>Ga0265298_10011610_pt1 | contig 10294 bp, 8 predicted proteins | sample AusTroGonzalo_MG_3_FD_193486 | JGI IMG/M metagenome (GOLD analysis project Ga0265298, IMG submission 193486) | Bovine rumen microbial communities from tropical cattle in Woodstock, Queensland, Australia - Gonzalo_01 | ecosystem: Host-associated > Mammals > Digestive system > Stomach > Rumen ... | reverse complement strand
GAGAATTCGTCCGCACCATGCATGATGCGCAGAATGAATTCCGGGATCTCCTTCACAGCATTTGATGCGGGAGGCGGCGCCTCCATTTCGGCAGTGCCCGGCCGCGTTCGTGCATAGTGAGGCTGTGCCTCCACTGCGGCAGTGCCCGGCTGCGCTCGCGCACGAAGACTTTTTCGCAAAAGGGCGGAATCTTCTCAGGCTTTCTTCAGGTATTTTTGTACCCGGATCATAACGCGGCGTTTCCAGATCTCTTTTTTCGTCCGGCCGACAAGGAACTGCCAGCAGGTCAGGGAATAAATGACCGCATAGGTGGTCCCGCAGATGGCGCAGAGCAGGAACTCGTTGATGCGGCCGAGCAGGAACTTCCTGAACGCGATCAGAACGATGACCGCGGGAACGGCCGCAAGCAGGGACGGGACATAGATGCTCCAGATCTCGCGCAGGGCTTTGCCGTGGATAAGCTTCAGCATGACGGGGAACCGGATGGCCGCGAACATGGTGAAACTCGTTGCGATCGCGATGACCGCCACGCTGATGATCCCGAACCCTGCCCGGAGGAACAGGATGTTCAGCAGGACGACCATGCATGCCTCAATCATGGAGACCCATGCCTGCAAATGATGCTTTTCGCACATCAGAAGCACGGACGACGGGATCTGGGTCATGGCGAGCCAGATGGTCGTCCCGGCCAGGTTCAGCAGGCCCAGGTTATGGATCAGCGGCGTCACTTCCTTCTTGAACAGCGCGACGATGGCCTCATCCTGAAGGAAGATCGCCGGGATGATGATCAGGCAGCACATGAACATGTTCCACTGCATGGACTTCACGATGAAAACCCGAAGCATGCGGAACCGGCCGCGGTGGAACAGCTGCGCCGTCACGGGACGGACATTGATGTTGTACTGCCCGATCGCCTGGTTGCACAGGTCGGACAGGCGGTTGGAGATGTTGAAGATGCCCACGGAATCCAGTCCGCAGTATTTGCTCATGATCGGGTTCCGCATCTGCACGCGCAGAAGTCCCGCCATCGACATGAAATAGGTCCCGCTTGAGAATCCGAACACCTCCCGGAACACAGGGCGGTCGAACAGATGGAACCGCAGCCGGAATCCGGGAATACTCCGGAATGCGCAGAAACCGGTGAAACACCGTTCCGCGCCCATGATCAGCACTGCGAACACGATGATCTCGAACAGGCCGCCTCCCGACTTCAGGATCACCAGGAACCCGACAAGTTCCAGGAAACGGGTCGCCGCATCGATGTAGTTTTTCACGTAGATCTTATGGAGCCCCACCATGATCTCGGTAAACAGGCACAGCGGGAAGATCACTGCGCTCCCGAGGGAAAACATGAGGAAGCATTTCCGGTAGTACGCCAGTTTCCCGGGATCCGTCACATTCAGAAGCTCCGGCAGGAAAAACGATGCGACAAGAACACACAGGACCAGCACCAGCGCCATCAGGACCTGGAACGTGAAGATCATGGATATGATCGAATTGTAGTGCCGGATGTCCCGTTTGAACAGCTCCAGGGAGGTGAATTTCTGCGCCGATATCCCGAATCCGAAATCCACCAGGATCGCATAGACGAAGAAGGACCAGAGCAGCATCCAGAACCCGTAGCCGCTGTCGCCCAGGTAGCCGATCAGCCACCGGGTGACCAGAAGGCCCTGAAAGACCCGGACAAGGATCACCAGGTAGTTTGTGGCGGTGTTTTTGGCGACGGAAACCTGCATGGACGGAACAGTCCTCCTGTAAAAAAGTAATATTTTGAATGTAATAATATATCCGGCATTTCGCAGGATGTCAATTCTTTTTCGCTTTTTTGCCTGAAAAATGCAGGTGTCCCGTCATGTCGGGAAACCGGGATGTCGCGCGGTGTTTCCATGGGAAGATGGACGTGTATCCGTGACGGGGTTCTGGCGACCGTCTTCTGCCCCGGCGTGTTCTTTTTCCGTTTTTTTGAAAAAAGAGCTTGAAAAATCGATCTTCGAGAACAACATTATAATCGCTGTTTCAGGTGCGGCGGCATCGCGGGCATCCCGCCGGCTGCCGCGGCCCGGACGAAACCGCGATCCATCCAAAAAAGACATCATCCCCGAAAGACTTTTCAAGTGATATTCAACGGCACAGACACATGGTCCGTCGACTGGGACAATCCGGACACTCCGTACGAGCTGGACTCGCATGGCCTGATCGCGGCGCCCGGGGAAACGCTGGAGGCATTCGCCGCCCGCGTCGACGAACTGCTCCGCACGCGCGCCCGGTTCGACCTTTGCACGGGCGATGAGGCCGGCTCCAGATCGCTGGAGGCCGAAGTCGGGTTCAAAGTCGGTGTTATTGAACCGATCGACGCCCGGATCATCGGAGAGGCGGCCGAAAAAACGGAGAATCTCTTCGGGTTTCGGGCGGACTGGGTCCCGGCGTTCTTCCCGACGCGCGGGCTCGGCCTTCTGTGGGGCGGCTGTACCGCCATCACGGATTCCGGGTTCCCGGTCTTTTTCCTGAGGCGGGGATTCCGCACAAAGCAGAAATGGTTCATCTACCGCCGTGACGAACTCCTCGCCCACGAGCTGTGCCATGCCGTGCGCGGCTGCATGGAAGACGAGACCTACGAGGAGCATTTCGCCTACATGACCTCGGACAGTGCATTCCGGCGCTGGGCCGGGAACTGTTTCCGGCACGAATGGGACGCGTTCGCGTTTCTGATCCCGGTCGTCCTTCTGCTTGCCGTCCAGTTCGTCGTGTATTCGGGGCTCCTGAACATCCCGATCTGGCCGTTCTGGATCGTCGCATTCGCATTCCCCGCGTTTCTGGTCGCCCGGAACATCCCCGAGCGCCGCACGTTCTTCGCCGCCCGCTCGAAGCTCGAACGCGCCGGGTTCGACAATCCGGACGCCGCGCTTTTCCGCATGACCGCTGACGAAACCAGCACGGTCGCCCGCATGCCGGACGACCGGATCGAATCCTTCCTCAAAGAGAAATCCGGCGCGGAACTGCGCTGGCAGATCCTGATCCAACGCTTCCAACACCCGAAAACGGAGGAGACCCCGCATGAAAACAGTTTCCCGGAATGACATCGCACGCTTCCTCGATCAGATACTTGAACTCGACCGCTGGACCGACGACGCGTCCAACAACGGGCTCCAGTTCGCAGGGGACGCCGAGGTCGCAAAAGCCGTCTTCGCCGTCGACGCCTCCGCCGAACTCTTCTGCAAGGCCGCCGACCTCGACGCGGGATTTGTTTTCGTACACCACGGCATCTCCTGGGGGTCCGGCATCCGCCGTATCGACGGCATCCTGGCGAACCGCGTCAAGCTGCTCGCGGCAAACGGGATCTCCCTCTATGCCGCGCATCTCCCGCTCGACGCCCATCCGCGCTTCGGCCACAATGCGCGCCTTTCGGATATGATCGGGCTGACCGACCGCCGCACCTTCGGCACATACCATGGCAGGCAGATCGGGTTCCAGGGCGTCCTGCCCGAATCGAAAACCGTTTCCGAGCTTGCGCAAATCCTTGACAAGGCTCTTCCGTCGAGCGGGCCGTTCGGCTTCATCGGCGATCAGGCGCAGTCCGTGAAGTCCGTCGGCATCATTTCCGGCGGCGGCGCATGGCCCGGCCTCTTCGACGAGATCGCGCTGGACCATGTGGATTGCCTGATCACGGGCGAAGCCACGCACGAGGTCTTCCATCCGGCAAAGGAAAACGGAACCTCCATCCTCACGCTCGGGCACTATCGGTCCGAGACTCCCGGCGTTTTCGCCGTCATGGACCTCGTGAAGTCGAGATTCGGCATCGAAACCGTTTTCGTCGACATCCCGACCAACATGTGAACAGGTTCTGCGAACGGGCCGGGACCGGATTTCCCGGTCGTGGGGGACATGTTCGCAGGGGATGTCGCGCCGCAGCGAATGCGGGTAAGCGGCGGCGGTGGATGCGCTGGACTTCCTGATAGAAATCCAGAAGTTTGTCCGTGATGATGTCCCAGGAATACTTCTCCCGGACCTCGGCGGCGGCGGCTTCCGTGATCCTGCCGCGGAGTTCGGCGTCCTCGTCGAGCTTCCGGATCAGGGCGGCCCACTCGTCGGGCGCGCCTTCCGCAGGCGCAAAGAACCCGGTTTCCCCTTCGCGGACAAGCGTCTTGAGACCGCCGACCGGCGATGCGATGACGGGAGTCCCCGAGCTCCATGCCTCCAGCACCACGATGCCGAACGGTTCATGCAGGGAGGGAAGCAGGAAGGCCGACGCGGCATGGTAGGCGGCGGGCAGCAGCGCGGAATCCGGCGGCACGCCGGTGATCATGGTCACGCGGTCCGTAAGGTTCATGAGGCGGATCTTTTCGCGGAGCTTGTTCATGTACCATTCCGCCGTGGGCGCGCCGATGAGCACGAGGTGCCACGGCTCGCCGAGAAGCGTCAGGACCTCCGGGAGGATGAGCTGGTTTTTCTGGTAGTCGATGCGTGAGACGCAGAGCAGGATCTTCCGGTCGGCACGAATGCCGACCTGTTTGCGGAAATCCGTGCCGCTATAATCGTGGAAATAGTTGTAGTTCACCCCGTTGGGGAGGTGGACGATGAGCTTGCCGGGGAAATGCTCCTTCGCTGGCTGCAATTCATTTTCCCCGACGCACACGATGCCGTTTGCATATTTCAGGGCGTCGATCTTGCGCCCGAGCAGACGGTCCAGGATGTTGCCGTAGGGGATCATCCCTTTCATGGGCTGCACCATCTGCTTGATCTCCGCGGGCGGCACGTCGAAGTACCCGCCGTGGAGCGTCATGATATACGGGACATGGAGCTGCCGGGCCGCGGCGCGGACCGTGGCGGCCATCCGCCCCATGGTGTGGCAGTGCAGGATGTCGAATTCACCTTTTTTCAGCGCTTTCTGAAGTCCGGGCACGACCGGGTTCCCGCCTTTTTTGTCGAGGATCTCGAGCTTGCTTTTCGAGAGCGGGAAATAGGGGTATCTGTAGCCGAAACGATGGATCTGGATCGTGTTCTTGACCTCGTTCTGAACAGGCGAAAGCGCACTTGTCGCAAAGATCTCGGTCGGATTTCCCTTTTCCTGCAGGGTGCAGGCCGTATTCCAGACTACGCTTTCCGTCCCGCCCCATTCCGAAAACGCAAAGCGGCGGATGATTTGAGCCGTTCTCATGATGAATCTGCAAACTCCGAAAACAATGTGGAAAAGTTCTTTCTCTAGTAATGTACACCAAAGGGCCAAAAAAACAAGAGAAAAAAAGTGTTTTGGACAAAAAAAGAACGGCAAATCCTCCGTTATGCGAACAGAACCGACGACATGGCATGCGCCGGCTGCATCCGTATGCTTTTTTTTCGGAAAAAACAGATTCCCCGCTAAGATTTCATGCTGCCGATGGGACTAATTGTACGAAAGACATTTTTCGGTCGGATACAACAACCTTTCACAAGGAGCCACTTTTATGAAAAAAACACTGTTCCACTCCGCACTGTGCGCCATGAGCCTCGTGCTTCCCGCGTTCGCCGATGATGACGCCGGCCAGAAGGCGGTCTCCGCGGACCTGAACCGTCAGGGATTCAAGCTTTTCGACACCGTCTGCAAGGCGGACGCGAAGAAAAACACGTTCATCTCACCGTACAGCATCGACGGCGCGTTCGGCATGGTCTACTGCGGCGCGAAGGGCACGACCGCCGACGAAATCCGCAAAACGCTCGGCCTGCCCGCCGACCCGGCCGCATGCGGCGCGTTCTTCGACGCGCTGACCAAACAGTATGCCGAGGCGGAAAATACCGAGATCCTGGTCTCCAACTCCGTCTGGACCGACACGAAGCAGAACGTGCTGCCCGAGTTCAGCGAAATGATCCGAACGTACTACGGCGGCGCGTTCTACAAGGAGGATTTCGGGCAGTCGGCAAAAGTCGCGGCGAAGATCAACGCCTACGTCGAGGGCCGCACGAAAAACATGATCAAGGACCTGCTCACGCCCGACTTCTTCAGCAAGGACACGTCCATGGTCCTGCTGAACACGCTGTATTTCGAGGCGAAATGGGCCAACCCCTTCCCGAAGGACAACACCAATCCCATGACGTTCACTATGTTCGACGGCAAGGAAAAGGAAGTCCGGATGATGTTCCAGAAGTCCGCCGTCGCCTACTACGCGGCTCCGCAGGACAATGTCCATGCGATCGTCCTGCCCTACGAAAACCGCCGTTTCGAACTCGTCGCCCTCATGCCGGTCAACGGCGGAACCGACCATGGCGAAGCCGCGCTGAATACGATCGTCGGATCCATCGGCGACAAGCTCGATTCCTGGCTGGGACGCCGCATGCGCGGCGAAACGCGCGTCTGGCTGCCGAAGACCGACCTGACCTGCAAACTCGACCTCAACAAGACCCTGCAGGGACTCGGCATGAAGACCCCGTTCTCCAACCGGGCGGACTTCTCCGGCATCGATACGGAAGAGGCGCTCAAGATCGAAAACGTGGTGCACAAGACCGCGCTGAAGATGGACGAAGTCTCCACGAAGGCGGCAGCCGCCACGGCCATCGGCATGGCCAGAATCACCTCGATCGGCATGCCGGATCCCGTCAACGAATTCCGCGCCGACCGTCCTTTCCTCGTGCTCATCCGCGACAACCAGACCGGCCTCATCCTCTTCATGGGCCGCGTCAACGACCCCGGCGACGCGAAGTGATTCAGGCATCCTGAACGAATCGGAAAACGGAACGACGGCTGTCCCGACCTGCGGACGGCCGCCGTTTTTTTTGCCGGAGCATGCCCTGATCCGGCCGGGCATTGCCCTCGTCCGTGCATTCAGGCGGCAAGCCGTCGACGGAGAGACTTTTTCGTCCGTACGAACCGCAGGAGCATGGCGAGATACTGCACGATCACGCGCCCGGACAGCTTGCTTTCGCCCTGTTTGCGCATGGCGAACGTGATGGGATGCTCCAGGACTTTGTCTCGTCCGGTCAGGGAGAGCAGAAAAGCCAGTTCGAGCATGATCTTGAACCCTTCCGGCGAAAGACAGGGCTTCACGCGTTCAAAGGCGTCCCGTCGGATGGCGAAAAAACCGGACATCGGGTCCTTCAAGGCGATCCCGAGCACAAGACGGGCGGCAAACGCGGCGCCTGTGCTGCACATCACCCGGAAGAGGTTCCATTTTTCGGTGAAGCCGCCGCCGGGCACATGCCTGGAACCGACCGCCATGGACAACGCCGGATCGCGGTCGAATTCGGCGAGGAGTGCGGGGAGGTCTTCCGGCCTGTGCTGGCCGTCGGCGTCCATGCAGACCAGGATGTCGCCGGCGGCTTTCGAGAAGCCGTGCACCACGCTGGGCGCGAGGCCGCGGACGCCGGGATTCTGTTCCACGCGGACCGGCATGCGAAGCGTTTTCGCGGTTTCCAGGGTGGCGGCCTCCGTGCCGTCGGGGGAATGGTCGTCGGCAACGATGACCTCAAGTCCGGGCAGGGCGAGGGCATCCAGGGCGCGGAGCATCGGCGGGATGCTGTCCTTTTCCCGGAATGTAGGAAGGATAACGGAGATCATTCTGCCGCCATGCGGAGAAATCGGATCGGAACAGGAAAGGAATCAACCCTCGGCGAGATATGCCTCGTGCATCGAGAAGATCTTCTGGATGGACGCACGGCATGTCGGGACATCCTCGGCCTTGGCCGCGGCATTCAGCTCCTTGGCCAGCGCGAACAGGTCCATGGCCCCCATGTTTTCGCAGTAGCCGAACATGGTGTGCGTAATGATCCTGAGTTTCTGGAAGTCGGAGTCGACGCCATCCTCCTGCAGGTCGACGCAGGATTTGTCGAATTCCTTGATGAATGCCTCGTAGAATTCCTGGATTTCATCGTCCTCGAGTTCGAGAAGCTCTTTCAGATGGGCAGCGATATCGGCTTTCATGATTCGGGTGTCCTTTTATTGAATACGAATTTGGTTTCGTTTAATCCGCAGTTTGTTTCGTACGACACGTACTGGGTGATCGCCTTGATGATCTGGATGCCGCGTCCGCTGGTGGCGAAGAGGTTCTCCTCCTCCGGCTTGTTGTCCGCGGAGCCTTCTTCCGGCGTGAAGAGTTGCGGGTCGTTGGTCTCGCGCGTCCCCGTGATGTCCCATTTGCCGCCGCGCTCCGCCCCCTGGAGCACCAGGTCGCCATTTTCCATGCCGATGCTGACATAGATCAGGTCGGGGGCTTTCTTCTTGTCATGGCTTCCGTGAATGACGACGTTGTTCAGGTATTCGTGCATGCACAGGTCGATCTCGGTGCTCTGGCGCACGTCGTCGGTTATGGCGGAGAACTCCCGCGAAACTTTGTCGACTTCAGGCAGTTTCGCCTGGATGACGCGCTCCAGGATGCCCTTGCGGGCGGAACGTTTCTGGAATGCGACGATGGTGAAATCGTCGGGCGCCTTGTCGAAGCCCATCTTCGCCATCATGCCCTTGACGCGGTACGGCAGCGCCACGACGTTCGGATTGTCCAGCTGGGACTGGATGATCGAATGCAGGTCCTCCTCGTCCATGGTCTGGCCGTCTTCATTGGTCATGTCCAGCACACCGTCGGTCATGGCGACGAATATGGTGTCGTCGTCGAAATCGCAGTCGAAGTTTTCGGATTCGGGGAACTCGGCATCAGCCATCCAGCCCAGGGGCATGCTGCCTTTCTGCGTGTCGCTGATGGTCACGGTCTTCTTGCTCGGGGAGGCGAAGAGGAGTCCCGGATGGCCGGAGGAATGCAGGGAGATGTGGTTGTTCTTGAAGTCGATGATGGCGGCGAGCGCGGTCATGTAGTTCTTGCTCTGGAGATCCTCGCAGAAGAACTTGTTGAGCCGGGTCATCAGTTCATGGATCTTGATGTCGTTGTCGCGCAGGGTCATTTTCAACCAGGACTGGACCGCGGCCATGTAGAGCGCGGCGGAAAGTCCGTGCCCGGAGATGTCGCCGATGAAGAAAAGGTATTTGGAGTCGCCGAACGGGATGATTTCATAGAGGTCGCCGGAGACATGCATGTACGGGACGTAGATCGAGGAGAAAAGCACGTCGTCGTTGCAGATGCACCAGTTCGGGAGCAGGACTTTCTGAAGTTCGCCGGCAAGCGCGCGCTCTTCCTCCATCTGGTCGCTGTATTTGTGCGCCATGAGTTTCTGGCGGTATGTGGTGACGACCTCGGTGATTTTCTGGATCAGCGTCTTTTTGCCCACGGCCTTGTTCAGGTAATAGGTGTTCGCGTCCCATGTGATCTGGTTGAGCATGGTCATGTTCTTGTCCTCGACCATGCTGGTGAGGAAGATGATGGGGCGTTCCGGGTCGGTGGCGCGGATCAGTTTGCGCAGTTCGAATCCGTCGATGCCGGGCATGATGACGTCAAGCAGGAGGATGTCGAAATACTGTTCCTTGAACTTCTGGAGGGCATCGACGGCATTGGTACAGGTTACAAGCTCGAAACCGCCGCCTTTCAGGCAGCCGCGAATGATCATCAGGTTTGCCTCAACGTCATCAACGGCCAGGACTTTGATCACATCGCTCATACACTACTCCGGGAAAATTCAGCGGATGCTGTTTTTTGTTCAGGGATTATGGAACACGGTCAATAGGACATATTTTGCCATAATATATACTCCGAAGCGACAGCTTTCAAACATTTTCTTTAAAAAAATGCCTTTTTTATCGGTTTCCGTGATTTGGAGTTGAATTGAACCCGTTTACGAATATATTAAATGTGACCCTTCCGTCTGTCCTTTTCGTTTTTCAACCGTTTCGTCCATAGCCTATGCCTCGTATTCGTTTCGTCAACCAGTACGCCGGGATCATCGGCGGCATCGAACGCTACATGGAGCGCACCTCGCTGCTCCTGCGGCGGAACGGTTTCACGGTGGACTGCTGCTATGTGGAAAAGGCGCAGGATTCCGACCGCTTCCTCGCCGCGTTCGACCGTGCGGAAACGGTTTCCGAGGCCGCCGGACGGAACGGGAACGAATATGACCTCACGGTCCTGCACAAGGTTCGGGACGCCGCGACGGTGCGCGCCCTGCGGGCGGCCGGCAGGACGGCGGTTTTCATCCACGACCACGAGTATTACTGCCCCCGGCGTTCCTATTATTACCCGATTTCCCGGAAGAACTGCTCCCGTGCATACTGCGAACTCCTCTGCGGATTCTGCGCGATGCTGCGGCGTCCGGCGCCGGACAACACGATCCGCGCGAACTTCGGCGGATTCGCCTCGCTCTGGCGGGAAATCCGCGCCTGCGACAGCTTCATCGTGCTGTCCTGGTTCATGCGGGACATCCTGGTCCGGCAGGGCGTTCCGGCGGA
>Ga0265298_10011608_pt1 | contig 10295 bp, 10 predicted proteins | sample AusTroGonzalo_MG_3_FD_193486 | JGI IMG/M metagenome (GOLD analysis project Ga0265298, IMG submission 193486) | Bovine rumen microbial communities from tropical cattle in Woodstock, Queensland, Australia - Gonzalo_01 | ecosystem: Host-associated > Mammals > Digestive system > Stomach > Rumen ... | reverse complement strand
CAAACGGCTCAAGATTTCTTTGCGTCCCTGTGACGAGCCAACAAAATAAAAATCGTGTTTCACTTCAATCTTTTCTATAGGAAATTTGCGGTTCACGTTTTTCAGCAACACGAGATTATAGGTCGAACAATCCTGCGGGTCAAACGAATAGAAATGGTAATTGCGTTTTCTAAAATTTTTTAGGTTCTTTTTTAAATAGACTTCGTCATTGCTCCACCGTGTCAGCGGATTCCAAAAAAAGACATTTTTTTTCTGGTCTTTTTTCATGACGGTTTCGATAACGCGATATTCCTCGAAATAGCAACAATCCCAAAAAAGAACATCCCCAGCCATAGATTTTAGGGCTTTTCGCGTATCATTGTCATAGCGGAAGAAAAAAGCAATCCTATATAAGTGCAGAGCAAGGAACACCCCGTACAAGACATAGCTCAGCTGGTCCTTTTTCATTTTCAAAGGCACTTTTGTCACACCGGGAACCTGGAGCCCGTTTATGACGAACTCCGATGCCTTGAATTTTGGATTGTAAACAACGCTTAAGTCCATTGGCAATTTACGGGCAACCCATCCATTTTTTCAAAGCGAGCAAGCACTTGCACAAACGCGGAAATTGACGATAGATAAAGAACAACGGGAATTTCACAGAAACGTCTAGCGATTTCGGGGATCCGACAAATGCCGTTTTCGCATTATAAATAATCTGAAGTTTATCTTCGCCAACCATCTGGTCTTTCTTAATCTGCTCAAAGAAATCCTTCCTCATCAACGGATGCGGTTCTTTTTTCCCGTCAATCCCAGAGCCGAAGAAATGGATAATCTTTGCAGAACAGAGCATAGGATAAATCAACTTGACTCGATACAGATGGTTGTAGGCCTCACGAACCTGGCAATTCCACTCTCCAGAAAGTTCCTTCATAGGAAAACCGAGCAAGCGGTTAGTCTCGTTAAACGAAATCTGGTCGGTAAAGATCCCCTTCGTATTGCAATACTGGTAAAGTTCGTGCCACTTGTCAAAAAATTCCTTGGCCTTGGCCGTATCACGAGCAAAAATGATTCCCCCGTTAAAGAACAAGTCCCCAAGCGATAAGGTAAAGCCGAGAATCTGCTTATTCCTATTGTTCTTCTTGTGCTTGACATGGTACTTGTCGTTTTCGCGGGCATGTAAATCGGCAATGGCTCCCACATCGCAGTTTTCGTCTACAATCAAGTCCAACTTATCCGCGATTGCCGTATCGCCATCGATGTACAAGAAATCCCCTTCGAGCAGATTCCGCATATTCGTCTTGAGCAAACGGGAACGCGCAAGACCCGAAATTTTTTCATCGAACGACACAACCTTGTACTCGTCCACCAAATCCTTGATTTGGGCCCTGAAGTTTCCAACCAGGTTCTTATCCGTCTTGTCATCTACCAATAGCGACACAAAAGCATCGGGGTTATAATGGCGCAGGGAAAGCACCGAGACAAGCGTTTGCTCGTAATAGATATCCTTTTCCTCGCTGACCAGTATGTACAGGAACTTCATCGCCTTGTTTCCTAATCAATCGGCATCGTCGAACGCCTGGGCCTCTTCGGGTTCATCCACAATCCACTTGCGGATATGCTCCGCCAGTTCTGCCTGGCTGTCTTTTTCCAACTCGTCAGCCATGCCTCTCAGGGTTTCGGCATCCATGCCGGGCAATTCCTTCTCGAACGTCGTCACGTAGCCTTCCAGCAGGTCGTAGGCCTTCATGCTCTGCAAGAGCTGCATGAACTCGATGTTCGCCGTGCCGCCATTGCGGTAGCGGACATGGTCTTCCAAAAGTTTCCTTGCGCGGGTCGCATCCACGACCTGGCAGAGCCTCGCCAAGTTGATGACCTTCGGGTATTTTTCGTAAAGGCTCTCGGCAATCTTCGCGCAGTCGGACTTGCGGCCTTCGCGGTCGGCAATGCCGGCCTGCAGGTCCATACAGGCCTCGTCGTCCTCGGCGCCCGGGTTTTCCACATCACGCAGCCACTGTTTGGCCATCTCGATGTCGCCCGCGACAAAATAGGAGTTGGCAATATCGATAATCGTCGCGTTGCTCTTTTCGGGGTCGCGCATCAAGGCAGCCTTCGCATACTCGGCAGCATCGCCAATATCGTCGGCCATGTCGGAAATCGCATCCAAAACGTCGTCACGGTTGGGCAGATCGTTGGTCTCGACGGCATTCATCAATTCGTCCAGCAACGCCTTGATTGACTCGGGCGGGAGAAACTCGGATGCCGAGAGGAACACGTAGGAGCGGCCTTCCTCGCCCACGTGGCGGATGGCCAAGTCGTGCACCAAGTCAGAGATATAGCTCTTGTCCTCGTACTGCTTGGCCAGTTCGACAAAGAATGTGCCCGCATCGTAAAAGAGACCATCCCAAAGTTCAGGCTCGTCGTCATCGATACGCGAGCAGATAAAATCGCAGCGGAGCGTCCATGCCAGGAGTTCCAACTGGAGTTTCGGATTTTCGCCGAACCTCTCAATATCATCAATTGCGGCGGCAATCGAATCGAACAAATCTGCCGGGCGACCCAACAGGCGGCTACGCCCGTTCACGATGTCGCAGAGCATCTGGCGGATTTTGTCTTCCTTCCCACGGAAGGCGCCATCATTGGCTGGAGATTTCCAAACTTTTTTCTTTTTAGCCATAATACCAATCTAGAAAATTCGCGCCCCTAAGACAGGGGCGCGATTAAATGTTTTCGACTATCTATCGGTAAAGACTATTTCATCCAGGTGAAGAACGGGAAGCCAGCATACTTGCCGCCATCCATGGCCCACACATTCTCAACCGCATTGAGCGTAGCGAGGAATTCAGCCGTCTTCATCGACTCGGAAGCTTCGCCAAGTTCCGCAGCCGGGGCGACCTTGGTTCCTGCATCATAGTAGACGGACGCCACTTCCGAAGTGGACAAGTGGGCGCCGGCAACAGAACCCGCATTGGCAATTGCCGATACGACACCCGCATTATAGGCGCCAGTCACCTTGCATGTTTCAGCCTTGCCGATAAGGCCGCCGACATTGGTGGTTCCTTCAGCAACAACCTGTCCCTGGTTAAAAGCATTCTTCATGGATGCATCGGTCACGAACTTTCCGGCAATGCCACCGACACCGATGGCCGTCTTGCCCGTAACAGTACCCACGTTATAGACCTGGCTCAGCACAGCGGAATTCGAACCCACGGCGACAACACCGCCGACAGAGCTCATGTTGTTGTCTTCACCAGTCACGGCACCTTCGTTGCCGGACTGTTTCACTTCCACCTGCGAGGCCTTGCCCACAACGCCGCCTACATCCTGGTTACCGGCGATGTTGCCCTTGTTCACGCTCAGTTCGACAGTGCTGTTCATCGAGAGCGTAGCCACGATGCCCGCCACGGTCGACTTGCCCGTTACGGCAGCGGAGTTGTTCGCACTGACAACCTTGGCAGAAATTGCCGTAGCCACCACGCCACTCACGGATCCGGAGCCCTGGACCGTACCGCTTACAGTTGCAGTCTCGACAGTACCGTTGCTGAGGCTTCCGCCCAAGCCTGCGACAAAGTCGTTACCCGTCACGGTTCCAGACACCGTGACATTATTGATTTCAGCATATTCAGCCTTGCCGAACAGAATACCTGCATAGGAGCCTACCTTGAGGGACGCTCCGTCCACCTTGATATTCTTAACGACAGCCTTCGAACTGGCATCACCGCTGACATAGCCGAACAGACCTGCATAAGAAGCCGTGTCGTCAATGGAAAGGCCCTTGATGGTATGGTCGCCACCATCGAACGTACCGCCGAACGTGCGGTTGCTCTGGCCCTTGACGCATCCAATCGGAGTCCACTTCTTGGACAGGGAAACATCCGCAGTCAGCTTGAAAACGACGCCCTTGAAATTCACGGACTTACCATTCACCTCTTCCGCCAGAGTCAAGAGGTCTTCTTCCGATTTCAGTTCGTACGGACTAGCCTCCGTACCGGCACCGCTCCACAAATTGGAGGGGTCGTTAGGGAGAACCCATTCAATCGAAGAGGACGAATTGTTCGGGTCCTGGCTTCCACTAGAACCCGGATTATCTGGATTGTCCCCACCACTGGGTTTGGCACCCGTAGAATTGTCATCACCGCATGCGGCCAAGGCAAGAGCGGCCGCCACCAAAACAAACCATTTTTTTAGATTCATATTTACCACCAAAAAAGCCAATGTTATCTATGTTACCAATATATATTAAGTTTGCCCCATAATCCATAGCAAAGGCCATAAAAAGGCCACGTTAAGAAAATTTTGCGGGGTATAGGCAGGCTTTTCTGGCCCCAAAACGTACGTCTAGCGCTTTTCGCGGATTCGCTTGTAAATGGCGTTCGCCTTTTCGTCATCCCCAGCGTTAGAGTAGACATGGCCGACATTTTCGGCACCGATGCGTCCCTGGGAATTTCCGGCAAGCCAAGCCTTCATGTAGCAGTCCAGAGCCTCGTCATAGCGTTTCTGCGAGAAGTAAATTTGTCCGAGGTCCACGTTCAGGTCACCCAGCCCCTTCTTGTGGCGTAGGCCCTCTTCCAAGGTAAAGATGGCCATCCAAGGGGAACCGTCCTTCAAGTACATCTGGGCCAGGTACCTGCGGGCAGACACGTTTTCCGGGTCCATCAAAATACCGTTTTCCATCTCGTTGAGAGACTGCCGCGTGGAATCCATGCTGCGGTAATAATACGCCATGGTAAAGTGCACGTCGGCGCCGGCGGTGGCCGTCATCTGCAGGGCGTTACGCAAGGTCTTTATCGCGTATTCGTAGTCGCCCAGTTTCTCGTAGACATCGGCAAGCCCGTACCAAGCATCCATGCGGTCCGGATTCAAGCGCAAGGCGCTCTCGAAATGTTTCTGGGCAAGAGTCCAGTCGCGGCCCTTCATGTAGCACTCGCCCAGCGCAAAATGCACGTGGTCGTTTTCCTCGCCCAATTCCAATGCACGCTTGTAGGCGGCAATCGCCTCGCCCGGATCGCCGGCCAGGTAGTAGATGTCGCCCATCAACAGCCAAGCCTTCACGAACTTCGGCAACAGTTCGACCGTACGCTTGTACGCGACCAGCGCCACTTCCTTGCGGCCCAGCTGCACCAGGGCGTTGCCCAGGTTGAACCAGGCGAAGGGTTCGTAACGGCCCTCGTCAATCGCCGCCCTGTAAAGGGGAACGCTCTCCTTGTACTTGCCCTGGTCGTAAAGTTCGTTCGCACGGAAGAAATAGTCCTCCGCAGCAAAAAGCGGAGCTACGCAGAGTAGCAACAGCAACGCGAGCCTCGAGCCTCTTACCTTACTTAACAAAGCGGAACTCCTTTGTGGCCTTCTGCGCCACGGGATATCCGCCAAGCTGAGCGGGACTGAATTTCCACTGGCGAACCGCCTTCAACGCCTCGATTTCAAAGCCATAACCCGGCGGATCCAACGTCATCACCTGGGTCTGCACGACATCGCCATACACGTCGATAACCAAGAGCACCTTCACGTAACCCGAAACGCCCATCTTCTTTGCCTTCTCGGGGAACTTGGGCTGGATTTCGCGGAGCACCTGGGCCTGTTCGTCCACCTCGCCCGCCTCGTACACCACGTTTTCCATGGAGCCCGCATCCACGACGGCTCCGTCGCCGGCATTGCCACGCGCCAAAGAAAGGTCCATCTGGAAATTCTGGCTACGGCTCAGTCCCGGATGGCTCGAAATGCGGAACGGGTTCGGGTTCACGACAGTGCGTATAATCTTCTGCTTGACTTCGGGCTTTTTCTCGTTCACCAGGACCTCGACTTCGGTCAACACCTCAAGCGGCTTTTCCGTCTTGACGCCCTTGTCGAAGAACAACGCATTGATAACGGGAATGGCCAAGAAGAACACCCCGCTGACCACGAAGGAAAGGACCACCGCTATCGGGTAGCGGAAGTACCTAGCCAAGAAATCCGTGGGGGAAAAGCGCATTTATTCTTCCTTATTCGCCGAAATAGAAACTTTGCGGACCTTCGCCAAATTGCATTCGTCCAGAACATCTACCACACGGCCCGAGGGGGCGTCGCGGTCAGACACGATAATCACGGGGCGGTCAGGTGCTTCCGCCGTCATCTGGCGAAGGACCGTCTGCAGCGTGGAAAGATTCACCTGCGTCTCGTTGATATGGATCGTCCCCTGCCGGGTAATCCCGATCAGGATACTCTCCTTGGCGAGATCCTTCGCGGAACTCGCCTTCGGCTTGGTCACGTCCACGCCGGTCTCGCGGGTAAACGTCGAAGTGACGACGAAGAAGATGAGCAGGATGAACACCATGTCCAGCATCGGGGACACGTCAATTCCGCCTGCCTCCCTGTTCCTTTTGCGAATAAAACTCATTGTACCTCCCTGGTGCCGTCAGCAAGCACCGCATCGGGTCCGAAATACCTGGATTCAAACCGGAGCGCCTCGCTCCACGCATGGTCCTCGACCTTTTCCACCTTGTTCATCAAGAAATTGTACGCAAGCATCAGCGGGAAGGCGACTAACAAACCCGCCTGGGTCGTAAGCAACGCCTCCGAAATGCCATCGGCCAGAAGCACCGGATTGCCAAAACCGAAAAGCTGGATAGTCTCGAATGTATGCACCATGCCCGAAACCGTTCCCAGAAGCCCGAGCATCGGGGCAATGGCGGCACATGTAGAAATCGTCTTGAGCGAACGGGACAGCCGTAGCGAAATATCGTGGCGGGTTGCATCCATGGCGTTGCGCACGGCGACAGGCCCTTCGCTGCGGTGCTTGCGGATATCCTCGACCAGCGCAAGGAAGTAGCCGAAACGTCGTTTGCTCAGACGCTTGACCGCCTCGTCCTCGCCCACCTTCTCGAGATCCTTCCAGAAAGCGGCCGAAGACCTACCCTTCAGCATAAAGTAGAAGCCGTAGCGTTCAATCATCATAAACCAGCCGAACCACCCCAATAGGAATATCGGGGCGAGGACCCAGCCACCGCGAGTGACTGTTCCCAAGGCTGTCTCGATGACAGAATATTCGGTCATCAGCGTTCCTTAATCCAGATGGCGTTCAACACGGCAAGGCCGGCCTTTTCCATACGGCCACGCAGCGCATCGGCACGGTTCACCAAGAACGTATGCAGCAGCTGTAGCGGGATGGCCACGATAAGGCCCGCTTCCGTCGTCACCAAGGCGACAGAAATACCGCCAGCCAAAAGTTTAGGGTCGCTCGTTCCATGCATCGTAATCACGTCGAAGAGCTCGATCATACCCATCACGGTACCCAAGAGGCCAAGCAACGGAGCGGTCGCCGCAAACACGGAAATCCAGGAGAGAGCCTTCTCGATTTTCGGGACTTCGCCCGCAAAGAGTTCCTCGAGGCCCTTTTCGGCACTGGCACGGCTCGGATAGTTCTTTAGCAGGGCCGTACGGAGCACCTTGCCCACGGCACCCCTCGCCGACTTCGCCTGCTTGCGAGCTTCGTCCACATCACCGGACGCAAGCGACTTGAGCGCACGACGTGCCGACAACCCGCCAAAACTCATAATCATGAGCATCACGAAGCGCCACAATACAATCAACACACCCAGCACGAGAATCGCGACAATCGGGTACATCAAGATACCGCCATCCTTGAAGAACTGGACCAGGTCTTCTTTCCAGCTCTTTTCCTGGTGGCTAGCAATCTCGGAAGAAAGTTCGGTGCTCAACAGCACGTCCACAGGAGCCATCACGTAGGCAGAATCCGCGACAGCGCCGAACACCTTCGCCACCTGGCTCTTGACATCCGTACCGATGTTTTCCTGCCAGCTGAACGTGCGGTTCTTTTCCCCCGCAACCGGGAGCATCAAAGCCGACGGATGGTATCCGTTAATATCCATAACACTTGCCATCTGCATGGCATAAAGGCCACCAATGCGCATGCGATCGCCTTCGGCCACGGCAGTACCGAACAGGAGTTCAGCCTTCTCGTAGCGGACTTCACGCGTAAAATCGAGTTCGGACTGGGCCACGGCAAACACGGAGCGGGCAATGCGCAGCGGGTCATCGCGATACAGCCCCATTTCCTTCTTGACCTTGTTCATCGCCTCGGTGCGTTCCGGCAGCTTGAAAGGCACGCCCTGTTCCTGGAACTTGGCTAGCGTTTCCAGACGTTCGGGCCCCACCGCCAGGGAGAGGAATTCCGAGCGGGCCGTTTCGGCCTGCTGCTTGATTTGCGCCAAGTCTTCACGAGCAACGCGCACATCTTCGAACAGGCGGGCACGTTCCGACATCAGGGCGTCCACCTTTTCCTTGCTTTCCTGGTAGCGTTCGTTGAACAGTTCGCGTTCCTGGTTGGCGGCTTCCCTGTCCTTCCAGCGGGCAGCGACAGCCATGTCGCGTTTCTTGCGAGCTTCTTCAAGATCAGCCTTCGCGCTGTTCAGTTCGGCACGTTTCTTGACCGCGTCGATATCGTTTTTCTGTTGCGCAAAAGAAATGGAGGGCGCGGCACACAGACCCAACACAATCGCAGCGACTGCAGCAAATTTCATTTCGGAGAGTTTCATTTACTTGCCCTCCTTAGGAATGGAGACCGGGATGGAGACAAGGCGCGGAGCGGTCTTGCCTTCAGCCACCTTCATCACGTCCTTGAGAGCCGTTCTCATCGCAAAGTCATCCGAGACATTGTTCCAGACAAAACCGCCGTCCGCAGTCCTCTGTAGCCACAGCACGTCGTTGCCGTCGTTGCTCACGAATACCGAAGCGACAGCGCCATAACGGAGGAATGTTCCCGGCACGTTGCGGGCGTTCACCTGGAGGAATCCTTTGTAAACCTCGGTCGTGTAACCCAGACGGATACGGTCATAATAGATTTCAAGAGTGCGGTTAATGGCGTCGTCGGCATTCACAAAACCCTTGGCAAGCTGTTCGGCAATCTCGTGGAGGCTTTTGACCACTTCTTCGTTCTTGTACGGGAAGTCGGCTTCGAATGCGGGAGCGAGCGAGTCGATGACCTTGGCCAGAGATTCCTGGTACTTCTGCTTGCGGCTTTCGTACCAGTGGATAGTCCCGGTCGTCTTCTGGCGGGCATCATCCAGGTTCTTGATTTCGGCCTTGAGCGAATCAATTTCGGCAAGCAGGGCCTTGTTCTGAGCGGAGAGCGCCTGCACCTTCTTGCGGCCCACCTCGATAAATTCCGCATGACGTTTCTTTTCGGCATCATGGAGAGACTTTTCGCGGGAAGTTTCCAGTTCGACAGCCTTTATCTGCCGACGGACAAGTTCTACGGTTTCCTGCGCAAAAGCAAAAACGCTGCTTAAGCACAAGCAGAGAAACAGTTTTTGGACGGTATGAAATTTCATAGTGCGAAAAATACAAAAAGAACCTCGGCCAAAAAAGCCGAGGTTTCAAAAAAGCAACGTTATCTTTGTAAATAAAGAAAATTATTACTTAGAATCCTTGAAATACTTCGGAGTATTCTTGCCGCCGCGCTTCTTGAGTTCCTTGATCAGGCGCGGATAGCCTTCGTTGGTCGCCCAGTCAAGCACAGAATAGCCCTGACCGCACTTGGCGTTCACATCGGCACCCTTGTCCAGCAAGAACACCATCGCGTCGTAGTTACCGCTCTTGACAGTCCAGTGGATGGGCAGATAACCGTCCGGGCCACGGACATCGAGCGGAGCGCCTGCATCGGCGAGCATCTCGAGCACATCGACATTGCCACGCTTCGCGGCAATCAGGACTGCGCTGCTCAATCCGGCCGGGTCAGCACCTTCCTTCTTCAGCTGTTCGAGAAGGATGGCGACCACTTCCTTGTTGCCCATCATGACAGCATTGTCAATGACCGCTTCGCCGTTGCTGTTGCGGACATCGGCCTTAGCGCCATGAGCGAACAGGTAGTTGAGCGACATGATGTTGCCCTTGTTGGCGGCGATAGCCACAGCATTGTTGCCATTGTCGGCAGCGGCATCAATTTCGAAAGAGGCCTGGAGGAACAAAGTCATCTTGGCAGTATCGCCATTTGCCGCATACGAAACAAACTGGTTCGGCGTGAAGGGAATTTTCCTCTTGGTGAGTTCCTTACGCACGGATTGCGGATTATTCGGGTCCATTTTGTCATCGCAAGCGGTCATACCGAGCAACAAGCTCAAAGCAAAAATGCCAACTAATTGTTTCTTCATATCAACTCCAGAAGAATGGTTGTTACAAATCTAATGCTAAAACTACACTTTTTTTTGTAAAAACACAAAGAAAATTTCAATTTACACCAAATTCCCCCATTTTTCACCTACACCCAAAGCTGCCGCACCTTTGGTTTACAAAAGTTTACGGTTTTTTCGTTATTTTGAGAC
>Ga0265298_10011607_pt1 | contig 10295 bp, 7 predicted proteins | sample AusTroGonzalo_MG_3_FD_193486 | JGI IMG/M metagenome (GOLD analysis project Ga0265298, IMG submission 193486) | Bovine rumen microbial communities from tropical cattle in Woodstock, Queensland, Australia - Gonzalo_01 | ecosystem: Host-associated > Mammals > Digestive system > Stomach > Rumen ... | reverse complement strand
AGGAAACCGGAGAGAGCCGAGCCAATGATACAGCCGATGAGGGCCGAGGCAGAGGTGAAGCCGTGCCAGCCGTCGGTGTAGGCGAAGTCTTTGGCTTCCATGAAAAACGCTTGGAGCCCCTTCTCGGCTCCAGAGATCACTGCGGTGTCATAACCGAAGAGCAGACCGCCGAGCACGGCGACCATGACGATACTGATGAGGTAGGCTTTGCTACCTTGTTGTGATTGTTGCATAATGATTTATGATTTTAGTTGTTTAATGGGCAGTTTAAGAATGAATCGGGCTCCCTGCTTGTAGGCTGGGTCGAGGGTGAGTGTGCCCCCGAGCTTCTGCGCCGTCTCGTGGCAATAGGCCAGACCGAGGCCAAGTCCCTCTTTGAACTCGTTGACCTTCATATAGCGCTCGAAGATGTGCTTAGCGTCTTCCTCGCTGATGCCGCAGCCTGTGTCTTCGACGGTGAACTGCATCATCGGCTGCTCGCGCCTTATCTCCAGCAGGATATGTCCTTTCTCGGTGAACTTGACTGCGTTTTCAAGCAGGCAGTTCAGCATCTGTTCCAGAGCCTCGGCATTGGTCTCCAGCGTGGTGTCGCCGTCGGGCGTCTTGTCGGCCAGTCTGATCTGCACATGGTTGTTGTCAGATTTCAGGGTCTGGATGAGATTGTAGCAGACGGAGAGACTGTCGACCTCGCTGAGATCCTGCAACAAGTCCTTGGCGTTATAGTCGGAAAGCGCCACCATGTTATTGACCAGCGAGGTGATCTGGTGGGTGTTCTCTTCGATGGTAGTCGCAATCAGTTGGCGCTCTTCGGGCTCAAAGGAATTGTCCTCGTCGGTCAGTATCTGGGCAAAGCCGTTGATGATGTTCAGCGGGGTGCGTATCTCGTGGCTCAGGTTATGGATGAATTCTGTCTTCTGCTGGTCGGCTTCGGTCACCAGTTTGTTGGCAGCCTCCAGTTCGACATTCGTCTCTTTCAGTTTCTGATTGTAGCGCCAACGGATGAAGAGGTTACGGAACAGCAATGCGATGATGATGATGGCCAGGATGACGCAGATAGTCAGTATGATGGTGGTCACCCGAGCGACCTCCTGCTGGTGCTTCATCATCTGCATCTCTTGTTCCATCTGTCCGATGTTGTCGGCCAGCATCGCACCGGCAATGGAGTCGCTCAGCAGCATCAGCTCGCGCTGCGTCTCATAGGCCTTCTCCGTCTCGCCGGCATACATGTAGAGGTCGCTCTTCATGATATATCGCTCCTTCAGGCTGTGGACGCTGTCGGTAGCAGCCAATGCCTCTTCGACATGTCCGTCGACCGCCTTCTTATAGATATCGGTGTAGCCCATGAATACGCCGGTGTAGCCGTTGGGCTTGTCGCCACCGTTGGCCGTAGCCATATCGTACCAATAGCGGTAGTTGTCGTAGTCGCCTTTCTTGAAATAGATGAGTGACTTGAAGGCACAGGCTGCCGCCATACCTTTATTATATACAGGTGAGTCCTTGAAGCGGTTCAGCCCCTTGACGCATTCCTCTATCCAGTAGAGCGACTGGTCGGGGTTGGATGTCAGGGTGAGATGCGCCAGACCCATGTACAGGCTGTGGACGGTGGTCTCTTCGTAGCGTGTCCCCTTGATGAGGTTGATGGACTCCTTGAATTCCTCAATGGCTCCAGAGACATTGCCGCAGACATTATAGACTTGTGCCATCATGCAAGGGCCGAGGTACTGCTCATCCTTGCCGCCAGTGATGTTCTTCAGGTCGTTTTTCAGTGCTACGGCGATGTGATAGGCATCGCGGATGTTCATGCGGTCGAGGTTATAGGCGATACCGCACATCCAGGCATTATAGTGGGCTTCGAGGTCGCCCTCTTCGTCGGCATGTTTCTGGAAAGTCTGCGCAGCCTGATACACCTTGCTGGGCTCGTTGCCAGAGGTGGCGCTCCACATGGCTTCGCTCAACCGGCGATGCTCCGCCGTGTCCTTGCACAAGCTGGTCTGCGCAAAGAGTGATGTTGGCATGATGATGGCCAACACGATGACGACTATTATCTGCCGATAGTTGAAGGACATTCCCTCAGGTCTTTAGAAAATTCTCTGCAAAAGTACGGCTTTTCCGCGAAATCACCAAATATTTTGCATAATAAACGTCATTTTTTAGCAGGATGTTTGTGTAATTCGAAAAGAATACGTATTTTTGTACCGAATTAAAAACCTGTTATTCGGTATGAAACGACTTTTGATGACTTTTCTGTGTGGTCTTAGTTTGTGTGCAATGGCTCAGACAAACTTAATACCTGATATGAAATTCCGCCGTTTGGATACGCCCAACGGCCTGTCCAGTTCACAGATCAACTGCATATTCAAAGACTCCCGTGGCTTTGTGTGGATAGGTACGCCGTACGGCCTGAACCGTTACGACGGGTATCGGGTGAAGACCTATTATTCCAACAAGCGTGACACCACCACGATGCGCGACAACTATACCGACCGTGTCTACGAATCGTCGGACGGCCGTCTGTGGATGCGTCAGGGTATGAACTACTGTGTCTACGACCCCGTGACGGAGCAGTTCGAGCGTAACGCCTCCAAGGAACTGGCCAAACTGGGCATCAACTGTAACGTCGAGTGGCTGTATATCGACTCGAAGAAGAATATCTGGGTCAAGGATTTTGAAAAGGCCATCTATTGCTATCATCCCGATGGGAAGAAGGGCAATAAGATCGTCACCATCAAGATCGGCTATGGCAAGAACGAGTATAACCCTGCATTTGGTATTTCGACGGTGGCAGAATACGGTGACCTGCTCGTCGTGGCTACCAACAACGGAGAGCTCGCCTGTCTGGACGGCGACAGGGGGCAGGTGGTCTGGGTAGATACCTGGATGCACGATAATGTGCGTGTGGAGAATCAGGAGTACCGCCTCTATATTGACAAGGATGGCAATTACTGGTGTGAGGTGCTCGACCATACCTGTATCTATATACACAATGAGAAGAAATGGTATGGCTCGCTTCCTGAGTATTTCGCTGCCAAGGGCATTGAAGGTGTGCCAGGTCCCCTGATGGTTTGGAACCTGATTGTGGACGACAATGACTGGTTGTGGCTGGTGTGCGACCATGAAGGTGTGGTGGTGGTAGACCTGAAGAACAAGCAGTGGAAGCAGTTCAAGAACAACAAGTACGACGAGACAACCATCAGCGACAATACGCTCCGAAACATCTACAGGTTCAGCGACGGCAGTATCTGGATTGGAAGCTATAAAAATGGCGTCAACCAATATGTGGCAGGTCTGTCGAGCCTGAAGAGCGTGGAGCTGGGTGATATCACGACGGCCTGTGAAGACAAATTCGGCAACTACTGGCTGGGTACCAACGACGTGGGTATACTCGTCTATAATCCTAAGACCGATGAGGTGGTCAACCATTTCACGAAGGACAACAGCGGACTGGCGGGTAATATCGTGGTCGGCTCGTATGCCGCCAGCGACGGTACCATGTGGTTTGGTTCCTATAACGGCGGTCTGACACATGCCATCCCTACACCTGGCAATCCTACAAATGCCACCATCGTCAACTATCAGGCTTCGCCCGGCGGACTGGCCAACAACAGCGTCTGGGCACTGACGGAAGACAAGTGGAACCGTATCTGGTTAAGCACTCTCGGCGGCGGTCTGCAGATGTTTGATCCCAAGACGAAGAAATACACGACCTGGGACACTAAGAATACCAATATCCCCGGCGACTACCTGACCTCCGTCTGTTGGACCAAGAAAGGCTGGCTGATGGTGGGTACGAGCCACTTCTATTCGCTGGTGAACCCTGTGAGCCAGCAACTCTCCAATCAGGAGTTGCCTGAGAGTCCGAACGTCAATGTCAGCGTGGGCTCGACGAATTACGTGATTGAGGACAGCCGTGGACTCATCTGGCATGGCTCCAACGTGGGCGTGATTGTCTATGACCCCAAGACGAAGTTCCAGAAGCTCATTGATATGAGCGACGGACTGTTCGATTCCAGTGTCAACTCTGTCATCGAGGACCAGAAGCATAATGTCTGGGTCGTGACGGATCATGGTGTGTCGAGAGTCGTGCCACAGAAGCAGGACAATGGCACATGGCAGTTCTCCATCCGCAGTTACAACAGCCGCGATGGACTACAGAAGGCTACCTATAACCAGCGCAGTGTATGGGTGACGCGCGACGGCAAGGTGCTTGTGGGAGGCCAGGGCGGACTCGACATCATCAATCCATCGCTGCTCCGTGATATGAGGAGGGAGGAGCACCCCGTATTCAGTGGTCTGCAGATATTTGACCAGGACGTGGAGGTCGGCAAGGAGTTCGATGGCCGCGTCATCCTGGATGAGGCACTTGACGTCTGCCGCGACATCACTCTCCGTTTCAGCGACCAATTTACCATCCAACTGGCTACCAACGCGGTTTCGGTGAATAACCGTAAGCGTTTCGCCTACAAGTTGGAGGGCTTCAATGAGAACTGGGTGAAGACCTCCGAACTGAACCCGAACATCACTTATAACTCGTTGCGTGCCGGCTCTTATACGCTCTGTGTAAGAATCCTCAATGGTGACGGTACCCTGGGCGAGAAGGAAAGCCAGCTGGAGATTACCATCCGCCCGCCATTGTGGCGTACCCGTTGGATGTTACTCCTCTATATGTTCATCATCGCTGCTGTAGCATGGTTGTGGCGCAAGCGTTTCCTGAAGAAGCAGAAGGAGCAGTTGGAGCTTGAGCGTCTGCGCCGTGAGGTGGAGAAGAAGCAGTGGATGAGTGAGATGCGCAAGAAAATGCAGCAGGAGGTAGTGGAAAACCAGTCGGTGGCAGGCAACAATAGTGAGGAGAGCTCGGAGCCTCTGGTTGCTGTAACCGAAGAGAAACTGCAACTTTCTGAGATGACAACTGTCAACTTGACTGACTTCATTCAGGAGCAGTGCAACAACTTCCCCCGTCCCGATAACAAGGTGATGAAACTCACGTTCTTCCCCTTGGCCAATGACCTTGATGTACGTATCGACAAGGAGCAGATGGCCCGTGTCGTAAGTATCCTGTTTGCCAATTCTGTCAGGTTCTCACCCAGTGAGTGCCGTGTGAAGGTGTTTGTTGAGGGTCAGGGCGATTCGGCTATCGTCCGTATCTCCGACAATGGCATCGGTATCCCCGAGGAGGCTCTCCCCATCGCGTTTGAGCCACTGGAAGGCGAGGATGGTGAGGAGAGTGTCAACCTGTATCTGGTGAAGGAAATCGTTACGGCTCATGGTGGTACGGTCACTGCGAACAACGGTCCTGCCGGAGGTACCGTCTTCACAATCTGTCTTCCGCTCTACCGTGACGTGATAGAGGAGGCCGTGCTGATGGATGAGGAGTGATGGTACACTCATCTACAAAAAGAATCCCTGCGAGTATGAATGGAAGCTCGCAGGGATTCTTTTTTGAATAAATACCTTGTTTATTGTGCAGGCTGTGCGGGGGCTGCGGGAGCGTCTGCTGCGGGAGCCTCTGCAGCAGGAGCCTCTGCAGCAGGAGCGGCTGCGTCCTTCTGCTGACTGGCACCGAAGCCAGGCAGGTTGTTAGGATTGGTGGCGGGAGCCTCAATACCTTCCATCACAGAGCCCTTAGAGGATGCGTGGGGAGCGACATAGGCGCATACGACACTGAGAACGACCATAGCGGCGGCAAGGCCCCAAGTGGTCTTCTCAATAAAGTCGGTGGTCTTACGCACACCGCCGATCTGGTTGTAAGATGAGAAGTTGGAAGCCAGTCCACCTCCTTTTGATTCCTGGATGAGCACGATGCCGATCATCAGCACGGCTGCAACTACGATGAGAATTACAAATAATGTGTACATCTTTTTTACTTTATTTTTTATTGTTATTTATAATCAACTTCTGCAAAAAGCGGATTTGGTCTGCAAAGTAAGCATTTTTTTTCGGAATCTGCAAACTTAATCGCTGAATAATTTCAAGTGCTTGCGAATATCTGCCCTGTTTTATGTAAATTCTGGCCAAAGTTTCAGTAAAATACCCCTCTTCAGTGTCATTTTCGCCATTTAGCGCAGGGTCTTCAATGTTAGGAGTGTATTGGGGCTCCTCATTGAGGGTAATGCGCCCTTTGTCATTATTTATGAATGAGTCGATGAGCTGCTGACCTTTCATCTGGGGGATGTCTTCCTCGGCTAACTTGTCTTTTTCCGTCTCTAACAGATAGGCCACATAGTCGATGGCTGCATCGGCGGGGGTGGGTTTGCGCTTGGGCTTGTCATCCTTGTTGTCGCCCTCCTGAGGAATCGAGTCGAGGAAGTTGTCGATGAGGGTCATCGTACGCGAGGTGCCAGGGACGGTGCCTTTACTGGTCTCGTCGGTCCTTTTGGTCTGGCGCAAGGTGTAGTGGGCCGCTTCAATCATCTGGAAGAGGACGCGGCGGTCGGTGATATAGATGGCCGCAGAACGCAGCTCTTCGTCGAAGGTGGGGTCGTGGAGCAGATAGAGATTCTGCAACAGGAGCAGGCGCGCCGTCTGGAAGTAGGGATAGAGAGCCAACAGGGAGCGCAACTCGTAGAGCGTGTCGCGGTCCATGCGTTCCGGGTGGTTGATGATTTCTGTTATCTCCATCTCACTATTCACTGTTCACTATTCATTATTCACTATTCACTACCAGTTGGCTACGGTGGCATTGAAGATCTGATCGCAGATTTCTTCCACCATCTCTGTTACAAGTTCTTCCTGTACAGCATTGAGCTGTTGGCGTGAGTCGTATGACTTCTGGGCTGTAAACTGCTGGTCAAAGTTCTCTGAGGGGTTCGTGTTATTGGTGAACTTCACCTTGACGGTCATTGAGAGCTCTGTCTGAGCAGAATAGCCTTCGGAACTGACCGATTTGTTGCGCTGTTCGTATTTGGTGATCTCACCCTCCAGTTTCAGGTCGCCGTTACGCTTGACCTGGATAAGCCGCGTCTGTCGGGCGTACTTGTCCTTCAACTGCTCATTGAAGATCGGTGCCATACGGCCCCACACGTAACTGGCACGATTGGGGAAGTCGGCTATCTGGATGGTCTTCGTCTTCGTATAGTCGATGCTGGCTCCGTTGAACTTATAACTGACGGAGCAGGCTGTCACCATAAGGGCGACCATTGCGATGATGGCCAGGCTTACGTATTTATTTCTCGAGTCCATATTGCTTCAGTCTGCGATAAAGGGTTCTGTCACTGATGCCCAGCTCCTGGGCTGCTTTCTTGCGGTTGCCGTTGTTGCGGTCGAGGGCCTTTTCGAGCATCTGCTTGCTGAGATCGTTGAGATTGAGGTTCTCGGGCTCATGTTCCGGTTCTACGTATTCCTCGGCTACGGCATCCTCTGCATTGCCTAATGGCGGTATGGGACTGATGGGACTAATGGCCGGGATAGGCGAGGGGAGGTTGGATGGCGTTGTCTCCCTTGGCTGGGCGATGGCGCCGTTCTGAACTTCCTCCAGCCGTTTCTTCATGGCTCCCATCTCGCGGCGCATGTCGTTCACGTTACCTCGCAGTTCGAAGAGGATCTTATAGAGGATCTCGCGCTCATTCTCGAAACTGTGGTCGCCGCCGTCTTTGTGGATGGTGACCAGCTGGGTCGACTCCTGATCCTGCGGGATGAACTTTGAGAGGATCTCAGGCGTGATGGTGCGCTCGGTGGAGAGGATGGAGATTTGTTCCGTGATGTTCTTCAACTGTCGCACGTTGCCTGGCCACTTGTAGCGCATCAGCATCTGCTTGGCATTCTCGTCGAGCACGATACGGTCCATCTTGTATTTCTCCGCCATCTGCATGGCGAAGAGCCGGAAGAGCAGCACGATGTCCTCGCCACGTTCCCTGAGTGGCGGCATCTGGATGGGGATGGAGTTCAGACGGTAGTAGAGGTCCTCGCGGAAACGGCCTTCGCTGATGGCCTGACGGATGTTGACATTCGTGGCTGCCACGATGCGTACATCGGTCTTCCTGACCTCGGTGGCACCTACGGGGATATATTCGCCAGTCTCGAGCACACGGAGCAGTCGGGCCTGGGTGGCCAGAGGCAATTCACCCACCTCGTCGAGGAATAACGTACCTTTGTTGGCCACACCGAAATAGCCTGGTGAGTCGTTGATGGCTCCAGTAAAGGAACCTTTCACGTGTCCGAACAGTTCTGAGTCGATGGTGCCCTCAGGGATGGAGCCACAGTTGATAGCGAAATATTTCTCACGCCGACGGGGCGAGTTGTCGTGGATGATGCGGGGAATGATCTCCTTACCCACACCGCTCTCGCCGACGATGAGCACGCTGAGGTCTGTCGGCGCTACCTGCAGGGCAACGTCGAGCACATGGTTCAGCGCTTCGCAGTTGCCTACGACGCTATACCTTTGTTTGATGGCTTGAAGTTCCGATGTCTTCATTTGGCTGACAAAATTACACATTATTTCCGAAATAACTGCAATTTTGGCAGAAATTAACTACAAATCAGCCTACTTTTTATCAAATTTGATAAGTAGCAGACCGATTGCCGTCCAAATCAACTCTCTCACCCTGACGAGCAGTGCCACGAAGATACCGGCCTGAGCCGTCATGCTGAGTCCTTCTGTCGACATCAGGAAACCTCCTTCACGGCCACCCAGTTGCAGGGGCATGAAGAAGAGCATGTTGGCGAAGAGGGTGGTGAAGGCGTAGATGAGGATGCACTGTGGGATGGTGACCTCTGGCATGATGACGAGCAGGATGAAATAGATCTCCAGCGTAGAGAGCAGGCGGCAGGAGAGTTCCAGGAGCACTGCTGCCACAAACGTGCGGGGATTCTGGTTGTGCAGGGCGGCAATCTGTGCGTCCACCTCGGCGAGCTTGTCGCGGTTGCGCTCCACGAAAGGCAGTGCCCACCGCTTCACCATCGGGAAATGGCTGAGTAAGTTCATGCCCGTGACGGCTATTCCTTTCTTATAGCCGCGCGAGAAGAACCAGATGACCACCAGGCAGATGGCGGTGATGATGGGCAGGATGATCCATGACAGCGTTGTCATCTTCTGGGTGAGGATATAGAGGGGCACGGAGAGCAGCCAGAACCAGAAATGGCTGAAGATATGGGTCATCACGAAGAGGATGACCGATGAGGAGGCGCGCTGGGTGCCGATCTTAGGCGAGAGCGACATGATGCGGTAGGGCTCGCCGCCCATCAGTCCGCCAGGGGTGGCATAGTTCAGTGCAAAGGCAGAGACCGTGATCTTGTAGAGCCACCAGAATCCTACCTTGCACTTGCGGCACACGCCTTTCTCATTGCCGATGCTGTTGATGATGATATACCAGGTGGCCGTGTTGAAGATGTAGAGGAATCCCCAAAGCACCAGCACGTTGAGGAACCAGTAGCCGGCACGCTGCACACCTTCCCATACCTCGCCATAGTTCAGTTGCGAGGCCATGATGACCAGCACCAGCAGGCCGAAGATGAAGAACGCGTTCTGGTATTTCTTCTTCACTGACTATTCTTCAGGTGGGTTGTTGGTCTCTTTGGGTGCATCCTGTGCCTCAGAAGCCTTCGGTGGGAAGGGCTTCTTCTGGGCGAAGCGGGCCTTCTCGCCGTCTTCCCGCTTCTCATGGTAGAGCTTGGGCAGCGGATTGGCCATTGGCTCGTCGTAGTCGGCACGGTTGCGGAAGATGTCGATGGCTGCATAGATGGCATGGCGCAGCGAGGCGGGATTGGCCTCTCCCTTGCCGGCGATATCAAAGCAGGGATCATGGTCGGGCGTCGTGATGACAAACGGGAACCCTGTCTTCATCTTCACACCATACTCTGTGGCGAGGGTCTTGAAAGGCACATTGCCCTGATCGTCGTACATGGCGAGGATTCCATCGAAATTAAAGCGCATGGTGCCACCGAAAAACTCGTCGGCGGTATAGGGGCCATAGGCCTGAATGCCTGCTGCTTCAAGGGCCTCGATGGCGGGCTTGATGATATCCTTCTCCTCGTTGCCTGGCTGGGGGTTCAGGGCCAGCACGGCCATCCTTGGATTACTGATGCGGAAATCGCGGCGCAGGCTCTTGTGGAAGAGCTTGCCTTTCTCCTCAATCTTCTCCTTCGTGATGCTCTGGGCCACCTGTTTGATGGGAAGACGGTTGGTGACAAGGGCGATGCGGATGTCCTCGGCGAAGAGCACGAGCAGCGACTTGTCCTCGGTATCGGGCTTGTTGGAGGGTACCACCGGTGCTTGTACGAGGACGTCGTACAGGCCTGCTTTCAGGTCTTCCTTCGCCCGCTGCAGGGCCTTATGGGCTGCCTCTGCCGATTCCGGAGTGGCG
>Ga0265298_10011606_pt1 | contig 10295 bp, 11 predicted proteins | sample AusTroGonzalo_MG_3_FD_193486 | JGI IMG/M metagenome (GOLD analysis project Ga0265298, IMG submission 193486) | Bovine rumen microbial communities from tropical cattle in Woodstock, Queensland, Australia - Gonzalo_01 | ecosystem: Host-associated > Mammals > Digestive system > Stomach > Rumen ... | reverse complement strand
CTTGGGCTTGCCGTTTTTGATGCCGGAGTTCACGACCTTGATCGTGCCGTCCGCATTCTGCGTATAGTTGGCCTTCGCCTGCTCCACGCCGCGCTCGAAACTGTGGTCGAACCGGGCGATCTCGTACCACTCGCCGAGATAGCGGCTCAGGTCAAGCGCCGCCACGGGCGTATTGTCAACTTTCAAAGTGCTCGCGCACCCCGCCGCGAACGCGAGGGATGAGACAAGGATAGTTCGTGCAAATGGTTTCATGGGTTACTCCTTTCTTGTAGAATGTGGAAATGTGCAAATATCCAACAGCCAACAGCCAATATCCAATATCCAATTTGCCCCGCCATCATCATTTTATGAATCATGGCCTTACTTCCTCCCTCAAATCCTTAGCCCCTTGCCCGGCGGTCGCATTCTTTCAGCCCGGCACAAATATCGGACGAATCGGGGTTGGTCCACTCGTACGGGAACGTCCGGCACTTGTCGGGCTTCACGGGATGGATCCGGCAGCGGTTGTCGTCGGTCAGCCACGCGCACGCGCCGTCCGGACGGCTCTTGAGCATCAGCCCTTTCCGGTCGGGAGCGATCTCGGTTTCGCGGTCGATGAATTCCTGATCGGAAATGCCGAGAAACGCCGCAATCCGCGCGATTTCCACGTCCGACACGCGAACGATCCCGTCCTTGATGCGGCAGCACGCCCCGCACCCTCGACACTCGAACTCCGATCCCATCATGGTGAAGATATTATATCATATTTTCCGCCTGATTGCAAGCGCAAATATCAAATATTTCCCGGCGATTGGGGGCGGGGGATCAGAGATTGGGACGGGAGCGCTTGATCCGGTCCCACGCGGCGTTGAGCCGGGACATCTGTGTCGCTTTCTCCATATTCCCTTTGTGGCGCTTGAGGGCGAAGAGGATGGCGGAAACGAGCGCGGTGAAGGGAGCCACGAGGACGATTGCGAAGGAGCCGGCCAGGGTCTTGGCGAACTCCGCCACCACGATCGGCGAATTGAGGAACACGAGGGGACTCGTGCCCTGCGCCGCAAACACCATCAAGAGAGTGATATAGCCGCCCGAATAGGCGAGGAGCAGCGTGGTCGTCATGGTGCCGACGGTCGCCCGCCCGATCCGGATGCCGCTCATGCAAAGTTCGCGGAAGCCGAGCGTGGGATTGTGGCGCGCCACTTCGCACACGCCGGCCGCGATATCCATCGAAAGATCCATCATCGCCCCGCTTCCGGCCAGGACGGTTGCCGCGATGAACACGTCCGCCAGATCGAGTTCGGCCGCACCGGAATAGACGAGCGTCTGCACGAACGGCAAAGTGGCGCCGTTCACGCCCAGCATCGCCCCCAGGAAGTGCGCCAGCCACAGTCCCGCGCCCACGCCCAGCATCGCCCCCAGAAAGGCGGCGAACGCCTTCCGCGTCCATCCGCCCACGCACAGCATGATGAGCGCCGTCATGGCCGCAGTGGCCGCGAACGCCACCAGCGAAGCGCTCCACCCTTCCAGCATGAGCGGCACCACCAGTTTCCAGATGACGAGACAGCAGAAAACGAAGCTCCAGAGCGCGTTCACCCCCACCCTGCCGCCGAACACCACCAGCAAGATTGCGAACACGGCGAACACGGAGAACATCGTGCCCAGGTGCCAGCGGCTGCCGACGGCGAGAAACGTCCCTTCCGGCGAGTTGTCCGGCAGATACACCGTGACGATATCGCCCGGAATGAAGAGCGTATCGAGCTCCATCTGTCCCCGCAGCGTGTTCCCGGCGAAGAACCGCGAGCCCTTTTGCGGACCGGACAGTATCTCCACCTCCAAGGTCTGCGTGCCGTACTGCACGTGTCCGAGCCGCTGCAGGGCGCTGTCATCGACCGAAAGCACCTTGGCGCGCTCCTTTTCGCCGTGTTTGCCGGCTTCCAGACCGTCCGCGACCGAGGGAACGGTCCAGAACGACTTCACGATCTTCGAGATGTCGGTATTGTCCAGAAATCCAGAGAACATTTCCGCGCCCGGACCGATGGCTGTAGTGAGCGCGGGAAGTCCCGTATGCGAGCCGCTCGTCCAGCCCACTCCCGCCTTGTCGCTCACAAGCCGGCGCACCTTGTCGGACAGGCCGCCATCGCGATAGTGGCGCTCGAGACTCGCCACATCCTGGGCGGAAACGGTCATGGGGTCGGAGGCATCGCCGTCGAACTTGAGTCCGAAATTCTCCGCGATGAGCGTTTTCACGTCGTCGAAAGTCGTCCCCGGCCGATCCTTGAGTTCGTGATAGCGGCGCGAGAATTCGTCGATCGAGCAGCGCTGACCTGCGAGCCGCTCCATATAAAACGCGTAGCCCGTGCCGGCGAACCCCATCGACATTCCGCCCGTTTCGTGGTCGCCAGTCACCACGATGAGCGTATCCAGATGCGTCTGCTGGAATTCGAGCGCCACTTTCACCGCCTGGTCGAGCTCCAGCAGGTCGCGAAGATTCGTGGCCGCATCGTTGGCGTGTCCCGCCCAGTCGATCCGCCCGCCCTCCACCATTAGGAAGAAACCGTCCTCCAGCCGCTCGAGCGCGAAGCGGGTGAGATCGGGGAGTCGCGGTTCGCCCGGCTTGGCGTCGATGGCGTAAGGGAGCGCCTCTTCGCCGTTCCGCCACCAGATATGCTCCGCCTTGCTCGTCTTGGCGAACTCGAACCCGTCCTTGCCCTCCGTCACCAGCCAGCCTCGCCGGGCCGCAAGGTCGTAGAGATTGCCCACATATTCCACGCCGTTCGTCTTGTCGTTGGCGTTGGCGAGACCCCCGCCCAGGAAGAGGTCGAAATCGCTGTCCACGAGGTCGCGTCCGATATCGTACAGCATGGTCCGGCTGGGACGGTGCGCGTAGAATCCGGCGGGGGTGGCGTGGTTGATGGTAACGCTCGAAACGATGCCCACTTTCCGCCCTGCCCTCCGGGCCGCTTCGGCGCAGCTTTCCACCGGACGGTCCGCGCCGTCCATCCCCACGTAGCCGTTCTTCGTCTTCACGCCGCACGCAATGGCGGTGGCGGCTGCGGCAGAGTCGGTCACGAGCGACGAAGCCGAGTAGGTGCGCATCATCGCTTCGTGCGGGAAGGAATTCATGGCGAGCGCGCCGAGACCCAGCTTGCGCGAGAATTCCTCGGCCACCATGCGCTGCGGCACGCTCATGCCGTCGCCGATGAAGAGCACCACGTTCCTGGGCGGTTGCGCCGCCACCGAAACCGCCAGCAAAAGACCGGTCAGAAAGTTCATGGAATCATCCTTTCCTCAACACTCTGAACGCACAAAACACGATGACCGCCATTCCGGCGATCGAAACGAAATCGATCCTTTGGCCGAGGAACACGAGCCCCAGCAAGGCGGTGAAGACCACGTTGGAATAGTCGTAGACGGCGATGGACCTCGGCTCGGCGAACCGGTAGGCCCAAGTGACTCCGAACTGTCCGATCGCCCCGCCCAGTCCCGCGCCCGCCATGATAAACAGCTGGGCGGGAGTCATGGGGGTAATGTCCGCCACCATGAACGGCACGGCCGCTAGGCACGAAAAGCCCGAAAAGAACATCACTATGAACGCGCCCGGAACGTTCATCCGCCCCAGCGCATGCACGCACACGTAGGCGGAACCGGCGCACACCCCGCCCAGGAGCGCCATCGACATGGGAAACAGTTCTCCCGCGCTCCCGAAGCCCGGCTTGACGATGAGCATCGCCCCCAGGAACGCCAGCGCCAGATACGCGAACTGGCGGAATCCTAGCCGCTCCCCGAGAAACAGCCACGACAGGAACACGGTGAAGAACGGCGCCGTCTTGTTGAGCGTCATCCCCTCGCCAATGGCGATATGGGAAAGCGCGTAGAAGTTGCAGAAGATCCCGGCCGCGCCGATGGCGCTGCGCAAAACGAGGATCGTCCACCCTTTCGCGTCCAGCTTGAGCCGTCCGCGATCGGACTTGAGGAACACGGCAAGCGCGATGAACACGGCCGGAAGATTGCGGAAGAACGACTTCTGGAAACTCGAAACGCCCTGGCCGAACCGGTCGCACATGCCGACGAAAAGCGCCATCAGCGCAAATCCGAACGCCGAACAGACGATACACGCGATGCCCTTGAGTCTATTGGACATACACCACCCCGTCCAGTTTCACGTCGGTCGGTTCCTGCGGCAAATCGTCCACGATCTGCCAGGGATACGCCACGCCGAGCTTGAGCGCGCCAGGGGCCGCGGCCACGAGGAAGCGGTCGTACCAGCCGCCCCCGAAGCCGAGCCGCTTGCCGTCCAGAGTGAAGGCGAGGCCTGGACACACCCACACCTCCACCTCCTCCGGCCGCTCAACTAGGTATTCGCGTCCCCGCTTCTGCGGAAAGCGCACGTCCCGGCAGGCGCGGACGAAAGGCGCGAGGTCGATTTCGTCCGGGAACGCCTCGTAGCAGCAGACCTTGCGGTCCCGGTAGGGCATGAGGAGCCCGCAGACGAGACGCGAATAGCGCTCACGCTCGGCCTGGGGCACCGCGAGCCGCCTCGCCTTCATCTCCCGCCTTATCTCGCGCTTGTCCATCAAAAAAGAAAAACCGGCGAACCATCCATTCCAAGGCAATCAGCCGTCATTCGACCTAAACGCCTTCGGGCCTTGGAACTTCAGGGATAGTCCGCCGGCAAAGTGAGAATCTCGCAGCCGTCGTCGGTGATGGCCACCGTGTGCTCGAAATGCGCGGCAAGGCAGCGATCGCGCGTCACGACCGTCCAGCCGTCGTCGAGCACGTCCGTCTTTTCGCCCGCCTTCGTCATGGTGATCATGGGCTCGATGGCGATCGTCATGCCGGGCCGCAGCACCATCTTGGTGCCGGGCGTGCCGAAGTTGGGCACTTCCGGATCCTCGTGTACCTTGCGGCCCACGCCATGACCGATCCAGCCGCGCACGATGCCGAAACCGGCCGCCTCCGCCACCTGCTGGATGGCGTACCCTACGTCGCCCAGATGCACGCCCGGTCCGCACGCGGCGATCCCGGCCTTGAGGCAAGCCTTGGTCGTTTCCACCAGTTCGAGCGTCCGGGGATCGGTGACCGACAGGGCTACGGTGCGCGACGTGTCGCCGTTGAAGCCGTTCTTGAAGATGCCTACGTCCGTCTTAACGAGATCGCCCGGCATGATCATGCGGCTGCGGCTCGGAATCCCGTGAATCACCTCTTCATTGATAGAGACGCAGATGTGCCCGGGGAAGTCGTAGCAGCCGTAGAAACTCGCGCGGACGTTGTGCTTGCGGCAATAGTCCACCACCAGATCGTCGATCTCTCCGGTGGTCACGCCCGGCGCCACGTAGGCGGCGCAGATGTCGCGGATCTCCGCGCTCATCCGGCACGCCTCGCGCATCCGGTCGATTTCGGCCTTGGTCTTGATGTCTACTTTCATCACATCGCCGCCAGGAAGGCCGCGGCGTTCTTGACAGGACCCTGATCGCCGTCGATGCGCCGCAGGAGCCCCTTCTTCGTGTAGTATTCGATCAGCGGTTCGGTCTGGGCGTGGTAGACTTTGAGGCGATCCTTGACCGTCTCGGGGTTGTCGTCCTTGCGGATCACGAGCTTCGCGCCGCACTTGTCGCAAATGCCATCCACCTTGGGCGGCAGCGCCTTCACGTGGTAGCCCGCCTTGCATTCGGGGCAGGTGCGCCGTCCGGCGATGCGGTCCTCGATGGCCGCATCCGGCACGTCCACCAGCACCACGCTCCGCAGGGGCACGCCCATCGCCTCCAGGATCTCCGCCTGCTTGACGTTGCGCGGGAAGCCGTCCAGGAGCATCGTCACGTCGCCTTCGGTTTCGGCGATCACGTCCTTGATCATGGTAGCGATGAGTTCGTCCGCCACGAGCTGGCCCGCATCCATCGCCTCCTTGGCGGCCTTGCCTGCTTCGGTCCCCTTGGCCACGGCGCCCCGCAGCAGGTCGCCGGACGACACGTGCTTGAGCGAGGGATTCTCCGACGAGATCCGGCTGGCGATGGTTCCTTTGCCCGAACCGGGCGCTCCGAGTAGAATTACGATATTCATGGTTGTATGTTGTATCTGTGTTTCGTTATTTTTGACAATGGTCGCAATACCAAGAAGTGCGTCCGCCCAGCACGATTGTTTGCACGGGCGCGCCGCATTTCCCGCATTTCTTTTGGCTGTAGATCTTCAGTTTCTGGGCGAACCTGCCCTCGCTGCCGTCCACGTTTTTGAAGTCGCTCACGGTCGTGCCGCCCCATTTGATGGCGAGGCGCAGGATGCGCTTGACCTCCTTCGCGAAACGCCGGCACTCCTCGAGCGTCAAGGTGTTCGCCGGACGCTGGGGCTTGATGCCGCTCGCGAACAGCGCCTCGGCCGCGTAGATGTTGCCGATGCCCGTGACGATTTTATTGTCCATCACGAGCTCCTTGGCGGACGTCTTGCGCTTCTGCGCGGCCGCGTAAAGGAGCTCGCCGGTGAAGGCCGGGGAAAGCGGCTCCACGCCGATGCCTTCAAGACATTTGGGCCAACCGTCCGCGCCCTTCCGTTGCACCTCCAGGAAGCCGAAACGGCGCGGATCCTCGAACCGGAAAACATTGCCGTCGTCGAGATGGATGAACACATGCTCGTGCTTGCGTCGGGGAACGCTTGCCGGTTCCACCCGCACCACCCCCGACATGCCGAAATGCATCGTGAGCGTGCGTCCGTCGTCCAGCTCCGCCACTGCGTATCTGGCGCGCCGTTTGCAATCGACGAACTTGCGCCCCACGAGTTTCGCCTTTAAAAGCGGCTCCAACGATGTGCGCAAACGCGGGAAGAACACCTCCACCTTGCGGATCGTCCGGCCCTTGAGCGCTTTGTCGAGCGCCCGCGCGATCGACTCGGCCTCAGGCAGTTCCGGCATGGATGAACTCCTTTACTTGGGCGAGCGCCCGTCCGCGATGCGAAATCGCGTTCTTGGCTTCGGGCGGCAATTCGGCGAAAGACTTTTCGTAGCCGTCCGGCACGAACAGGGGATCGTAGCCGAAACCGCCCTCGCCCTTCAGCTCCTCTTGGATGCGTCCGAACACCTTGCCTTCGAACACCCGTTCCGAGCCGTCGGGCGCGACCAGCGCCACCACGCAGGTGAAATTGGCTTGGCGGTCGGCATGGCCCGAAAGATTCTTCAAGAGAAGCGCATTGTTGGCGGCAGAGTCGGTAGGCTCGCCCGCATACCGGGCCGAATGCACTCCCGGCGCACCGCCCAGCGCCTTAACTTCAAGCCCCGAATCGTCCGCCATGCACCAGCATCCCGGATGCCTGGAGGCGATCGCACGCACCTTGATGAGCGCGTTGCCCGCGAAATCGGGCGCGTTCTCGTCCACCTCGCCGGGATCGTCGCCGGCAATCTCAAGCGTCGGCAGAATCTCGCCTATTTCGCGCAACTTGTGCGCATTGTGGGTGGCGACGAAAAGTTTCATTTCAGAAAGGATCAGTACAGGTTGACTTTGGTCTTGAGGTATTCGTCCTGTTCCTCGATCCAGCTCTGGTAGAGATCGTTCAGGTCCCCGCCGCTGCGGATGAGCTCGCACACATTGCTCGTGCCGCACAGCTTGTCCATCCAGTCGTACCGGGCGTTGATGGCCATCTGGCGCGGATGGTGGGCGAGCAGCGAAGCGAGGATGAGCGTGCCGGCCGTGATGGGATAGAAGTCGCGGTCGGAAAAGGTGGTGAAGAGGATGCCGTTAAGCGTCTGTCCCTTGCACATGCCGCTCTGGGGCTGGTAGCGGTAGGGGCGGGTGTTGACGCCGCAGCTCCGCAAGGCCGGCATGAGCTCGTCCACCAACGCCTTCTGGTTCATCCAGGGCGCCCCGATGATGCGGAACGCCAACGATCCCGCCCGGTCGCAGTCGAGCGCGGGGAACGCCTCGGTGAAGACGGTCATCGGATACATCACGGCCGAATCCCAGCTCCGGATCGAAGGCGAAGGCGGCACGAAATTGGGCCACGGATCCTTGATGGAGTGGTTCCAGTCCTTGAGCCGGTGCACTTTGAGCTCGCATTTGATGCCTTCGTTCTCCTGCATCCAGATGGCGCTTTCGCCCGGCGTCATGCCGTAGCAGAAAGGAACGTTCACCGGCGCCACGAAACTCCGGTAGCTCGGGTTGAGCATGGGGCCGTCCAGCATGCCTCCGCGCGGAATCGGCCGGTCCAGCACCGACACCGGAATGTTCCTTTCCGCGCACGCCTCCATCACGTTCTTGATGGTGGCGAGATACGTATAGCACCTTACCCCGATGTCGAACATGTCGATCACCATGTGCTCCACGCCGTCCATCATCTCGTCGTTGGGTTTGCGATGGTCGCCGTAGAGCGAATGGATCGGCACGTTCCAGAACGGATGCCAGGAACTCGCCGCCTTTTCGCCGGCCGCCACGGTGCCGAAGAAGCCGTGTTCGGCCGAAAAGAGCGCCGTCATCTTGCCGGGAAGCGCGTTCACCAGCCGACGAGTGGTGCTGGTGGCCTGCATCGTCAACAGCCCATAGCGATGGCCGCTGGCGCGCAGATCGTCGATCAGACCTTCGTAGTTCGTAATCATAAGCGTTTCTCTCCTTTGTCGAGCGCCACTCGCATAGACCCGACCCTTGCCGCCAGATTGGCGATTGAAAAATCCAAGTTGCCTTCGAAAAGCCCGTCTCCGGCCGCTCCATGCAGCCACACGCCGGAAGACACCGCCAGGAACGCATCGTCCTTCAGATAAGCCCATCTGGCGCCGATGATTCCGGCAAGGAGATCTCCCATCCCCCCGAGCGCCATGAACGGATTGCCGCTGTCATTCACGTAGAACCTTTCGCCCCTGACGACGAGCGTGCCCGGACCTTTTAGCACCACCAAAGCCCCGTAGCGCCGCGACAGCTCCCGCGCGCTTTCGAGCCGGTTGGCATGCACCTTTTCGCGCGCCATCCCGAGGAGCCGCGCCGCTTCGCCCTCGTGCGGAGTCAAAACGAGCTCCAGATCCTGCTGCGGCGCGAACCCGCCTTCCTGCGCATGCATCCGCGCCATCGCGTTGAGCCCGTCCGCATCGAGCACGAGCCGTCCTTTCGTCTCCGCGAGGATTCTCGAAATTAGCGCCTCTACCGCTTCACCCTCGCCAAGACCCATCCCCGCCACCAGCACGTCCGCCTTCGGGATTACGCAATCGGGGCCGAGATCCGCAAGCGTCGCTTCCGGCACCAGACACGCCGCAGCCATGCGCGAAGCTTCCGGCACGACGAGTCGGACCAGTCCCGCCCCGGCCGCCCTCGCCCCCAGCCCCGCAATCGCCGGAGCATGGGCATAGCAACGCGAACCGCCCACGATCGTGACCGTTCCTACCGTATGCTTGCTGGCGTCCAGATCTCTCGATCTGAAGGCAGTAGACAGGATTTCTCGCATCTTGCCCTATATTATACCAAATTTTCCGGCAAAAAGCAAGAGGAAATTACATCTTCCAAACTGGAAAAAACTTGCGCGACCTGGCGGATCGATTCGTCCGGCTGGCGCCGGTCGGGAATCATGTACGCCCGGCAACCGGCCTTGACCGCCGCCTGGATGCCGGTGAAAGCATCCTCGAACACCGCGCAATCTTCCGGCGCCAGACCGAGTTTCGAGGCCGCCAACAGGAATATATCCGGATTCGGCTTGCCGCGCGACACGTCTTCGCCGGCGACTATCGCATCGAAATAGGGTTTGAGTCCCGTCGAACCGAGATTCCATTCGATGCAGTCTCTCGGCGACGACGACGCCAACGCCAGCTTGATGCCGCGCTCCTGGCAGGCGTCCAGAATCTCCCGTGCGCCCGGCTTCAACTTGGGAGGCGCCGCAAGGAGCAGTTCGCGCGCCCGCGCCATCACTTCGTCGATATACCCTTCTACATCGTCGATGGCGATAAGCCGCGCGATCTCCGCACCAATCTCGCCGCGCCCATACCCCGAAATCCGGCGCGTCATCGCGTCCGTAAAGCCGTATCCATGCCGTTCCGACACCTCCACCCACGCTTTGGCGTAGACGCTTTCGGTGTCGAAAAGGAGCCCGTCCTGATCGAATATCGCGCCTTTGATCATTCCCGGACGCCCAACAGCCCGCTCGTCCATTCGCCGATCGTCTTGCGCCCGAGCTCTTCAATTCCCCGTTGCTCGAACGCATGGAGCACTTCGGGATAAAGCTCCGTCAGGATGCCGGAAATGACGAGCCGCTTTTCGACCGCCGGCACTATCTCGTCCGCGAACTTTATGAGCAACGGCCCCAAGATGTTCGCCGCCACCAGATCGGCCCTGCCCAAGTCGCGCTTGACCTTGACCTTG
>Ga0265298_10011604_pt1 | contig 10297 bp, 15 predicted proteins | sample AusTroGonzalo_MG_3_FD_193486 | JGI IMG/M metagenome (GOLD analysis project Ga0265298, IMG submission 193486) | Bovine rumen microbial communities from tropical cattle in Woodstock, Queensland, Australia - Gonzalo_01 | ecosystem: Host-associated > Mammals > Digestive system > Stomach > Rumen ... | reverse complement strand
GGTAATAATACTCTTCGTAGCTTTCGCAGTTGGAAAGATCGGATGGATCATTGGAATAGACGCGCAGATTGTGGTACGGAGGCGAAGTCATAATCATGTCAACGCTTTCCGCGTCGAGCTTTTTCAGTTCTTTCAAGCAGTCGCCGTGAATCCATGTGTTTGTCAGTTTCATGTTTATCCTTTATTTTATAAATGCCAACCAATGTGTTTTCTGCTGTTTCCCGCTTTTATGGCCGTACAGCGGCTTATAGTCAATCGCTTTTATTACTTTTGAAACCGGAATGTCTGTCTCATTCCATTTGAAAATCAATGTACCGTTTGGCTTTAACACTCTCATACATTCCGCGAACCCGTCATGAATGACTTTCTCCCAATTTTCATCAAGTCTTCCATACTTTTTTGCCATCCATGAGTCCGCGCCGAGCGTGATTAAATGCGGAGGATCGAAAACAATGTGCCAAAATGAATTGTCTTCAAACGGGAGCGAAGTGAAATCTACTATCGTGTCCGGCTCAATGTCGAGCGACCGCCCATCGCACAGAGTTGTGTGCAATGTTCGATTATCGCAAAATTCTACGTCTGGATTGTTTTTGTCAAACCAAAACATTCTGCTGCCGCAACACGGATCAAGCACCCTTTTCATACTTGTTCTCTTATCAGTCAATGCTTAGTTTTCCCATATACTTCTCGAAGCGGTCAAGCCTTGTCAAGCTATCGTCGGAGTACGGAGCGTGTTCATGCAGATGGTAAAAAGGATCGGCAATCGGCGTAAGGTATCTCACGAGCTTGCCGCCGTAGTAAAACACCAAATCATCGTCTTTGATTAAGTGTCCGTTGATGTAATACAGAAGAACTTGGTGGTAAACCTGTTCGCTTACGCACTTCAAGCGTCTTCCATCTTCTGATTTTCTGCCGTTCGTCTCCGGGATTTTCATATAAGCGTCCATCCCGTCGAGCGCATACAATGAGAACTCTTCCTCATGAATCGGGATTTCAAGCTCTCGCGCATGAGAGAGGAAATTCGCTTTGACCGGTATTGGCTTCGACTTCGGTATATTGATAATGATCTCGTCCGCCGTTCTGCTGTGGATGTACGACCGCAAATCCGGCGTTTCTTCGAGAACGTCCGCCAACAGCGAATCCATCAGATAGGATTCATATTTGATTTGCTTCTTCGGATTGCAAGCTCCAAAGATGACCTGACGGATATACTTGCTTTTGGCAAGATACTTATACTTGAATACCCTCATGGAATACTTTTCCCATGTGTCGCAAATATCCCCGTCGATCTCGAAGATGCGTTCGTCATAATGGCGGAGCGCGTTGAAATTCGCCTGTGCCATGTCGATGGAGATAAAGCGTTTGCCGTCGTTATCGCTCCGATACAGTTTGGATTCTCCGCTCGGAATGTTGATGGACGGAGCCGGGAAATTCTGCTCGTTGAACCTCTGAAAATGCTCGTTCGCGTTCAGCATGTCTATGATTTTCTGTTTACAATCATAGTAGTAGTTGAAGTATTCCTCTTCGTCCTTGAAGTCTTCGAGCATCAAAAGGTAGTTGGTCAGCGCGTCGCCTACTTCTCCATGAAACGGCGTTGCCATGACTGCCGCAAGCCGCTTTGTGAAATAAGGGTTATCGCATACGGACATGGGGATTCTGTAATCGGTGCAGAATCTTCTTTTCAGAGGCGTGGAATCCATGAAGTCATAAAAGTCCATCTTTATTCTCCTTTGCAGATCACTTTGGAATTGACTTCATAGACCAGTTCATCGATCTGCGCCTGATTCGGTCTGTCGGGCAAATCAGTATTTTCCTTGTCGTAGTTGAGTCGCTTATCAAACTCGTCCACGATCTCGTAAAACTCGGCGGTTGGCTGGCTCTGTTCGTTCAGATACGCGCCATTGCGAATCGACATAAGAAACTCATGCTCTTTATCCCGCCGTGTAATGATTTCGTGCCGCTCCAAAATGTCGAAGCACATGAGATAAAGCCGGACGAGGTGCATCATGTGTTTCCCGAGCTTGTCATGCCCGATTGCTCTCTCGTTCCGCTTCCCGATTTTGGAATAAGACCGAACGATGTTGTCCATTTCGCTCCACATTTCCGTATAATCGCGGAGGGGATAGCGGTGGAGGTTTACATCCATAAAGATTTCAGAATCATATCCATCCCGGTCTGTCTTATCGACGTAGAGCTTAATCGCGTCTTCCGGGTATGGGAAGAACCGCTCTTTATAGGTGACGGATGCGTGTTCGATGCTTTTCAGAATGTGCGCTTCCTGCTCTGACTGCGCAACCATCCTTGCTGATTTGTTTTCAAGCCGTCTAAGCTGCGCATTCGCATAGCCGCCGAACGAATGAACGGCAATTTTTGAGAGGAAGATTTCTTTATTGTCAAGGAGAAGTTTTCCCGCGTCGGTTTTTACTCCATACCCGTCATCGTCCAGCCCGAGGATTTCAATGGTATTCGGGTTGCATTGCGACAGGAGGCGCACCATCTTTTCAAAAGAATAGATCGTCGTGTCCGTCGCGCTGTCCAGCACGTTTTCAAAATCTCTCCGCGTCAGAATATCGCGCCTTGTATTCGTGGCGATCCCGCGAATGTCAACGTCTGAGTTTTCATTGTTTGTCCCGTATGCGTAGCTGCCGCCTAAAGCGAGAAGAATGATGTTGTCTCCAAGATGCGGGTTGTCGCGCAGGAATCTGTATTCGTCCGATTCCATAAGCGTTTTCCAGAATGTATTCATTTATTGTTCTTTCCCCTTATTCTCTTGTTTTGCCTTTTGCCTTATTATGTTCGGCTCACCCAAAAAAAGGTGAACCGGACTATGTATCAGAACCAATGGGTGTACGATCCGGGATAGCTCACATATGACGGGATGGGGTTGTCTATCGGGGTCATCATTCTGCAAAGTCCAAAATCTTCGTGACTAAACAGGAGGTCATCGTTTTTGATTTCCCTGCCGGAGTAATAGCACATGACGAGGTGGATTTTGTGCGGATTTACAGTTGGGAATTCAGCGTACATACCGTCCGGTTTATTCACCATCCGCATCGTTCCCATTTCATCGTACATCTTATACTGTTTGAGCGTCACGATTTCGGTGTCCTCTTGAATGTCCGGCTTGACCGTATTTTCGACGGCGGATTTTAGATCATTCATGGAGATCGCCACGTCGTCGCCGAGTTCGATAAGAATTTCCTCACACGCCTTATCTCCGCTGTTCCACGCGATAAAGCTGTTGAAGTAAACGTGTCCGTTTATAGATGGTTGCCGCACAATGAGTTCGTTACAGATAAACCTGACGAGGATTCCGGTAAGACGCTGCGCTTCTTCATACCCGATTGCGTTGGCAATTACGTCGTCAAACACGCCGCTCTTCAAAAGGTGCGGGTTATCTCCGGCATAAATCTGAACGAAATCTTCCCACGATTTATAGTTCGTGAAGCCGCTTGTGAGTCTTTTCAGCGCGTGGAACAGAGCGTTTTTGATGCGGATCGCCACGAAAGTTTTCTTATCGAACGGGTTGTCCCCAAAATCGTATAGGTATTTGCGCTGCATTGGATAGTCCGTAGGCGAATCGTTTACTATGTCTCTGTACAGCCTTGCAATGTCCATCTCCATCAGACTTTTAACATTCATGACTGTCGAAATATAGTCGTAAACGGTGTTGTATTTCATGACATTGTTGAGAAAGTCTTCATACCGTTTATCCATGTCCGTTTTCCCGGAGACTTCCGCAAACAGGCTCAACCTGTCTTTGAACTTCTCTCCGTCGAATACGTCGCACGGGATGTTCCAGTCGTGGCAGAACATTTCATTGAGGAATTCCGAATTCTGCGCTTCCGTTTTTCTCATGTGCCTCTCCTTAATAGTAGATTAAATTTTTGTGAATGCCGTCTACCATCTTGACATTGGAGACGATAGATGCTATACTATGCCCATCAGGTAGATTATTTTCTCCGCCCACCCATAGTATAGCAGATTATAGGCTACATGTCAAGCGTTTTTGGAGAAAATATTCCACGAATTTTGGAGGACGTGATGGAGAGCACTATTATCTACACTCGTATAAAAGGACTCTGCGACGAGCGCGGCATTACGATCTCGCGTTTGGAGACAGAGCTTGATTTCAGCAAGGCAACCATCCGCAAGTGGAACGGAGCCAGCGTTCCCATGATCGACAAGCTCGTTACCGTAGCGGACTATTTCGACGTGTCCGTTGACTACCTCGCCGGGCGGACGGACTTCCGCACGATGATCGACGACTATCTCGCCAACGAAGAATACCGCGAAGCGCAGCGAAAACTCGAAAAGCTCACGCCTGACGTACAGAAGAGATCGATCAGTTTCTTCGCGCAGATGAACGACATTCTGTACGATTCGGTCAACCGGAAGGAGGACGAAAATTGATTAGACGCGCCTACATCCAGCAGAAGGTTCTCGAAGTCTACCGGATGTTCCCGCAAATTTCCTTTCCTTTTAATATATACGCCGTGTTCCAGAAGATGGAAAACGTGAGATTCGTTTCCTATCAGGACAGCGCGAAGATCACGGGGCATTCTGTCAAAGAGATTATTGAATTCTGCCGAAGCGAATCCGGTTGTACCCGTTATGAAGTCAAGAAAAATCGCTATGTAGTTTACTGCAATCTTGCGGAGGACATAAATGTCGGTCGCAAACGGTGGACTGCCGCGCATGAACTCGGACACATTGCGCTTGAACACCTCACCGACAAAACCATTGCACAGATCGCAGAAAACAATCTTGACAAGAAGGATTGCAGTATCATGTTCGAGCGCGAAGCGGATTTCTTCGCGGCGACTGTCCTATGTCCCTTCCCGCTTTTCCGCGAACTCGACGTGAGAACGTCAAAAGACATTCGGGATGTGTTCGGGCTTTCCGTTGAAGCGTCAAAAATCAGAATTGACGAATACTACAAGTGGCGCGATCTCCATGTCAAGACGGCTTGGGACAACGACCTTATCCGGCTGTATCGTTACGGAAACCCCTATGCGGGAAAAGCCTATCCAGAATGCGTTGAACCATACGAGGTCGCCGCCGCGCCGCTGTATTACAACCTCGACCGTTATCTTGACGACGTTCCCGATTTTGATTTGCCTGATCCAGACAATACGCGCAAATCATCTGACCTTCCGGGATGATTTCACCGCAAAACAGGCATCGATCCGCGTCGGCCATTATCTTCTCTTTTCTCCGCAGTAGACGTAGCGCGAGAACGCGAGATCGTTCCCGAAGGAATCCTTGTGCTGGACGGCAACGCTTTCGATTCTATGCTTCTTCCGAAGCTCGAAGATGATCGCACTCAAACGGGTCGCGCCATATTTCTGAATCGCCTCCCAGCTTGTGATAGAGCCGTAGGTTTGCAAGTGTTCGAGGATTTTGTCTGTCTTAGACACAAGCACGATGTTGTGATAACCGTTTCTTCTGCGCATTTTTAGTTCTCCGTTTCTGAAATGTAGATTGGTTTCGGGTTTGCGATAATCATTTCGGACGCATCCACGTATTCGCAGATGTGCGGCTTGATGGATTCCGAAATGAGTTCGGGCTTTACGCTCACGTCCACATAGGCGATATGCGTAGTCTTATTCGGAATGATGTTATCCGTCGATACACAGATGACATAGCTGCCGTTCGAGAATGTATAGGTAAAGGACTTTCCTTCCCTCGTGACTTCATACGGCGTTTCATGGAAGTAATCGGAAATGATCTCTTCGATACACTCCGTATCTTCGCAGATGTAAAACGCTATGGAATATCCGGGGAACCTTTTACATCGTCCCAACTTTGTCAGGATTTTTTGCAGAGATTCTTGATTCAGTTTCTTCATTCAGCACTTCCTTGTATTTTGCGGCCTCGTCAAATTTAACGCTTCCGATTTTCAGATTGGCGTCTTCGACGATGATGCACCCGGCAAACGTAGCGATAAACCCGTCGTCCGTCTGGATCGCGTCTTCTCCCGGCTCGTCAATCTTTTCCATCGCGTCAAGCATAAGATAGGTGCTTTCGTTCATGAGCAGAACAGGGTTGTCCCCGTTCTGCTTTTTGTAATTCTTGATTTCCCGTTCGAGCGTCCGCAGATGGACGGTGATGATTTCGATAATCTCGTTCACTGTTCGCCCACTCCGTTCAAGATTTCCTTGATGCCGAAGAGTGCGCCGTAACCTTCTCCTTCGCCGGAGGTAATGATCGTCTTGACGGAAGAATTGATTGCTTTGACGGCTTCCATCTGAATGTCGAGCTGCTTGTCTCGGAAGTAATTTTCCGTGAACGCTTCCTGCGCTTCAAGTTCCGCTTCCTTTTCAAGTCTCGCCTGTTCGACCTGGAGCTTTGCAATATCAACTTCCGCTTGCTGCGCGGTCAGTCTGGCCTCCGCTTCCTTTGTTACCTCATAGGCTTTTGCGTCCGCCTCGGTCTGCCGCTGTAACAGTTCCTTTTCGCTCTGTGCTTTTTGTGCGTCAACGATCTGCTGGTTCACCTCGTCCTGCTTCTCGCGTTCCAAACGGGCAAGCTCAACTTCGTTCTGCGCCTCGGTTTTCTGGTCGATCTTGGCCTGAATGTCCTGCGGAAGATTCAGCGTTCCAAGCTCAAATCTTACAAGCTCAACGCCATAGATGTCTTCGAGGTTTGCCGAGAGGATCGAGAACACTTCCTGCTGGATTTCCGTGCGGCTGGACTGCACATCGTAGACGGAATATGCCTGTGTGACACTGGACATTTTGCCCTTCGCCAGTCCGTAAATGTCGTTGTCCACGATGGTGTCAAAGGATTTTGTACCAAACGACTTGATGATCTTTCCAATGTCGATGGGTCTGACGGAGATATACACATCCGCGTCGATGTTCTTGCCTTCTTTGGTCGCCATCTGCATGGACATATCCGTGCGGTTGTCTCCCTCCGCGATACACGTCCAGTTCTTAGAGACGATGGTCGTGGGATATGTAAGGACTTCCTGCGTAATGGGGTTGATCTTGATTCTGCCCGTGCGCTCCTGATTGATGACAGACGTTCCTTCGATTACGTCGTCCTCGTCGGGCTTTGCCGTCCGGTCGTACACATACCCGACATATCCTGCCGGAATGGTTTCGTGGGTCACACTATACCCAACAAGAATCGCCAGCGTTAAGATTACTGCTGAAACAAGTACAGCTACGAATCCCTTCATTCTTCTTTCTTCTCCTCCGAATCTTTTTCTTCTTCTTTTTCTTTCTTCTTTTCACCTTTGATAAAGGCGATAATGTCGTCTCTGAACCACCAACAGGCGATTAGGACGATCATGAAAATTAGGATTATGCCCTTAATCGGCATTGATTATCACTCCTTCTTTCTTTCAACCGTTACGATTGTGTCGTTGTGCCATCCTCCGTGCGCGACAAGAAGAATTTCCACGATTTCAAAACCGTATTTCTTCCCGATACCGCCAGAGTTCCAACAGCACGAGATTACAATCCCGCCCTGCTTTACGATCCTTCCAATTTCCGCTTTCTGGTTCGTCCAGTAGCTTCCCTGTGTGGTTTCCTGTGTGACCGAGAATCCTACGTTGTGGTAACACTCCGCAACTTGCCGTGAGCTATACGGCGGATCGTACAAGACCGTATCAACAGATTCCGAATCGAACATTTTGAGGAATTCGAGCGCGTCCATGTGATAGTCCGTATCGAATTCCGGGTTCAGATCGTTTGTAACCGATGCCAACTTGCTTCCGTTTGCGAACGGGTCTATGGTAAAACCCGCCGCATACTTGTCGATGATTTCTCTGATTGGCTTGATGCCGAACGTGTGACTGTTCGGCATAGCCCATGCGCGTCTTATGATTGGTTCATTGTTCATGTATAATGTTCTTTTGTTTTGCCTGTGACGGTATTTTACCACAAATCGCCTGATTTTACCATAGGTGATTTGATTATCAAACTGTTACAGAATTGTGAATTGGGCTTCCGTGATGACCTTCGTGCCGTACTTTTTCGCCGCCTGATTCTTCGCGCTGCCGGAATCCGGCTCGTTCGTAATCAGATAATCCGTCTTCGCTGTCACGGAGGACACGACCTTGCCGCCGCGCGACTCGATCTCCTTCACGAGATCGTCCCTGCTCTTATACGTTTCGAGCTTGCCCGTAATGCAGAAAGTCTTCCCTTCAAGACTTGTGCCGGATGACGCTGCGGAGTTGTCAAGCGTATCGTCCACGCAGGAAGACAAGAGGTAAAACGCCGCGCGATTCTTCCTGACGTACTCGTTAATCTGCCGCGCCGTCTGTTCTCCGATGCCGTCGATCTTCGACCAGTCATAATCGCCCAAACAGTAGTGAAGGAAGATTCCGAACGGAAGACCGTCAAACTTTCCGTCATCGGACAGCTTTCCGATTTCGTTTGAAATATCCTTCGCTGTGGACTTCCCGATACCCGGAATCCCAAGCGCGACAAGGAGATTTGACAGCTTGCAATGAGAACTCTTCTCGATGGATTCAATCAGCTTTTCATAGCTCTTCTTTCCGAAGCCGTCTATTTGCATGATTTCCGCGTTATCTTTGAGCGTGAAGATTTCATAAAAATCCCGACGCAGAAAACCGCGTTCTACAAGCGTTCTGATTCTTTCCTCGGACAGACCCATGATGTTCAGTCCCTGCCTTGACGCAAAGTGCGTGAGCATGTCGATGATTCTATCCTTACAGTTTTCGTTCGGGCAGTACAGCATTTCGCGCCCGTTGTCGCTTGTGATTTCAAGCGGTGTGCCGCAACAGGGACAAAGCTCCGGGATATGATAGCTGCCGCTCCGCGTCAGATTCTCCGTAACTTGTGGGATGATCTGATTTGCCTTGATGACTTCGATGGTATCGCCGATCCCAAGTTCCAAGTCCTTGATGATGGAAACATTGGAAAGTGACGCGCGGTTGACTGTCGTGCCGTCAATTTCAACTGGATCGAAGACCGCAACGGGATTGACAAGCCCCGTCCGGCTCACGCCCCATTCAATATCGCGCAGGGTGGTTTCATTCCGTTCTTGATAGAACTTATAAGCAAAGGAATGCTTTGGATGATGCCCCGTCATGCCGAGGCTATTTCCGAATTTCGTGCTGGTAAACGCGCCGACAACGCCGTCAATCGGAATTTTGTCATGTTCGCACCATTCCTGCAAGGATTCAATCACTTGCGATATGTTTTCGCGGGAACGGTTCCATGCTCCGACAAGATAATACGGCACGACTTCAAACCCGCATACGTCCAGCATTGCAAACCCTTCGTCCAGGTCTGGCATGATGGTTCCGGGTATCATGGTGTTTTCTTTGGAGTACAGCCGCCACGCGATGAACTTTATTTTTCTTTTCGCGGCGATGGAACTGTCAAGTTGACGGACGGAACCGCTCACGAGATTGCGCGGGTTTTTATATTCCGTGCTTTCCACTTCGTTGATGCGGCGGAAATCGTCGTAGGTGATGATACATTCGCCGTCAACAATCATTTCTCCCTCGAACGGAATTTTCAGCGGAAGGTTTACGAATGTTCTGGCGTTGTGGGTAATGTCTTCTCCGATCTCTCCGTCGCCCCGGCTTTCCGCGCGGACAAGTTCGCCTCCCTTATAGGTCAGCGAACACGTCAGCCCGTCCAGCTTCGCCATCAGGACATACGGTTCAACGCCGAAATAGCCGAAGAACTCGTCAATATCCGTCGTCTTGCCGAGGGACAAGAGGGGATGATTGTGCTTCACCTTTTGAAGCTGGCTGACCGTCGCATAGCCCACCGTCTGCGTGGGCGAATTGGCATACACAACTCCCGTCTTATCCTCCAACTTTTTCAGTTCGTCGTACATCTTGTCGTACTCGAAATCCGAAACAAGCGAAGTATTCCGGTTGTAGTATGCGTCTCTATACTCGTTCAGCTTTTTTACGAGATCGTAAATATGTTCCTGTATGTTTGTAGTGTTCATAGTCATCCTCATTTCGGATCGTCGTCGCCGAAGATCATAGATGCAGCTAAGATCAAAAACACGGCAATGAAAACGAGCACCCTCGGATCAAAATTCATTTTTGTCCTGCTCCGCGTTCCGCCGCTTTTCCAAGAGCTTTTCTTCGCGCTCGTCTTCCGCGCGGTTCGCCTGTAAAAGCGCAGTGATAAACATGCCGACGATTTCGCCGACAAGCACACCGGCAATAAATGAAATCATCTAAACAATCCTTTCTTCGGTACGGCGGGCTTTTCCATCCAATATGCGACTTTCTCCGGCTCGTCTATAAGCCATGCGCCGAGGAAGAATTCTGCAATGTCGAGCGTCCCGTCTTCGT
>Ga0265298_10011603_pt1 | contig 10297 bp, 7 predicted proteins | sample AusTroGonzalo_MG_3_FD_193486 | JGI IMG/M metagenome (GOLD analysis project Ga0265298, IMG submission 193486) | Bovine rumen microbial communities from tropical cattle in Woodstock, Queensland, Australia - Gonzalo_01 | ecosystem: Host-associated > Mammals > Digestive system > Stomach > Rumen ... | reverse complement strand
GTCACAGCGGAGCGTGTCGTTGGGGGTGGTGATGCGAATATTGCCGTCGGTATACCAGTTACCGTTGTAGGCGAACGAAGGGAGATTGCCGTCCAACCAGATGTCGTGGGTACTGTCGTTGACACGGGCGTTGACCATGAGTGGTTCCTTGAGCACGAGGTCGACATCGAAGAAGCGTTTCAGCCAGTCGGTCTTGCTCAACAGCATCCGCAGACTGAAGTTGTTGTGGGTATCGTCAGTTTTGGCCATCAGACCGGGGAGGTCAGGGAGTCGTTGGCTGACGAGGGCCGAGAGACTCTTCGGCAGGGTCTCGAAGTCGAAATCACCTTTCAAGGTGGCATCGGCAAAGTCGCTCTTCAGGTTTACGTAATGGATGCCATCTTCATAGCCCGACATAATGACGAAGTTATCAAGCTTATAGGGCTGGTGCTGCGGGGTGCCGGTGATGCTGCCCTTGCTGATGCGCAGACTACCTTGGGCATCATTCAAACTGCTGGCGGTGAAATCGGCCTGGATATCTGCTGAGACGACAGCCTCTTCCCACTCGTCAGCCAGATGGAGGGCAGAGGGCATCAGATGGGTGATGGCACCGTCGAGAAGCACCCGTTTCATTTTGCTGTTTCCGTTGGGCTGGGCATCGGCCAGATGGCCTGCCAGAGCCAGTTTGGCATTCGGATCGTCTATACTAAAGGTACCTGAAAGGCTGTGTTGTCCGTATTCGCCATCGATGGTGATGTTCTGATAAGAGTAGCCTTTATAGTCGAACCTTCTAACGAATCCCTCGGCTTTGACATCGGGATATTGACGGTCTTTCAACTGTCCGTGAAGGGTTAGTTGTGCTGAGAGACCACCCAACTCCTCTTCGTCGAGCAGCTGACGGAGATTGACCTCCTCTGTCAGCAGCTGACCATCGAACACCTTCTCCTGGTTCATGTTGAACTGCACATCCATGTCGCCGGCTCCCGACTGCATATTGGCCTTCAGACTCATAAGACCAGCAGCATCTTGATCGAACGTGCCGTTCATCATCAGACTGCCTAACCGTTTGATTTCCGATGGAATGGCGGGAATGGCCTTCGGCAGGAAATCGATGCTGGCCTCAGACAACAGGATGCGATGCATCTGCAGATGGCATGAAGGCTGGTTCTGCCAATCCGCCAGCCAGCCGTCCACATGTACATCGAAATCATTCTCGGATGTGGATAGCCGAAGCTCGTGGACATTGACCTTGCGGTCGGTACCATTAAAAGCAGCCAACAAGAAGATAGGTCTCTGGAAATTCTTGAGTGAAGATTCGAAACATCTTAGGTCAGAGGGTGTTATATATGAATCTTTAATCTCTCCGGTGAAGGTCAGTGTGCCTGGTTGAAGTTGATTTCCATCCATGCGGTAGTCGGCTGTCAGGGTATCAATCTGCAACCGTGAACTGGGCATCTGTAACTTGAAGTCTCTCAGCATGGCGTGCTGCCGTCCTACCTCCAGACGACCGTCGAGACTGCTTACGGCGAGTCCCGACTGCTCGCTGAAACTGAAACGCTTGATGTTGACATTCAGCGAGTCGTCGGTTAACGTCTTCAAATTAATATGTGCGCTGATATCCTTCAGCCGCAGGTGGGCGGGATTGAAGAGTCCTTCCGTCTGTGGCTTGTCGTGCTGGTCGAAGGCCACATTGGTATGGCGCACGATCAACGAGTTGATGCGCAGGTCGAGGGGTTTCTTCGAGGTGGTGTCGTTGGATGCCAGAGAGTCGATCATAAACTGGCAGTTCAACGGGGCTTCGGCATTCTGACGGTACAAATGGAAGCGTGCACCGAAAAGTTGTGCCGATGAAATGGAGATTTTTCCGTCCATCAGCGGCAGCAGATCCATGTTGACCGACATTCTCGCCGCACGGAGCATCTCCTGCTGACGCTGGTCCATAATCACCACATCGTCGATGATGATGCGGTTGAGGATTCCCAGGTCCACCCGTCCGATGCTGACTTGTGTGCCCAACATCTCACCGGCATATTCGGCAACCTTCGAGCCGAGATACCGCTGGGTTGCCGGCAGGTGGGTGAGTCCCAAGAACAGTACATTCAAGATGATAACCGTCCAAAGGAGAACGCTGATAGTCCACTTAAATATCTTCACTTCTCTACCTGAGATTCTAAATCAATTTGTCAGTCCGAAGTAGCAAATAAAAAACATTCGGATCAATTATTTTGCAAAATTACGATAAAAATTCGGCTATTTGGTATTTTTCTACAGTTTTTTGCTGATTGTGAAGCAAATTTTTATTAATTTTGCATCGTTTAGTGCAACTATTCTAACAAATTTCTTATAAATGGCAAATGTAATTAGTTTACGAAAAGGCTTGGACATCAACCTGAAAGGACGGGCTGAGGAGAAGAAAATCCAGCTGAAATCGAACGGGAAGTTTGCACTGGTGCCCGATGATTTCGAAGGAGTGACTCCCAAGGTCGTGGTCAAAGAAGGCGATAAAGTCAAAGCCGGGGATGCGTTGTTTGTCAACAAACAGTTTCCCGACGTGAAGTTTGCCTCGCCAGTCAGCGGAACAGTCCGCGAGGTGGTTCGTGGTGAACGTAGAAAAGTGCTCTGCATCAAGGTCGATACCGACAGCCAGCAGGAGTTTACCGACTTCGGCAAAAAGGATGTCAGCAAGCTGACGGGCGAGCAAGTCGTTAACGCATTATTGGAAGCGGGTATTTTCGGCTACATCAACCAATTGCCTTATGCTGTGTCTACCAATCCGAGTGTCCAGCCTAAGGCAATTTTTGTATCTGCCCTGCGCGACAAGCCGCTGGCCGCCAACTTCGAGTATGAGGTGGCCGGTCAGGAGCAGGACTTCCAGACGGGTATCTCGGCGCTGTCGAAGATTGCCAAGACCTATCTGGGTGTAGGACCTGGCTCAAAGCTTGAAGGCGTGAAGGATGCCGAGGTGACCATTTTTGAAGGCAAGTGCCCGGCTGGCAACGTAGGCGTACAGGTGAACCATATCGACCCGGTGAACAAGGGCGAGGTGGTGTGGACTATCGGCGATCCGACGGTGGTGCTCTTCATCGGTCGTCTATTCAACACGGGTAAGGTGAACCTCACGCGTACCGTCGCCCTCTGTGGTAGTGAGATCAACAGTCCTGCCTATGTGGATATGATGGTAGGCGAGGAACTCTCCACGTTGCTCAGCAACAGCTACGATGCCGACAAGAGTGTCCGCATCATCAATGGCAATGTGCTCACTGGCAAGCCCACCACCAAGGAAGGTTTCTTAGGTGCTCACAGCTCTGAGATCACCGTGATCCCCGAGGGTAACGATGCCGACGAGATGCTGGGTTGGATCATGCCGCGCTTCAAGCAGTTCTCTGTGAACCGCAGCTATTTCTCCTGGCTCTGTGGTAAGAAGCAGTATGCCCTCGATGCCCGCGTCAAGGGTGGCGAGCGTCACATCATCATGAGCGGCGAGTACGATAAGGTGCTGCCGATGGATATCTACGGCGAATACCTCATCAAGGCCATCATATCCGGCGACATTGACCGTCAGGAGGCCTTAGGCATCTACGAGGTTGCTCCCGAGGACTTCGCCCTGGCAGAGTTCGTCGACTCTTCGAAACTGGAATTGCAGCGCATCGTGCGTGAAGGTCTGAACATTCTTAGAAAAGAAAACGCATAGTGAAGGAGGATTGAAATATGAGTTTTTTAAGGAATTATTTGAATAAGGTGAAGCCGAACTTCGAGGAGGGTGGCAAATTGCATGCCTTCCGTTCGGTGTTCGACGGCTTTGAGACCTTCCTTTACGTGCCCAACGACACGGCGAAGGCTGGTGGCGTGAATATTCACGATTCCATCGACTCGAAGCGCATTATGAGTATGGTGGTGATCGCCCTGATGCCTGCCATGCTGTTTGGTATGTACAATATCGGCTATCAGAACTATCTGGCAGCAGGCACTCTCGCCACGGCCAGCTTCTGCGAGATCTTCTTCTTCGGTTTCCTGGCTGTACTGCCCAAGATTCTGGTGAGCTACATCGTAGGTCTGGGCATCGAGTTTGCCTGGGCACAGTGGAAGGGTGAGGAGATCCAGGAGGGTTACCTCGTATCGGGTATCATCATCCCGCTGATTATCCCTATCGGCTGTCCGCTGTGGATGCTGGCTCTGGCCTGCGCCTTCTCGGTGATCTTCTGTAAGGAGATCTTCGGCGGCACGGGTATGAACATCTTCAACCCCGCCATCGCAGCCCGTATGTTCTTGTTCTTTGCTTATCCCGCCAAGATGACGGGTGACCAGGTTTGGGTGGCTCAGGATAGTATCTTCGGACTCGGCAACACGTTGCCCGACGGCTTTACGGCTGCCACACCACTTGGACAGATGGCTCAGGGTATTGACCCCAGCGCCTCGATCTGCGACATGATTTATGGCTTTATCCCCGGTTCCATCGGTGAGACATCGCTCATCGCCATTGCCATCGGTGCAGTCATCCTGCTGTGGACGGGCATCGCATCTTGGCGCACGATGCTCTCTGTGTTTGTGGGTGGAGCTGTGTTGGCATTGCTCTTTGATCAGACCGGTCAGTCGATGACTTGGTGGCATCACTTCGTATTGGGTGGCTTCGCTTTCGGTGCCGTGTTCATGGCTACCGACCCCGTTACCTCCTGCCGCACTACCTGTGGCCAGTATATCTACGGCTTCCTCATCGGTGCGATGGCTATCATCATCCGTGTGATGAACGCTGGCTATCCGGAGGGTATGATGCTCGCCATCTTCTTTGGTAATATGTTTGCACCTACGATCGACCACTTTGTGGTGGCCCGTAACATTTCAAAACGTTTGAAGAGAGGAGGTACCAAATGAAACTGAATACTAATAGCAATTCGTACATTATTATATATAGTGCGATACTCGTGGTGATCGTAGCCTTCCTGCTGGCCTTTGTCTATCAGGCACTGAAGCCCATGCAGGATGCTAACGTGGCTCTCGACGTGAAGAAGCAGATTCTCTATTCCCTCAACATCCGCGACCTGGACGGCTCAGAGGCCGAGGCCAAATATGCCGAGGTGGTCAAACAGGAGGCAGAAAGGGATGGACGCAAATACTATCTGTGTGACATCAATGGAGAAGATGTTCTGGTGGTATCATTGAAGGGTATGGGCCTTTGGGGCGGCATTAGCGGTTTCATCTCTATCCATGGCGATGATGCGCCTACCGTCTATGGTGCCTACTTCAATCACGAGAGTGAGACTGCCGGTCTGGGTGCCGAGATCAAGGATTCTCAGGCTTGGCAGGAGAAGTTCATCGGCAAGAAAGTGTTTGCCGATGGCTCTGACACCCATGAAGTGGTCCTCTCGGTAGTGAAGAAGGTGGATGACCCCACGACACAGGTTGACTGTGTGACAGGCGCCACCCTGACTTCTAATGGTGTGGATGATATGATTAAGACGTGTCTGAAGGATGCAGGTAAGAATGCCGTCGAACTGTTTTCAGTGATGACGTGCACCCTCGATGCCCCTGCTGACTCTACAGTCACAGAAGAACCTAAAGTAGAGGAGGAGTAAACTATGGCATTATTCAGTAAACAAAATAAAGAGGTTTTTACTAACCCGTTGAACCTCGACCACCCGATTCTCGGACAGGTATTGGGTATCTGCTCGGCCTTGGCCGTCACGTCGCAGCTCAAACCTGCCATCGTGATGGGTCTTGCTGTAACGGTGATCACCGCCTTTGCAAATGTGATCATCTCTATTATCCGCAACACCATTCCTAACCGCATTCGTATCGTGGTGCAGTTGGTGGTTGTGGCTGCTCTTGTAACGATCGTCTCTCAGATCCTGAAGGCTTTCGCCTACGACGTCAGCGTTCAGCTCTCTGTCTATGTTGGTCTGATCATCACCAACTGTATCCTCATGGGTCGCCTCGAGGCCTTCGCTATGCAGAACAAGCCCTGGCCCTCGTTCCTCGATGGTGTGGGCAATGGTCTGGGCTATGCCATGATCCTGGTGATTGTGGGTGCTGTGCGTGAGTTCCTCGGTCGCGGTTCATTGCTGGGCTTCCAGATTATCCCTGATGCCTGCTATGACTTCGGCTACGTGAACAACGGTATGATGACGATGCCAGCTATGGCACTCATCCTCGTTGGCTGTGTGATTTGGGTTCATCGTGCATATTTTTATAAGGAGAAGTAAGTTATGGAACACGCAATATCATTACTGTTTCGTTCGATCTTTGTCGACAATATGATCTTCGCCTTCTTCCTCGGCATGTGCTCCTATCTGGCTGTGTCGAAGACCGTGAAGACTTCATTAGGACTGGGATGCGCCGTGACCTTCGTGCTCACGGTGACCGTTCCCGTCAACTATCTGTTGCAGACCAAGGTGCTGGGCCCCGACTGCCTCGTTGAGGGTGTCGACCTGAGCTACCTGTCGTTTATCCTCTTCATCGCTGTGATTGCCGGTATGGTGCAGCTCGTTGAGATGACGGTTGAGAAGTACTCGCCCTCACTCTACGCTGCCCTGGGTATCTTCCTGCCGCTGATCGCCGTGAACTGCGCCATCATGGGTGCCTCGCTGTTCATGCAACAGCGCATCCTCATGGATCCAAGCAACTCACAGGCCATCACCTCTATCTGGGATGCCATCGTCTACGGCTTCGGCTCAGGTATCGGTTGGATGCTCGCCATCGTGGCCATGGGTGCCATCCGCGAGAAGATGCAGTATTCGGATGTTCCCAAACCCCTGCAGGGTCTCGGCATCGTGTTTATCACCGTCGGCCTCATGGCTATGGCGATGATGTGTTTCTCTGGACTAAATATTTGATTTGAATATGGCACAGTTTATAGCATATAGTATAGGGGTATTCCTCTTGGTAATCATCCTGCTGGTGATTATCCTGTTGGTGGCAAAGAAGTATCTGAGCCCCAGCGGCAACGTGAATATTACAGTCAATGGCGATAAGGTGCTCAACGTGCCCCAGGGCAACAACCTGATGGCCACGCTCAACCAGAACGGCATCTTCCTGCCCTCAGCCTGTGGCGGTAAGGCCAGCTGCGGACAGTGTAAGGTACAGGTGCTTGAGGGTGGGGGAGAGATCCTCGACTCCGAGAAGCCCCACTTCACCCGTAAGCAGATCAAGGACCACTGGCGTCTCGGTTGCCAGTGCAAGGTGAAGGGTGACCTGAAGATCCATGTCGACGAGTCGATCCTTGGCGTGAAGGAGTACGAGTGTACCGTCATCTCCAACAAGAATGTGGCTACGTTCATCAAGGAGTTTAAGGTACAGCTGCCTCTGGGCGAGCACATGGACTTCCTGCCTGGTTCTTACGCCCAGATTAAGATTCCTAAGTTCGATTGCATCGACTACGATAAGGACTTTGACAAGAGTCTGATCGGCGACGAGTATCTGCCTTCATGGGAGAAGTTCGGTCTGTTCCCGCTGAAGTGTAAGAACCCCGAGGACACCATCCGTGCCTACTCCATGGCCAACTATCCTGCAGAGGGTGATGTCTTCATGCTGACGGTACGTATCGCTACGCCACCGTTCAAGGCTGACAAGAGTGGCTTCATGGATGTCAACCCGGGTATTGCATCGTCGTACATCTTCTCACTGAAACCCGGCGACAAGGTGATCATGAGCGGTCCGTTCGGCGACTTCCATCCGCACTTCGACTCGAAGAAGGAGATGATCTGGGTTGGTGGTGGTGCCGGTATGGCTCCGTTGCGCGCACAGATCATGCACATGACGAAGACGCTGCACACCACCGATCGCGAGATGCACTATTTCTATGGTGCCCGCGCCCTCAACGAGGTGTTCTATCTCGACGACTTCCTCGGCTTGGAGAAGGAGTACCCCAACTTCCACTTCCACCTGGCCCTCGACCGTCCCGATCCCGCTGCCGATGCAGCTGGCGTGAAGTACACCCCGGGCTTCGTCCATCAGGTGATGCTCAACACCTATCTGAAGGACCACGAGGCCCCCGAGGATGTGGAGTACTACATGTGCGGTCCTGGCCCGATGTCGGCAGCCGTCGTCTCAATGCTCGACAGCCTCGGCGTCGATCCCGAGTCGATCATGTACGATAACTTCGGCGGTTAATCATCCACCGTCACATAGTTACATTAACAAAATATTTACCCCTCGGAAGCGAACGACTTCCGAGGGGTAAATATATTAATTTAATTGTAGATTCTTACTTAATAAGAGCCTTGCGGGCTGCATCGATCTTATCCTTCATATTTGTCATCTGCTCATTCATCTCAGCAACAGTGGTAGCATTGAGGGCATTGAGGGGAGCGATAGCCTGAGCTACGGGAACGATGTCGGGATCATACTGGGCCAGACGGTTGACAGCATCCAGGATCAAAACAGTACGGAAAGTGACGTTGGCAGCTGTTTCATCGGTAAAGGGGCTCAGGAACTGGTCCTGAGTATGGCTGATAACATTAAGCTGCTCAACGAGAGCGGCAGCGGCAATCTGCCAGAAGTAGTTGATACGACCGTTCTTCTCCATCTCCTCATAGAGGGCTGATGTGGTCTCAAAGATGGCACCTGGGTTCTCAATGACCTTAAAAGAGGGATCGTCTATGTCGGCAGCCAGCTTGACGATAGCCTTCTCATAATCTTCAGTAGGCATCTCATAAAGCTCGGCAATCTTCTTGTCGACACTGAGGGCGGTCAGTACACGATACTTCTCGGCGAGGGTGACAGCCTCGTCAGCAACATTGGCAGCCAGCAGATAGTCGGGCTTCACCAACTTAGCTTCCTTGGTGATCTGGATGCCGTCCTTGGTTGCCTTGACGAAACTGGGCTGGCCGATCTTACTGAATTCAACAGCGATGCTGTCCATGTGCATCTTGATGCTGGCCTCAATCTGAGCCTGTTCGAAACTCTTCGTAGAGTCTGCCTCTACATTCTGTGTACTTTTGTTTGCACCGCCGCAAGAAGCGATGACAACAGCTGCGATACCGACAGCGATAAATGATAATTTCTTCATTGTTCAAAAATATTAATCTTTCGGCTGCAAAGATACAAAGTTATTTTGAGACATCCAAACTTTCTGCCTATTTTTGTATGATTAAGAAAGGTGGTTACTCTGACAAACAAACTTTGAAACCTTGAGTTTGCAGCGTTGGATTTTACATTTTCTTACATTTTTTGCGCGAAGTATTTGGTGGTTTCAGAAAAACTTCGTAACTTTGTGCCCAATCAGACGTAAGCCCAGGTTATGAGACTGAGAGAGACCTACATATTATTGCTACTGCTTGTCTGCACTGCTATGACGTGCAGGGCTGACAACCTCGGCTATACGAAAAACCATCAGCTGGTGTTTGGTATCGACATGGATTATGCACCGATGGAGTTTATCGATGAGCACGGCAAACCCAACGGACTGGACATTGAGTTTACCCGACGACTGATGACTCGACTCAACATTCCCTTCACTTATTCGACGAATTCGTGGGAGAACATCGCCGACGATGTGATCAAAGGCAGGGTTGACCTGGCTATGATGGTGTACTCACCTTACCGCAAGGATCTCACGAACTACTCTCGAGGGGTGTTCCGGCTTTATTACCAGTTGGTGTACCGCAAACAGAACAAAGCTCCGTATGGCCTGCGTGACCTGGGTGGCAAGGAGATAGCCCTCATGGCCTCACGCCCCATCAACGATACGCTACAGAAAGTGGGGGCAACGCCCGTACTCGTCAAGGACCTGAGGGTGGCCTTGAACGAACTCTCCAAAGGACAGTACGACGGATTGATCTGCTTCCGCTATCAGGCCCGTTATCTGATCAACGAACTTGGCTTGAAGAACCTCTCTTCGTCGGACCTGGCGCTGATGCCGCGAGAATACTGCTACGTGAGCCCGGACAAACAGCTGATCGACGCCATTAACAACGAGCTGGACCTCATGGAGAAAGAGGGGGTGATCGAGGATGTCTATGGTGACATCAAATCCAGTTTCGACGGGATGCGTATCCCGATGTGGGTATGGCTGCTCATCGCGAGTGTTATCATCATGCTGCTGGTCACCCTGGTGGTACATCAACGCATCAGCCACAAGAGGCTGGTCAAGGAGATGGAACGGGCCAGGAAGAGTGAGGAGTTGAAGGACATCTTCCTCAGTAACCTTAGCCACGCCCTGCGCACACCGCTCAACGCCATCATCGGATTCTCGGAACTCATGCTCGATGACACCAATGAAAATATGTCGGCAGAGGAGAGACAAGACCTGTTGGAACTCGTCAACAAGAACGGCTTGCAGCTGCTACACATGATCAACGAGTTACTGTCATTGTCTGACATCGAG
>Ga0265298_10011602_pt1 | contig 10297 bp, 12 predicted proteins | sample AusTroGonzalo_MG_3_FD_193486 | JGI IMG/M metagenome (GOLD analysis project Ga0265298, IMG submission 193486) | Bovine rumen microbial communities from tropical cattle in Woodstock, Queensland, Australia - Gonzalo_01 | ecosystem: Host-associated > Mammals > Digestive system > Stomach > Rumen ... | reverse complement strand
CGTCGTGAACGGCGACCTCTGGTTCGGCTGCGCGGCCATCTCGGCCAGCGCAAACGCCACCTCCACCAAGGGCATCATCAAGGTCGGCACGTCCGCCTAAGGAGCGCCCATGAAGCGACTGGCACTTCTCATCTGCGCGGCGCTTTCGCTCGCCGTCCTCGCCGACACGGAGATCGTCTCGATCACCGACGGCGAGGCGGCCTGGAACCACCGGGGCGGCAAGGTGGCGCAGATCCACGTGCTCTCCAGCGTCGCCTCCGGGAAGGCCACGCTCAAGAGCGAGTCGAAGCTGTGGGGCACGAGGGAGGAAGTCACCGACCTCTCGTCCTCCAACTTCGTCTGGACGGTGGTGTGGTCCAACGGCGTGGACGTGGTCACGAATGTGTCCACGGTCGCGCCGTACCCGCTGCCGTCCGCGCTCGTCTCCGCCACCTCGAACTGGGTGGTACGGGCGTACGCGGTCACGAACACGCTCCCGTGCGTCACGCTGTGCGTCACGAACGCGCTCTCCTCTGAGATCACGTGTTCGTCCGGCGTCGGCACGGCCACGCCTGCCGACAAGTACGTCGCGCCCGGCGACCCTATCTTCTTCGAAGGTACGGCCAAGGGGCGCATGAAGGTGATACTCACGAGGTGACGGCATGACGACCTGGACGAAACTCACGCGCGACGGCCTCGTCGCCACGCTCTCCGCCGACGAGGTGGACGCCTTCGGGCAGTCCGCCGACTTCGGCGACGCCGTGGACGCCATCCTCGCGCAGACGGCGGACGCCGTGCGCGGGTTCGTCCGGGCCGGTGGCCGCAAGGTCCCGACCGACGCCGGCCTCGTGCCGCCGTCGCTCGTGCCGTTCGCGTACGACTTCGCGACCTTCCGCGTGCTGAAGCGCTTCAACGTGCCGGTGGGCGAAGACCGCCGCAAGGCGAACGAGTCCGCGACGGACGTGTTCATGAAGGTCGCGGAGGGCAAGTACGCGGTCGAACCGGCGGACGACGCCGAGGACGCCACGTCCGCCACGCTGCCGTCCTTCATGCCCGCAGACCCCGAACGGAGGCTCGGCTAGATGAACCCCGCCGACATCATCCGCATAAAAGACCTGCTGCCCACAGCGCTTGGCAGCGACGAACTGCGCGAGCAGATCGCCGCCGACATCCTGCGGCGCAGCGTGTTCTCGGCGCGGATGGAGTCGGCACGCTACCTCGCGCAGATGCGCGAGGTCTGCGCCCAGATGATGGAGGGCCGGATATCGCAGGCCACGGCCCGAGACATGCTCGGCGGCATCTTGGAGCGCATGGGCTTCTCGCCCCAGGACGGCGGATCCGTCAGGAATCCCGCGTCGCTCCGACGCCTCGACCTCATCGTCGAGACGCAGACGCAGATGGCGGCGAACGTCGCCCGGCTCTCCGAGCAGACGCCCGAAGTCATGGAGATGTGGCCCGCGTGGGAGCTCACGCGCCTCGAGGGTCGCGACCTGCCTCGCGGCGACTGGCCGCAGCGCTGGGACGCCGCCGCACGTTCCGTCGGCTTCGAGGGCGTGAGCCGCGACTACGGACGCATGGTCGCCCTGAAGGACTCGCCGGTCTGGCAGGCGCTCGGCGACGGCGCGGGAGGGTTCCGCGACACGCTCGGCAACCAGTTCCCGCCTTTCGCCTTCAACAGCGGCATGGGCTGGGTGGACGTGACGCGCGAGGAATGCGAGGAACTCGGCCTTGACCCAGACGGCGCCTCCGCGCCGGCAGCCGCGTCGCTCGCGCCGAACCGCGATGAGCTTGCCCACGCCGCCGAGAAGTGGGGCTTCGACTACGACGAGATCGCGAAAGGAGTTGCCTGATGGTCACGCTCAACGTCACGGCGCACATGCATCCGAAGCTGGCGGGAATGCTGACCGACCTCGGGCCGGTCTGGCGACGCGCCATCCTCGGCGTCGGAGCCACCGGCCTCCAGATAGAGGTCGCCAGTCACATCCGCAGGGAGGCGTCCGGCCGACACCGCACGGCGTCGCGCCTCGGCGCGCGCCCGACCGGGCACCTCGAAAAGGGCGCGGCGCGGATCACGAGCCACGCCACGGCGGACCGCGCGACCGTGCGCGTGCCGATCGCCGGCATCGCGCGCGCGTTCCGCGACCTCGAGATCAGGCCGGTCGACGCGAAGGCGCTCACGATCCCCGTCTCGGCGGCCGCCTACGGGCACCGGGTGCGCGAGCTCGCGCGCATGGGCTGGTCGATCTTCCGCCCGAAGGGGCATGACGTCCTGATGGGCAGCCGGAACGGCAGCGAGGCCGAAGCGCTCTACGCGCTCAAGAAGCGCGTGGTGGTGCGGCAGGACCGCACGCTCCTCCCGAGCGACGAGGCCATATCCGCCGCGATCAACAAGGCATGCGCCGCCTACGTCAAGTTCGAGCTTTCGAGGAGGACCGCATGAGCCGTCAGCTTGACATCTGCAACGCGATTACAAAGACCTTGCAGGAGAACTTCAGGGAGGCTCCAGGCGTCCGCGTGGTCGCAGAGGACAGCTGCGACCCGTCCGCCGAGGTGCAGAAGGCGCTCGGCAAGCTGGGCGTCCTCGTGCTCGTGGCGGCGAGCGGGCACCGGCGCAAGCCGGGCACGGGCGCGTCTTCCGCCGGAGACCTCTCGATCGAGCTGTCGGTGTTCGAGAACCCGAAGCTGAACCGCAGGCCGGGCAAGTCAGGCCCCACGGTCACGTCCGTGGCGGAGGCAGCGAAGGACGCGCTCCACTGGCGTGAGGTGGAGGGGCGGCGCATCGTCTACGTGGAGATGCAGCGCACGGACGCCGACGACGGCGACTACCGCATGTCGGTGAGCTTCGTCGCGCCGCTCGCGCTCGATCCCGCGAACGCCGTCTCGTGGGGCATCGGGGACGAAACGATCCTCGGCGAGGTGACGCGCAAGAAGGTCGCCCGCGCGGGCGTGAACGTGTACGAGCCGGGGCGCGACGGCGACGTCCGCTATGTGGGCTCGCGCGACCGACACTGGACGATCGACCTTACCTGCACCGTCACCACGCAGCGCGAGGACGACCTGCCCGAGCTGGGCAGCACCTTCACCTTCGGCGGGCGGACCTACTGCGTGGACGCGGCAGAGCTCGACGCCGACGCGGAGGACACGGCAACAGTCCGCATCGCCGGACGCACCGTCAAGACAAACTAACGAAAGGAAACAACGAAATGGCACACGGAACAGTAGAGTTCTTCAACCCGACCTGCCCCATCACCGTGGGCGCGGACTGGGACTTCCAGACATGCGGCCCGAAGCAGACCGCCGAGAACTACGTCAACGAGCTCGGCCAGCACGGCGACGAGCTGCGGCACGCCACGCACGGCAAGAAGACGTCGTGGACGTGGACGTTCGTCAACAACCTCGACTCCGGCACGATCTCCATCCCAAAGGGCGGGCTCGTCAGCGCGGGATGGCACGTGGACTCCATCCAGATCTCGTGGGGACGCGACCAGATCAAGCCCAAGATGGTCGTGAGCGCCCACAAGCACGAGGACGGCACGAACCACGCGGCGAACAGCTGCCGGACCTACACGGCCACGGTCGAGATCGACGCGGTGGCGTTCGGCGTCCCGGCCGACCTCGGCGCGGTCGCGCTCGCCAGCGGCGCCGCGGTGGACTTCCGTTCCGCCACGTACACGCTGCAGGTGAACCACATCGACGAGCCCGGACGCGACGGCACCCAGCTCGCGGGCGAGAACCACGACGGAACGGAGACGTTCTCCGTGGAGTTCACCGGCGACGCCACGGCCGACGACTACGACCTCGACAGCGACTGGACGAACGACCAGAAGACGACCACGCCGTCGAACACTGCCGCGACCACCACGTCCCTCAACCTCATCCACCACATCGCCAACGACGCGGACATCGCCGCCGCCAGCGCCAACTCCAGCTCGTAAATGAAGATCACCGCCCAGATGCACTTCGCTAAGGCGCTCCAGCAACTGCGCAAGCAGGGCGTGGAGCTCGCGGACGTCACGCCCGCCGAGCTGTACGGCCTTGCCGAAGCGGCCCGCCGGTGCGCCGATCCGTTCCGGGAGGTTAATGCGGACGCGGCGGGCTTCCCCGTGCGCGTCTGCGAGGGCGTCTGGTTCTGGAAGCTGACGATCGGCGCGAGCGTGTGGCTGGACGAGGTCTCGCCCATGCTGGGCGGCGGCACGTCCCCGCGCTACCGGCTCGCGATGATCCACGCGCTCGTGCATTCGCGCGAGCCGGAGGCGTTCGCGGGGCTGGACACCGAGCGGAAGGTCATGCGCGCCGTGAAGGCCACCATGCGCACGATCCACGCGACGCCTGAGGAGGTCAACCGCGCGATCGACGTGGTGCTGGGCCTGCGCCCGAACGTGGGCGGCCCGCGATCCCGCGCGGCCGATTCCGCGACTGCCGCCGACTGGGCCTCGCTGTGCGTGCGCCTCGAGACGCAGACCGGCATACCGGCCGCCGAATGGATGTGGAAGCGGAGCGGTGCGTACGCTATCCTGGCGTACAACGACCTGCACGAGTTCGCCCGCGCGTATTCGGGCGGCGGTTCCGCCGAGCGGATGCAGGACGAGCTGGACGACGCCATGTGCGCGCTCCGCGCCGCCGCAGCCGCGATCGAGAAGCGCGTGAGGGAGGTGCCGCATGGCTGACGTCCTGAAGCAGGGAGTGGAGTACGAGATCTCCGCGAAGGACGCCACGGCCCCCGGCGTGGAGTCCGCGAAGGCCACGGTCGAGGAAGGCGCGAAGGCGGCGTCCAAGAGCGCGGAGACGGTAACCAAGGACTTCAAGGCTGGCTTCTCGCCGATGGCGGCGATCACCGCCGCGCTCACGGGCAACTTCCAGGCGCTCGGGCAGCAGCTTCTCGGCCTCGCCACCAGGCTGAAGGGCGTCCACGTGTCCATGATGCAGTTCGGCCTCTACGCCGGACTGGTAATGGCCCTGGCGAAGGCGGCGCAGGCTGTGGTCGGATACTTGCGCGAGACGTCGCGACAGGCGGAGCAGATCAGGCTGGACAACGCCGCCGCGTCGCTCGACGCCGCGAAGGCTGCGTCCGCCGTGTTCGCGCACCATCTTGACGAGGCGCGGAAGAACGCCGAGGCGCTGACGAACGCGCTCAACGGCGAGCTTGACGCGCTGCAGCAGCTCACGAAGGCGCAGAACGAGTTCGCGAAGGCCCAGGAGCTGGCGCTGGCGAGCACGGAAGAGGAGCGGCAGTCCATCGAGACGAAGTACAAGTCGATCGGCGCGCACAACGACCGCGAGGTGTCAGCCGCGCGGCGCGAGATCGAGCGCGACGCGCTGGACGGTGAGATAGAGCGTCTTCAGGAGGAGCTGGAAAGCGCGAAGGAGGACGGCGCGATCGCGCGGCGCGAGTTCCAGAACGCCGCGCGGCAGCAGAACCGGACGAACGCGAAGCGGAGCGGGCTGCGGACGTGGTGGATCGGGACGGACGAGGCCGAGGAAGAGCTGGCGCAGCAGAAGGAATGGGGCAGGCGCGGCACGGCGGCGGCATCGGCGATGCAGGACGCCGCGAAGCGCGTGCAGGAGCTGGAGCGGAAGCTGGAGGACGCGCGGCACCGGCGCGGACTCCTGGACGTGAAGGAGGAGACGGCGCAGTACTCCGACGCAGCCGAGATGCAGACCGAGCTGAACGAGGCGTGGAAGGAGGTCGACGACGCCGAGAAGAAGGAGATCGAGGAGATCAAGGAGAAGGCCATCGAGGCCGCCAACGAGGTGAAGAAAGCCAAGCTTCGGGCGCAGGCGGAGGTGAAGGACACGCGGATGCGCGACCTGCGCGAGGCGTCCGAGGCGGAGGCGTCGGCGCAGCAGAGGCTCGCGGCGGCGAGAGCAGCCGTGGACCGAGCCTGGGGCTGGTACCGCGACAAGGACTCTCTGAAGGCGCAGCTGGAGGAGGAGAAGGCGGAGGCCGAGGCGCAGCGGCAGTTCGAGAAGGACTTCGAGAAGCTGAAGGACAAGCGCCCAGACTGGGAGAAGGCGAAGAACCTGTCGCTGGACCAGGAGGCCGTCAAGCGCGTGGCCCTCGCCCGCCGCGAGGAGGCGGACGCGTCGCGCGCCGTGGCGGAGACCGCCGAGAACACGCGCCGCGCCGCCGAGGCTCTGGAGGCAATCGAGGCGGCGTTCGAGGAAGGAGGCGAGTAGTCATGGGCTGGATAACGATACCAGACACGGGCACGACGGACTATCGCGCCACGTTCGCCCAAAACCATCCGCAAGCGGTGGTCGTGGTGTCAGACACCGACAACGGCATAGTCGCCGCCGTCTACGAGGTCGGCACCAAGGTGTGCAAGATTTACGCAATACAGCACGTCGTGGTTACGGAATACCGAGGGCTGACGTATGCCGCCGCCGTTCGCTTGAAGCAGGGCGTGGCCGAATGCTCGAAGGTGGCGTACCGCACGACAAGCGGCACGTCGTGGGCCGTCGTGCCGATGCTGGTAGGCACGGAGCGGACGGCTGTCATTTCGCGGTCGAACGAGGCGGGCGGCTACAAGTTGACCGTCACGGAGACGACTATCGCGAACGCCGACGTGACGGCATCGTGGGAAACTGGGACTTCGGCATAGGTGGTGCGCCATGTGGAACTTGTTCGGCAGATACAAGGGCAAGAAGGTTCTTCCGTCAGCGCGGCAGATGAACCTAATCGCGGCGATACTGAACCATGTCACGCAGGGGACGGGCATATCGATGGACACGCCGCAACAGCCATCGACCGACTCGCCTTGGAAGATTGGCATTGACGTGGAGTGGTTGAAGTCGTTCGTGAGCGGCGGAGCGATTACGCCGTCGTCGCTTGCCGGAAGCGACGCGAACGGAAACATCATCGCCCTTCTCGCCCTGCTGTCAACGGCACCGACAACCGACAAGGCCCTTACGGTCAAGGCGAACACCACAACGCTATCGTGGGAGGACGCGGGCGGCACGGCAGACAATCCTACGAACAAGACGAGTCTCGCCGACACGTATCCGGGGACAGATAGCGCAAATTCTAGTTCTTGGACTAGCGGCGGAAGCAACGGCGTGACGGTGACGATTCAGACTCGAACAATGTGGAGCGGCACGTATTTGTACGGATTTTACAGGACGTTTACGTTCGACAAAACAGGACGGCTTTATTCTGTCTCGGGCGAAACGAGATACACAATAGATACCCCAGTTACATACAACACATGAACAGACTAGTTGCAAAAAAAGATGGTTCGCATCTGTTGAAGCGTTCGTCGCATCTGGTTCGAACGCCGATAAAGATAAGTCTGTCGCCAGACGAACGGGCGTATTATTCCGTAGCTGGGTCGTATGCTCAACAGGGGACCGTCTGGTGGCCGGATGGCGGGTTTATCCAGCAGAACACGTTAAACAACGTATGGACTGTCGGCGCAAGTTGCATACAGGCATATTTAAACCCTTCTGACTGGCGGCAGGACTGGCGAGGCGTAGACAGTTCTCATGACCCCGAAACCGCATGGTATCAAGGGGCGTTTGCACCGTCCGCGCCGAATCTCAACGCCACGTATCTGTCATGCGAGGCGTACATTCAACTCGGCGCATACCATTTTTCCGTCCCGACGGGGCTTACCGATCTTGAAGTGACGAGCGTAAAGGTGAAGTTCATAAACGGCGGAGGTGTCGCCGCGTATCAGTCGGCAGGTACACAGAGCGCGAACAATTCACAGTTGAAGGGCAAGTTCGACTTCGGCGACTGGTATCTGCCGTTCGCCGTGTCGCAGTCGCTAGACGCGCCCAGCCTTCTTGGCGCAAAGCCATACGACGCGCTCGTTGACATTCTGGCCGACACGGGTACGGTTCGAGGCGCACGAGACTTGTGGGGCTTTTCCGGCACGACAAGAGATGGCGGAATCACCACGTTGAACGCGCCAGTTCAAAAGACTTATACGATGGGCGCGTATACTCTATCAAACTTCAACGCCAACAAGGGCGGGTGGATAATACCGTACTTTGACGCCGCATATTCTGGGGCGCGAAACTATAACCCGTATTATGTGAATGACAACAATGGATATTGGGGGTGCATATCATTATGGGGACTTACGCTGGAAGTGACGCTAGGATAAAAGGAAAGGACAATCCACCATGAAACCACACATCAAACTCCCTTGCACGATCCTTGCAACGGCCCTTGCGGCCGCCCTGCAGCTCGCCGCCCTCGCTGCCGTCCCGCTCGCGTGGGACGTCCGACCCGGCCAGCCCGCGCCGGTCATGTTCGACCGCTATCATGGCGAGACGCTCAGCTTCGCCGCAACCTTCCGAGGCTTCGGCGAGCTGCCGTTCTCGCCCAGTGCCGACATCCGCCTCTGGTACCAGACCAACGGCATGGGCCAGGCGTGGTGGAGCGTGCCCGCTACCGTCTCGTCCAACGTCCTCTCCGCGACCTGGTCGCCCGCGCTCGATCCCGGCGCCGAGCGCGTCTCGCTCTTCTTCGGCGCACCGTCCAACGCCTACGCGGCGGCGGTCCTCCGCCTGCGTCACTCGCCAGGCTTCGCGCCCGGCACCATGCCCGATCCCGAGACCTTCCACGAGTCCGACCCCGTCTTCACCGCCTGGCTCTCCACCTACACGCCTCCCGACACATCCCTTGAACCGTCCACCAACTACACCGACCGCGCTCTGGGCGCGTTCGCCGCCACCGGCACCATTTCCCGCGCCCGCAGCTACGGCACGCCGACGCGGTGGACAGACGCGACGGGGGGCGTGTGGGAGGTGACGGCAGACAAAGCACCGTGGACGGGCGGGCCGAGTTCGCCGCTCTTGTGGAGTGACGAGCATGGCGGATGGGTTAGCGACCCAAGCACCGACCTACTGACATGGAGTTCTGGAACGTGGCAACTTGCTAGCGGTACGTTGACGACAACCTTCACTTGTAGCGGCGAATGGGATGCAATGCGTCTAGTATTGCACAGCGAAGGCAACGAACAAACTGTAATACTCGAACGCGGATTGCTGACAAACCTCGTCGGCCGCGTTGCCCTCACGAAAGACATACCCGAGGTTCCCGAGATCGACACGTCTGAGTTCGCGTCGTACCTCGACGCGACCAACGCCGCGAAGTCCGTCGTGAAGCCCGTGTCCAATCTCGTGCAGACCGTCCGCGCCGAATCCTCGCTCGTCTACCGGCTCTACCAGGGCTCGAACGTCGTGGCGGAGGTGACGAACTACAATTCGCAGGTCCACGCGCCATCCCTGCGCCTCATGCAGCTCAACGAGTCGAACGAGTACGTCACCGTCTGGTCTGAAACCAACGGCCTCGCCCGCACGCTCAAACGAGCGAACGAGTACACCGACGATGCAACCGGCGCAGTTGCGCGCGCCGCCGCCCCTCGCGCCTGGTCCCGCACCACCTCCGGCCTTGGCGAGGAGGCACCTCCGAACACAACGTGGATATCCACCGAGAAACTGGTGATCGCCAGCGGCCAGGAATATGTGTCAGTAGATTCGGCAGGAGTGTGGGTATTGTGCGCGAACGGGCAAGTGGACTTCACGACGAAAACCAACTCCTATTTCTCGATCAGCACGGAAACCGGCGAGCCGGTGTTCAGCGTCGAGCGTAGCGACAGCCGGCCAATTCCTGTGTATAGCAGAGGCATCAGAGTTGATGATTCTGGAGGATCGATTGTTGTGACGATTCCCGTCCCAGTGTTCGACGCGACTGAGAACAGGAACGATCCTCCGTTCCTCTGTGTGTCCACAGACCTCTCCGGCCCATGGTACTCTGAGACGAATTCAATCCCTTCGTCGCTCGTCACGTCATGCACGTGGTCTGGCCAGAACGGAGCATGGACGAACACTGTCGTCATGGCTCCGTCGCATCCGGTTGCATTCTTCAGCTACGCGAAGTGGCAGGCTGGGGGCATGGTCATCAGAAACAAGGCATCGATGGAAGTCTCGCAAGGCATCATCGTCAACGGGCAGAAGTTCGTGCCGGTCGTCAACGGGAGCACACTCACATGGCAAGCGCAGTGATCGAGGCCCTGCTGACAGGCTTCCAGGCGTCGCTCCTGTGGCTGTGCGCCGTGCTGCTCATGTCGCTCTGCAGCATCGTGATCGTCGTCAACGTGCGCAGGCAGATGCGCAATGTGCGCCGAAAGCTGAAAGGCTCCGCAGCGGTGGCAGTGGCAGTGGCGGCTGCCGTGTGCATCCTCTACGGTGGCCGCAAGGGCACGGTCACGGTGTCGGATCCCTACATCCAGAACGCCGGCTCCTACCTCACCAACGACATCGTGCACGTCTCGATCGCGAAGCGCACGCAGATGCTGCCGGACGACAC
>Ga0265298_10011601_pt1 | contig 10297 bp, 7 predicted proteins | sample AusTroGonzalo_MG_3_FD_193486 | JGI IMG/M metagenome (GOLD analysis project Ga0265298, IMG submission 193486) | Bovine rumen microbial communities from tropical cattle in Woodstock, Queensland, Australia - Gonzalo_01 | ecosystem: Host-associated > Mammals > Digestive system > Stomach > Rumen ... | reverse complement strand
TGGGAAAGCGGCAGGCGTCTGCCTGACGCGAGTATGATATACCGGCTTGCCGAATGTCTTGATGTCAATGTCGACCAGCTTCTGAGCGCTGCGGCGGAAAGCGATGATTCACCTAACGTTATTTTGGTTGACGACAGCAAGATCATCCTCACCGGCGGGCTGCCTTTTCTGGAAACAGTACTGCCGAACGCCACGGTCATCGGATTCACCAAGCCGTCAGAAGCCGTTGAGTTCGCCAGAGCAAACAACGTCGCTCTGGCGTTCCTGGATACGGATACCAATCTGCAATAATCAATCACATTGAAAGAAAGATGTTTTTGAATGATCATGGAAAAGAACAGACTGTTTGAACAGGAAAAACCATCGAAAGCCCTGGCGGTCATGGCGCTGCCGACGATCGCGAGCCAGATCATCGTCCTTGTCTACAATCTGGCGGATACCTGGTTCATCGGCAGGACCAACAATCCCTATATGGTGGGCGCCTCCTCCCTGGCGCTGACGGTCTACCTGGCCGTTACCGCGCTGGCCAATGTTTTCGGCGTCGGCGGCGGGAGTCTGATGGTCCGCCTGATCGGGGAAAAGCGGGAAGAAGATGCCCGACGGGTGGCTTCCTACACCGTGGCGGCCGCGGCGATCAGCGCCCTGGGCTTTTCACTGCTGGTGCTGATCGCGATGGATCCGCTGCTGAAACTACTGGGCGCGAGCAGCAATACGCTTCCCTATGCGAAACAGTATGTCCTGACCACGACCGTGCTCGGCGGCGTTCCGACTATCCTGGCGATGGCGATGCCGCAATTGATGCGCAACGCGGGCTTTTCAAAGGAAGCCGGAGTTGGCGTGGGGATCGGGAGCCTGCTGAACGTCCTGCTGGATCCGCTTTTCATGTTTGTCCTGCTTCCGAAGGGCAGCGAAGTCCTCGGCGCGGGTATCGCGACGATGCTGTCCAACGTCTGCTCCCTGGTCTATTTTATCTTCATGTTCCGCAGGCTGCGGGACAAGACCGTGCTGTCAATTCCGCGCAGGATCGAAAAGATCGGCAGGGAGCAGAAACAGTCCCTTTATTCCGTCGGCATTCCGGCTGCCTTCGCGATCTTCCTGTTCGACCTGGTCACCATTGTGATCAACCGGCTGACGGCTTCCTACGGGGATACCGCCCTGGCCGCCATGGGCATTGTCCTGAAGCTGGAACGGATCCCGATCCAGGTCGGTCTCGGCGTCTGCCTGGGGATGGTTCCCCTGGTCGCGTACAACTACGGCGCCGGCAACAGGACCCGGATGCGGCAGTTTACTTCTCTTGCCCGGACTGTGATCCTGGGATTCTCATGCATCTGCGCGGTGCTGTTCTGGATCTTTGCACAGCCGCTTGTCTCGGCGTTTATCGCGAACGGGGAAACGGTTGAGCAGGGTGTGCTGTTCCTGCGGGGCCGCTGCCTGTCCCTGCCCTTCATGATGATCGGATACCACATCGTGAACTACATGAACGCGGTGGACAAGGGAAAGGTCTCCTTTCTGCTGGCCGTGCTCCGGCACATCGTGCTGATCATTCCGATCATGATCGGGATGAACCTGATCTGGGGACTGAACGGCCTGATCTGGTCCCAGCTTGTGGCGGATTTCCTGAACGCGGTCATTGCCTTCATCATCTTCAGGCGGATCGACAGCAACATATAAATTTCAGGGGGGGGTTGCAGTATACTGCAAACTAATGAGAAAGCTGTAAAAAGTTCGCAATTACCGGTAATCCAGGAGATTCCCTGAGTAATGAAAAGTATAAACGGGATCGGGGGATGTGAGTATCGATGACATTATCAGATAAACTGGATAAAATCCTGATCCAGGGCGGTTCCTGGAAAACGATCCTGGGCGGCCTATGGGTCACGATCCAGATCTCTGCCCTGGCGCTGCTGATCGGCACGCTGCTGGGCGCTTTGATCTGCCTGCTGCGCACCAGGGAAAACCCCATAGCCCGCGGTTTCGCGTCGGTTTATATCGCGGTCCTGCGTGGAACACCTGTGCTGATGCTGCTGCGCCTGCTCTACTACGGGGTCTTTGCCCGGGCTGGCCTGGCGTCGGTCATGGTCGCGGTGATCACCTTTGCGCTGAACGTGTCCGCGCATGTGGCGGAGCTGCTGCGCTCGGCGCTGGAAGCCGCCGACCGCGGGCAGGCTGAGGCAGCGCGGACGCTGGGCTTTTCGGCCTGGGATACCTTCCGGCTCATTACGCTGCCGCAGGTGCTGCGCATCGCCAAGCCCGTCTATCAGTCCACCATCGTCAACCTGATTCAGTGGACCAGCGTGGTGGGCTATGTGACGATCACCGACCTGACCCGGGTCATCAACAACACCGCTTCCCGTACGATGCAGCCGTTGCTGACGATCATCATCGGCATGCTGATCTACCTGGCCCTGTCCTATCTCATCTTCGGGATCTTCGCCCTGTCGGATCGGATCAAAGCGAAGAGAAGGGGGGCGGCCGCATGAGCCTGATCGAAGTCAAAGGCCTGAAGAAATCCTTCGGCTCCCTGCAGGTGCTCAAGGAGATTGATCTGACCGTTGAGCAGGGCGAACGCATCGCCATCATCGGCGGATCCGGCTGCGGGAAGAGCGTCTTCCTGCGCTCCCTCTGCCTGCTGGAGAAGCCGGACGCGGGACAGATCCTGATCGACGGGCAGGAGATCACCGCCAAAGGCGCAAACGTGGATCGGATCCGCCGCAGCATGGGCATGGTGTTCCAGAAGTTCCATCTCTTTTCCGAGATGAACGTGATGGACAACCTGTGCCTTGCGCCGACGCGGATCCTCAAGATGCCCCAGGCTTCCTCTGCCGGGGAAAAGAAGAGGGAGGCGAGGGGACCGGAAAGCGCCATCAGAAGGACCATGACGAAAGCGGACAGCAGGGTCCCGAAACGCAGCGAGAAGCGCATCAGGCTGACGAGGGAACGCCGGTCTTCCTCCCCGTAATAGATGCTGCCCATGGTCAGGAACGCATTGGCGCACCCCATCGGGATCGCCCCGACGATCGCGCAGACGTTTCCCTGTACCGTCATCGCCGCCACGGCAGCGGTCCCGACGCCGGACATCAGCGAGAGGTTCATCACATATCCCCGGACGGTGCATCCGGCGACCATCATCAGGCTGGGGAGACCGAACAGCGCTGCTTCCGGCAGGCGGCCAAAGCAAAAGCCCTTCCACCGGAAATATACCGCTTTGGTTTTCGAAGTGAAGCCCGGGATCATCACCGCGCAGGAAAGCAGGTAACTGAGCGAGGTGGCGATCCCCATGCCGAAGATCCCGATCTTCCATACACCGACCAGCAGGATATCCAGGACCGTATTGGAAACGACCATCACGCCGATGCCGAGATAGCAGCGTTTGAGATCGTTGTTATACGGCAGGAAGACCATCAGCATTCCCACAAGCACCTGGCCGATGATCCCCGGCGCATAACCGGTGATGTAATCCGCGACAAGGCCGGCGACGTTCCCCTCCGCGCCGAGCAGCAAGGCCAGGGGCTGCCGGAAGGACAGGCAGAGCACGGTGATGGCCAGGCTGAAAGCGCCGAGAAAGACAACGCCCGTGGAAAACAGGGAAACCACCTTGTCTCCCTCTCCGGAGCCGATGAACCTGCCGCATACGATCTGGGTGCCGAAGATGATCACATCCGTGATGCCGATCACCATCGCGACGGGACCAAAGAAACCGATGGCTGCCATCGCGTCCGTTCCGAGACAGCGGCTGGTAATGAGACTGTCCACAAAGGTGTTGATGGCGAAGACGATGATCTCAATGATCTGGATCGGCAATAACCTCAGGAAGGCCTTCCAGACCAGGGGTGACAGTTTTCCACCGCTGAGCTGCTCCATATCGTTTCCCTCGTTTTCCTGCCGGCTTTCTTTTTGTCCTGCAACAATGATCGTCAAACCCTGCCGGATGTGTTTTTGTCCGCTGCTCCGGGCACCGTCTTCTTCCGGCGCCTGAAGAGCTTTTTCCTGAAAAGGATCACGTTCATGATCAGAAAATAAACGACGAGGATCAGGGCAATCAAGACCGGTTTTTCAGGCGCCACCGCAGTCAGCAGCAGCATCGGGAACCCGAATGCGATCGCCGGGAGATTCTGGTATACCAGGTTGTCCGCCGCGGGCGTCCGGAAATCGCTGTCGATCTCCCTCAGCAGGATGATCCCGGTGCTGGCCGTCCCTGTCAGCATGCCGTACATGCTCAGGAACTGCTCTTCCTGATACTCCGGGAAGAGTTCCCGGGCCACAAAACGGTTATAGGCATAGGTAATCACCAGGCCCGTCGCGCCGAGGATCAGCGCGATCCCCCAGAACCGCTGCAGGGCCCGGAAGCGGATCGCAGCGATACCGGCCGTGATCATCATATCGAAAAAGAAATTGCCCGCCTTGGTCATCAGGTCATGATCCAGATACTCCCGGTGCTTGGCCTTTTTCCGGCTCAGCCGGTTCAGCACGGCTTTCAGCCCCGTCGCCGTCAGGACACCGAAGAGGAAATTGAAACCGAAAATCACCGATTTCATTCCGGGAAGCAGCGCTCCCAGGAGCATCATCAGCCCGTAGGCAAGAAAATAGGCGCCGAAGATCAGGGCCAGCTGGATGGTCAGTTTATCGATGCTCTCGTTCATCCGGTCCACCGGTGCCATTCGCATCTCGCCGGCACCGGCGAGCCTGTCCAAAGCGTCCGCACTGATCTTTCCGCGCTTCCGGAGCAGATTCAGGTGCAGGACACCGCCGATACTCGCGCTGACAAATCCCAGGGCGGCAATGGTCAGCCCAAAGCTCTTCCCGCCGGCAAATCCGTACCCGTTTTCAAGGATTCCCCCGTAGTTCATCGCCTGGCCCGTTCCCTGACCGAAACCGAAGGGCAGCACGCCGCCTGCGGCGGGCGGAAAGCCTTCCACCACCTTTGCGGCCACGATCGTGATCGCCAGGCCGAAGACGCCCTGCAAAAGATAGGTTGCAACGGTCGTGATCCCTGTGTTGAAGATCTCTTCCGTCCGTTTCCGGGTCAGCCTGCCCCGGGAAGGCCGGAAAGCCGAGGCGATGAAACCGAGCGCCAGGCAGTGATAGGTGATCACTTCCAGGGTGGCCGTCCCGTTCCCGCCGAAAAACGCGGTATCAAACAGAACTTCTCCGGAAATCAGCCGGCAGGCCCAGTCCGCCAGGACCAGCAGCAGGCCTGCCAGCACCGGGGTCGGGATCAGCGTCCGGCGCAGCCAGGGAATGGAGCGGCGCAGCACCGTCGCGAAAAGCAGGCTGATCAGCAGCACGGCGACCAGGTTCAGGACGCCCCATACATTAAAGTCCCAGAAATTCTCCATCCTTCGAGTCTCCCGTCAGCATCCGGTACCGGTAGTAAAAATTCACATACTTCAGCGCGTTGAAACGGGGATCGCCTTTCACCTGGTAAACGGTCTCCCCCAGGTAAAGGTTCAGCTTGTTCCTGCCAAGCACCGTTGCGGCGGTGATTTCCCGGAAGGGCAGCGAAAGCGGCTCCTGTCCCTGTTCGTCGATCGTGATCCGGTCCCCGTAGAGCGCGAACGCGGCCTTCCCGCGCAGCAGGTTCCTTCCCTGCCGCAGAATCACCTGGTACAGAACCGCTGTGTCCCGGAAGGCGGGTGTTTCCCGGTATGCCTGAAGATCCAGGGACCGGACAAACGCGTTCTGGTAATCATACCAGTCAGTATACCACAGGAAGGGGAAATCATATCCCACGCCCTTCAGCCGCAGGTCCTCCCCGTATTCGATCTCCCGGCCGCAGCTTTCGCACCGGATCCGGTTGCCCCGGCTCCGGAAGGTTGCCAGTCCGCACCAGGGACAAACATACGCCGCCCGCTCCAGATATTCCGCCCGCCGGCCGGAGCGGTACCGGTTTCCGCCGGGCCGGCAGTCGTTGACCGCCAGCCCTTCGCGGATTTCGGCAAAGAGCTGTTCGTCGCTGTATTTCGCGTATTCTTCCGGCTCAATCACCCGGCTGACGGATGTGCGGACCTTTCCCCTTCGGATCCGGTCGCTCCACCGGGGCTGCAGCCCGAATCCGCCTTCGATCCGGTAGAGCGCAATGGGCAGCTGCAGCATTTTTGCCAGCTTCGCGATCGCCGGATTTATATATTCCGTTTTTCCGCTGTAGGTCCGGTTCCCTTCCGGGAAAATGGCGATCGAACCGCCCTCCCGGGCGACCCGGATACAGTTCCGGATCGCCTTGAGATCCGTCGTATTTTTCACAATCGGGATCGGTTCGACCCCCCAGCGGATGACGGCAGTGATCCATTTCTTTGAAAACAGGTCCTCCGAGGCCAGGTAGTATACCGGCCGTCGAAAGGTGGTTCCGATAAAAAACTGGTCGTAAGGCGTCTGATGGTTCGCCAGGATCAGCCAGTTCCGGTCGCCCTGCGCCGGAAAAGGATCGATATCAGCGCCGAACAGGAACCTGTTCCACGGTTTCAGCAGGAATTCCCCGACAGTCCAGATTACCCGGTGCCGGGTCCTGATCCATTTTTCCTTCTTCTTCTCCATTTAGCCTTTCCTGCCTGTTCCCGGATCAGCGCTGCCGGTGATGGTACATCTTCCGCCACCGAAATACCGCGCTGTTTCTCCAATAATACTATATTATCAGACCGTATCCAACAGGTTTCCAACAAAATCCGCACACCCCGACAAAAAACATTTTGTGAAGTATATTTGCTGGATGTGATGATGTATAATCTTACTTAATGGAGATATATGACTTTTCATCAAGCTTGACGCATTGGATCTATCATGATATGGTTCGAGTGACCCGATCTGAAAGTGTATGAAAAGGCCGTTACGGTCCGGAACATCAACGAAGTCGCGAAGGAGGTTCATCTGATGAAAAAAGCACTCTCCATTCTGCTGGCACTATTCCTGGCGCTGTCCGTTCTTTCCGCCCTGGCTGAACAGGATGCGGAGCCGGTGGCTGCCTACATGGACGATTTTACCGTCCCCACCTGCGACGGCGGCTCCTTTACCCTTTCCGAAACCCTGAAGGATCACGAACTGGTCCTCCTCAATTTCTGGGCGACCTGGTGTCCTCCCTGTGCGTATGAATTTCCCTTCCTGCAGGAAGCCTGGGAGAAGAATTCCGACAGGGTTGCTGTGATCGCACTGTCGGTCGAGCCCAAGGACACCCTGGATGAAGTGAAGGCCTACGCCAAGAAGATGGGCCTGACCTTCCCCATGGGCAATGTCGGCGATACCGGCCTCGACGCCTTCGCCAACCAGGGTACGCCCACGTCGGTGATCGTGGATCAGAACGGGAAGATCCTCGCCTCTGAGGTCGGTGTCCGGACTTCAGCCGAGGATTTTGAGGATCTGTTCGAAGGGTATTCCGGCAAGAATTACAATCCGGAAGAATGCACCTATACCATCATTACTGTGGATACGAACGAGGAGCGCATCGCTGACGTGACGCTCGGCTTCTGCACGGATACCGCCTGCAGGAATGTGACAACGGATGAGGACGGAATTGCCGTGTTCAAGGGAGCACCGGCCAAATACCATATCCAGGTCATCGACGTTCCCGACGGTTTCAGCGACAAACTGCAGCAAGACCTCTATACCGAGCCTTACGATCAGATGATCTATATCTTGCTTAACAAGGAATGATCGGGAGCGGCGGGGACAGCCCTTCTATGTTCTACTGAAGTGTAACAAAAATGCCGTCCCCTTGTTTCCCATCATCGAAATAACAGGAGACGAAAAACATAAAACAAAACAGACGAAAGGGCAGTTACTGTTTTATTCAAAAAGGGACAAATCTCCTTTTTGACTATCAAAACGGCTTATATATGTATTACTTTGTTTTTGTAAGGGGGACAAACGCTCCCTTCCAAAAACAGAAGCTTACGACTACGGCGTATATACAACATGTAGAAATACAAGAAGAGTCATCGAATTGTTACCACATATTGTGTTGAACGACGTATAATTGACATAGAACACAATATATAGTATAATACAATCGATGTTGGGGTGCTTAACGGAATCCAGCCGACTCGACCGACTCGATGAAAAAAAGCACCCGACTCGTCCGACTCGTCCGACTCGTCCGACTCGTCCGACTCGTCCGACTCGAAAAACATCCGACTCGAGAATGAAAAACGACAAACACTCGCACACTAATGAACACTGAACACTAATGAACACTCAAACTGCTGAAGTTTTCCCACTCAAAAAGTTTCCCACTCGAAAAAGCGAAGAGTTGGACGCGAAGCAGAATGTTCCCCTCAAATTCCGGAAGAGAGAGAAAACCGGACGACTGTCTCGATGCCGGAGGTCCAGCAGAACATATCCACCGGCTGGACCTTGCAGACCTGATAGCCTTCTTCCCGCAGGAGGCCCGCGTCCCGGGCAAGGGTGGCGGGATTGCAGGAAACATAGACCAGCCGATCAGGCCGAGCTTCGGCAATGGCTTTGATGACGGAGGGCTCCAGCCCCTTGCGCGGAGGATCCACGACAATCACATCCGGCCGCAGGCCGTCCGCGACCATCCGGGGCAGCAGGTCTTCCGCCCTGCCGGCATGGAAGGACGCGTTCCAGATGCCGTTGCGTTCGGCATTGCGCTTCGCATTCTTCACGGCAGCAGGGACGATCTCGATACCGATGGCCTCCCGGCAGTGGCGGGCCAGGGTCAGGGTGATGGTTCCCGCACCGCAGTATACATCGCAGAGGAGATCCTCCGGCTTCAGTTCCGCGAGCTCCGCGGCGGTCCGGTACAGCTTTTCCGTCTGGACCGGGTTCACCTGGAAGAAAGAGGCCGGGGACAGCTCGAACTGCAGGCCGCAGAGGGTATCGGTGAGGGTTTCTTTTCCATATATAAGATGAAAGCGATCGGACAGGATGACGTTGGTCGCGCTGCGGTTCTCGTTCAGCCAGAGGCTGACGGTATCCAGCGGGACCAGCGCCTCTTTCAGCGCGCCGGCATGCGGAAGGGAGCTGCCGTTGGCGACGACGGTGACCATGCTTTCGCCCTGCCGGTTGACCCGGATGACCAGGTGGCGGATGAGGCCAGTGCGGGTCTCCTCCCGGTAGGGCTCCACACGGTATGCCTTCATCCAGTCCAGGAAGGCGGCGGCGATCCCGTTCGCCGGCGGCATGGCATTGGGGCAGGAAGCCGCGGGGATCACGGAATGGCTCCGCGGGGCATAGAACCCGAGAACGGGCTGCTCCGCACTGCCCGCGCAGGGCAGGGAGGTCTTGTTCCGGTAGGCGGCGGGTTCTTCCATCCCGAGAACAGGCGGGATATCCGCTTCAATGCCGCCGATCCGGCGGAAGCAGTCCTCCACCTGCTGCCGCTTGGCGGCCAGGGTGGCCTCATAGCTCATATGGCGGCCCGAGCACCCGCCGCAGCGGGGATAAGCCGGGCAGCCGGGATCCCGTCGGTCGGGAGACGGCACGGCAGGCGGCGTCTCCATCCGGCCGAAGGCATAGCGCTTTTCGGCTTTGACAATCCGGACGGTGGTCTCTTCACCGGGAAGGAGGCCGGGAACGAAGACGGGGAGTCCTTCATGACGGCATACGCCCTCCAGGTCCGCGCCGAGATTGTCCGCGGTCAGGATCAGGCAGTCATTTTTCTTCATTCGGTCCGGTTCCTTCCTATAATATTATATAGGTCATTGTAACAGGGAAAAATGGAAATGTCCACCAAATACAGAGGGGGAAACGAGGGTCATCCACAAGATGTGGAAGGAGCCTGAAACCCTTGAAAAACCTTTACGGAAACGGTATTTATTTGTGATAAAAATTTCGAAAAAAGTGCTTGACAAGGGGGAGGGGCTTTGGTATTATAGTCAAGCTCGCCTGCGGGGAACTGCGGAGAGAGCAAGCGAACCTTGAAAACGATACAGAGAGAAACGCGCAAGAAATTCAGCGAAGATTCCAAAGAGTTGAGACACGAAAGTGTTTGAAGGATTAAACGGAAGAGTTTGATCCTGGCTCAGGACGAACGCTGGCGGCGTGCCTAACACATGCAAGTCGAGCGGGGACATGCGACGGACCAGAAGATTTCGGTTGGAAGGAAAGATGTATTGTTCTAGCGGCGGACGGGTGAGTAACGCGTGAGCAACCTGTCCCTTACAGGGGGATAACACAGCGAAAGTTGTACTAATACCGCATGAGACCACGGTGAGACATCTCACAGGGGTCAAAGGAGCAATCCGGTAAGGGGTGGGCTCGCGTCCGATTAGATAGTTGGTGAGGTAACGGCCCACCAAGTCGACGATCGGTAGCCGACCTGAGAGGGTGATCGGCCACATTGGGACTG
>Ga0265298_10011600_pt1 | contig 10297 bp, 7 predicted proteins | sample AusTroGonzalo_MG_3_FD_193486 | JGI IMG/M metagenome (GOLD analysis project Ga0265298, IMG submission 193486) | Bovine rumen microbial communities from tropical cattle in Woodstock, Queensland, Australia - Gonzalo_01 | ecosystem: Host-associated > Mammals > Digestive system > Stomach > Rumen ... | reverse complement strand
TCCGGACAAGACAATCTTAAGGGAAATGGCGGCGTGTGGACACAAGCCGCTTTTGATGAAGGCATTGGAAAGGATGTTCTCATGACGCTCTACGATTCCATGGTTGAAAGCTATGCGCCGAAGTCTGCTGCCGAGCGGCTTGCCGTTCAGCAGGAGGTTATGCAGCTTATTGCGCTTGCGGGACTTGCGCGAGGCGGATTTTTCGAGAAGGCGGCGTTCTATGGCGGAACATGTCTGCACCTCTTCTACGGAATGGAACGGTTTTCCGAGGACATGGATTTTTCTCTCCTTAAGCCAGACCCGTCGTTTGATTTCGAATCGTACTTTCCGGCGATAAAGGAGGAGTTCGCCCTCGCGGGGAAGGAGGTGGAGATCCAGTTGAAGCACAAGGGGCGGCCGTCGTCCGTGGAGAGCGCGTTTCTCAAGGAATCGTCAGAAGTGTTCAAGATCGGCTTCACGACGCAAAAGCAGATCAAGGTCAAGATCGAGGTAGACATTGATCCGCCGCCGGGCTTTTCGACAGATCAGAAGTTGTTGGTCAAGCCGGTGTCGCGCTGGATTCGCGCCTATTCGATAGGCGATCTGTTTGCTGGGAAGGTCAGTGCAGCGCTCTTTCGCGCCTGGCGCACGCGTACAAAGGGACGAGACTGGTACGATCTCGAGTGGTATGTGAGGAACGGCTATGCATGCCATTTGGGGCACCTTGTGGAGCGGTGCAAGGAGTCCGCTCCCGAAACCGACCTTTCTTCGCGCGAAGCACTCATCGCCGCGTTCAGGAAGCGCATTGCGACAATCGACTTCAAGGCGGCGAGCGACGATGTCCGTCCGTTCCTGAAGGATACTTCATGCCTCGACATCTGGAGCCAGGAATACTTCAACTCGCTTGTCGATATGATCAAGGTGGAGTAGTCGGCGTTTTAATCCTGTCAATCCTGTAAATCCTGTCTAAAAAGAAATTTGAAAGGAACTGAATATGAACGATTTTGAAGAATATATTCAGGCTGGTGAGCCGGGGCGGCGCGGTGGCGTAGGCCTCCTACGTTCGTGCGCATTGCTATCCTTCGCCTGCATTGGTGCAATGTGTCTTGCGCCGCTGCATTCCGTCGCCGCGACTGAAGCGAAGCCGACTGTCGCAGATTCTGAAGTGGCGGTTCGTGATTACGACTATGTGTTTCGCGGCGGGGCGGCGGAGCAGGGTGACTGGCTTTTGTCGGGCAACTGGGCTGTGCCTGACGGGAACGGCGGCTACACTGCCATTTCCGCCGACAAGACTCCGCAATTTGTCGCCTCTGGGCAGAACCCAGACTGGGCACCGATGCTTCTGGACGGCTCCTTGATGACAGGCGTGGATGCGGACGGCGACGGGCTTAAGCATGTCACCGCCGCAAGCGAGCTTGAGGGTTATAAATTCAGGCTCGGGGTCTATAACAACGTATCGCTTGCGATTTCAAGTCTTGCAAAGTTGCAGAGTGACGGATGGATATACGTCGATGCCACGTCGAAGCTGACGATTGGCGGCTTTGGCTCGAAATACAAGGGCGACACGACCGTTCTGCATGTGGCGGCGCGTGAAGGTGTGACGTTTGCCTCGACAGTCGCGCTAGGTGACCTGCGGTTTGCATACTGTTTCGAGGGGGCGGGTTCGGTCGCGTACAAGGGCGCGGTGTCGGGCGGTTCGCATACGCTCCGTGAAGTCGCGCTTTCGCTCTCTCCAGACGTTGCGGGCGGAGCGACATGCGTAAGGTCCAGGACGCTTGTCACCTACCACGAGTCCAGCTCCATTTCGTTCGGCGTCTCTTCCTCGGTCCGCGTGAACATAGCGGACGCGCTTGGCGGCACTGTCACGGCGAACGTGAAGTCGGAGGGCTCGTCCCTGTCCTCAATAGGCGACGTGTGGTTCTCGCAGGAACGCAATGCGTTCAAGGTGTATTACGTGGATTATGGCGAGGATGGCGTGGTCGTGCCGGCGACAGACCGCATGACGGCCATCCAGACGGAGAGCTCCTACTATCGCAACAACACGTTCTTCCAGCCGCTGATCGGTTTGCGCGTCGACTCGACGAAGGGCGGACAGGTGCTCAAGTCCGTCAAGGCGCGTGTAAGCGACGCCACTGCGATAGGCGCCATAACCGACGTCAAGCTCTATGCCACCAGTGTTCCCTATTTTGCGCCGGGACTCGCAACCGACTACTGGGACGGAATCTCGAAGACTATCCCGTCAGGGGGGTCGCGCACGATTTCGGTTTCCTTTTCCGCGTCCAAGGGGCCGAGCATAACCAAGAATACATATTTGTGGCTGGCGGTGTTGATCAACCCGAACGCCCCGGTGCGCGGCGAGATAGACGCGGAGATAACGGAAGTCGCGCTTGGCGACGCCACTTCAACAACCAAGCCGCAGATATGGGACCCCTCTCCGGCAGGCGCTGGCGAGATATACCCCTACGACTGGCACGTGACGCCGTATTGGCGGATGAACGACTGGACGCTCAATGCGTTGACGGCCCGCCACATGGCCTGTTATACCGACATCATCGCGTTCTACTGCGTAGTCAAAAACGACGGCACCATCGGGCACGGCTGGAACGGCGAGCAGTTCACCGACGAAAAACTTGCCGCGGCCGTGGCCCGCATGAAGGAGTTGCGCGGGAACCGCGATGTGCGGATTCTCGTCAGCATCGCGTGGTGCAAGGATGCCCTGCATTCGGTGACGGCCGATCCTGTTCTGCGTAGCCGCATGGCCGAGAACCTTGCGGCGTTCGTGGACCGCTTTGGATTCGACGGAGTCGACTTTGACTGGGAGTATCCTGAGTCCAAGGCCGACTGGGAGAACTGGTGCCTGGCTGTCGCAGAGCTCAAGCCGCGCCTTTTCGCGCTCGGCGGGGGCAAGCAGGTTTCCATATCCGTGACCGGCTACAGGATGAATCAGGCGGCTAATTCGCTTGGCGCCGGGAATGCGCTCAAGGGGCTGTTTCAGCAGTGCAACTTTGTCTGCACGATGAGCTACGATTCAAACAGCAGCGACGGCCATGCTCCGCAGTGGCTCATGCAGAATGACGTGCAGAAGTGCCAGGATTTCGGCGGACTCAAGAACTGCAAGATTGCGGCGGGCCAGGCTTTCTATACGAACTACTATCCTGACGCGCCGAACACGCAATACGGCTTCAACTGGGTGGTGAACAACTATCCGCAGTACGTGGATTCCACCGACGTGTTCCAGGCGGACGACGGCAGGACGGTTACGTACAACTCGCTCAAGACCATACGCAAGAAGGTGGCGTGGTGCCGTGAAAGGGGAGTGGGCGTTATGATATGGGCGAACGAAACGGACGTTGCGATTACGCATCCTAAGTCGGCCACGCGGGCCTTGTCCTCGCAGATCGGACCAATGACGCGGGGGCGAGAAGTCGCCGTCGCCGGCCCGGAAGATTGGGTCGAAGCGGCGGCGACAGACGGCACGATAGAGCTGCTTGCCGACATTTCGCTCGATGCCGAGACGTTACGCCCCGGCGAGATATGCGGAACGCTCAACGGCAACGGCCATACGATAGTGCTTGTTGGCGGCAACGAGCCGTTATGCGGAAGGGTGACCGGCACGATAAGCAACCTTACGGTGGTGGCGGTGGATGGTTTCATCGGCACGGCGCTTCTGGCGGACGATGCGGAGGGCGCGACGCTTGTTGACGTCGCCCAGAGCGACATGCGCGAAACGAGCGCTGTCGCAACGGTGATGCGGGCTCATCCGCGACTCACCCGCGGACTCGCGCGCGAATCGCTCATCGGTCTTCGGTTCGACAACAACTGGGGCGGGGCCTACAGTGCGTTCGAGGTTAAGTTCCGGCTGGTCAACTGCACCAAGGCGGACATTTCCGACATTCGGCTTTGGCGGCAGCCGTTCGATCCCGTGCCGTATGCGTTCTACGAAGCCCAGGCCAAGCAACTTGCGCAGGCCGTCGTGGATGCGGACGCCGGGGCTACGGAGTTTACCGCCTCGTTCGTTCCCGGTACAACTCAGATCTATCCCTGTGTCGGTACGCGCCCTGAGAGCGACTATCTGTGGGTCACTGCGACGATAAATACTGATATCTCGCCGGACGCCGAGATATGGGTCTCGATCCCGACGGCTGAGATTACGCTGGGGAATAGCCGCTACGTGGTTGTCAACGGTGCAGAGACAGCGCCGCATCGGATTCTTCCGTTCGTCTACCAGGTGGGGGCGTACATGCGGCAGAACTTGATGTCGGCTGTTTCCGCGAGCAAACTGGAGGATGCGAGCGCCGAACGCACTGCCGGGCTTACCGACATAATCTTGATCGACGACGTGCGCGTAAAGTACGACTCTGGGCGGGATTTGTTCACGACAACCTGGGATGGTCGCGGGCGCGACAACACGGCGCAGGCGGCGCGCGTTCGGACACTGCGCAACCTATACAATCCCAAGTGCATGGTTCGCGCTTGTCTCACCAAGGGCGACAACGTAATCACAGTGGACGGCGTGACAGGCTATCCCATCGCCTGCGCAACCGCGTCGGTCGCCCGCCGGAAACAGCTGGTGGAGTCGATTCTTTCGCTGCTCGAGGAAAATAGTTTGGACGGGCTCGATATCGACTGGGAATATCCCGGCGACCACGTTGACGGGACTGGACAAGTGGATCGTGACTGGAACAGCTACGGGCTTTTGCTACGCGACCTAGCGGCGGCGTTTTTTGACCGTGGGTATGTGCTATCCTTCTGCTCCAACCTTGGCTACAAGATGGCTCCCAATGCCAGATGGGGTGCGTTCCATGCGGCCGACTTCGTCAATTCAATGGCTTATGGCAGTTCGCCGCTCAACGCATCGCCGCAGGTGATGAAGACGGGAATCTCCGTATGCACGTCGCGCGGCGTTCCGAAGCGACGCATAGTGGTAGGTCAGGCCATGTACGCCTATGAGAACAAGAATCCGGGCTGGTCCAGTGTGGCGGGGTGGCTGGAGGAGGCGTATCCTGACGACGTTTCGCGGCGCTGGGACGCGGATTTGGTAATGCGTAACGGCACCACCAAGGAGACGTTCGAGGGTCCGTCGAGCTACCACGCCAAGTGCAACTGGTGCCGTGCAAACGACTACGGCGGCGTGATGAGCTGGGGCTACTACACCGACGTGGCATGGAACGATCCGGACCTGATGTCACTCGCCCGCCATCAGGCGAACGCCATCTGGCCGGAAACGGCATGGTCGCCGCCCGATCCGCCGCAGGATGCGGAGGGCACGTATCTGCTCGACAGTGAAGACGATTTCCTTTGGTTACGCACGCACGGTGACGTGTCGGCAAGACTAACGGCCGACATCACGCTCGCGCACGATCCGTTGCCCATCGAGGAGTTTTTCGGGACGCTCGATGGCAACGGTCACGCGCTGATCGTGCCGGCAGACGTGTGGCTGACGTTCGACGATATGCCGGCGCTTATCCGCGTTTTGACGGGTACGGTGAAGGATCTCCGCATCGACTTCGCAGGGCGCGCGGTCAACCGGGCGTCGCGCTGGAATGACACGACGGCCGAGACTTCGGAGAACACGCTTTCGTCTGACGATCATCACACTGCGGTCTTGGCCGCCATCGTGCGCAATGGGGCGATGGTGGATGGCGTTGAGCTGATTTTGCGCGAGGGGTCTGAAGTGCAGGGGCCGACCTATGTGGGGGGACTTTTTGGCAGTGTGTTCTGTGCGGCCGGTTACCATGTCGAGGTCCGCAACTGCCGCGTACAGGTGGGCGGCACCATTCGTGCGCTCGCCCGCAACACGGCCGAGGGCGACATTCATCCAGCCAATGTCACCGTGGGTGGGCTGGCGGGGTGGATAAGCTGTCCGGGATCGGGCCTGGTCGCGATTTCCAACAACGTAGTGGTGCTCGAGACTACGGGACGCATCGCCACCGAGACCGGCGCCACCACGTCGGCGGGAGGCATGGTGGGCCATGTCAACAACGCCAATCCGGTTTTGCGGGACAACTTGACTTACGTGGCGGCCGGAGCGGTGGTGGCGAACAACCATGTTTCGGCGACGGACAGCCTGAAGCGCTCCTACGGGGCGGCTTCGTGGAACAGTCCCTCGGGCGCCAATCTTTCGCCGGGTGCGGTGGTGCTGGCGAAGGGGGCCGCAAAGTTGTCGGCGGGCGTAGGCGGCATCAGCGAAAAGGGCGTGGCGGCCTATGTCTTGACGGACGAGCCACAGGACGAGGATACGCACTTGCAAATCGCGGCGTTCGAGCTTGCGGACGGAGGGACGGTTTCGCTCGTCGTGGAGAATGCAGGCGACGACGACGTAGGAATATCTGCGGCTGCGCGTCCGGTCGTGCAGTATCTTTCTCTGGACGGCGGCGAGGCGTCGGTGTTGGAGACTGTGCGCCCGGATGCCATGTTGCTCGAGAACGGGGCGATGTCGTTTGCCTTGCCCGCCCCATCCGTCAACCGTAATCCTACGTTGTTCAGGGTGTTTCTTACGCCATAAGCGCGCGGGCCGTCGCGGGAGGTTTCTAGACAGGATTTACAAGATTTACAGGATTGAGAAAGAAGTGGGAGTATGAATAGAAAGAAGATTGTTAAGTTTGCGGCTTGGGGAATTGTGGCCGCACTTGTCGCGTGGGGCGTGTCGGTAATAGTCGCTTGCAGCGAGGAAGAGAAGTTCGCGAGCGAGGCGGAATTGCCTAAGCTCGATGCGCTTGTGTTCAAGAGCGAGGGTAGCACGATCTATGGGCAAGTGCTTGTTCCGTCCGCGAAGTTTGCGAGACCAAGACCTTGCGTAATCTTCTGCCACGGATTCGCCGGCTTTACGCGCTGGGACGATGTCGCACACGACCTTTGCCGCGCTGGGATAGCGGTTGTAATTCCGCATCATCGTGGCGCGTGGGGCAGCGAGGGCGAGTATACGGTATCCGGTTGCATCAAGGACGCCGAGAACCTTGCAGAGTGGGCGATGGGTGCGGAAACGGCGGCAAAGTATGGGCTCGACACGAACGCGGTCTATCTCGTCGGCCATTCGATGGGCGGCAACAGCGTGGTGAACGCGGCGGCGCGGCTCCCTGGCGTTCGCGGTGTCGCGCTTGTCGCTCCGTGCGAAATCGGCTACATGGCGCAGAATATGAGCCGCGAGGAACTTAAGCGCTTTCTGATTGGTGAGGGAATGTTAGTTCTGCACCGCGCCTCCGACGATTCGATAGTCGACGACATCATCGCTCACGCGGCGGAAATGCGATTCGAAAAGGCGGCTAATGCCCTTGAAGGGAAGAAGGTCTTTCTTGCCACGGCCGAGTATGACAAAACCGTGCCGACGGAACCACTTGACGCGTTCTGGAACAAGCTTGGCACTGGGGTCCAGAAACATCGCAAGACCTATCGCGCCGGACATTCGCTTATGGGTGCGCGACTCTCTCTTGCCGCCGACCTTAAGGGTTTCATACTCGGTATGAGCAATGAATAGAAGCGAGTTCCATTGTCGGTGCTGTGGGGCGTGCTGCCGGATAAAGGACGGCATAGTGCGCGTTTCGGATGCGGAGATTTCGCGGATCGCCGCCTATCTTGGCATGGATGAAGCCGAGTTTATCGCCAATGAAACCGAGCTTGCGCCAGACCGCAAGGGGCTGGTGCTGAAGAGCAGGGCCGATGGAGCGTGTGTGTATCTTGACGAAAACAATCTTTGCCGTTTGAATCCGGTAAAGCCGGACAAGTGCCGCTCATTTCCCTTCGAGTGGACGAACCCCGATTCTAACGCCATCTGCCCCGAACTGGCGCGGGCGGGCGGCTCATCAGAGATTCAATAACAGGAGACGATATGAATACGCAAATGATATTTATGCTGGGAGTCACGGCCTCGGTTGAGGCGGCGAGCGGATGGCTTGAGTCGTTTACGAAACTCGTCGATGTCGTGTGCGGGTGGGTATGGGGATTGCCCCTCGTCGGCGCGGTTCTTGTCACTGGGCTTGTCCTTACGCTGTGCCTGCGCTTCACGCATATCTTCAACTTGAAGCGCGCCTTCGTCTACATGTTCCATACCGAGGAGGGCGACGAAGTGTCGGGCGAGGTGAGCTCGTTTGCCGCGCTTTGCACTGCGCTTTCCGCGACGATCGGCACCGGCAACATCGTCGGCGTCGCGACAGCCATTGGCACAGGCGGCCCCGGCGCGCTCTTCTGGATGGAAGTCGCGGCGTTCCTCGGCATGGCGACGAAGTATGCCGAAGGTCTGCTTGCGGTTAAGTACCGCGAGGTGACGCCTGACGGTCGCGTGCTTGGCGGCCCGTTCTACTATATTGAAAAGGGCCTTGGGCGCCGGTGGAAGCCGCTCGCCGTGGCGTTCGCAGTCTTTGGCGTGCTTGCAGGCGTCATGGGTATCGGCACCATCACGCAGATCCATGGCATAACGTCTGCCGTGCAGCGGTTTTTCGACCCGCAGTTCAACCCCGCTGACATAGCGACGGGCATCGGGCTTTTCGGCACGACTTATTCCGTGCCGGTGGTGGTTGCAGGCATCGTGGTGACGCTCTGCGTGGGGCTCGTCGTCATCGGCGGCATCAAACGTATCGCCAAGGTGTCGTCCGTCATCGTGCCGTTCATGGCGATTTTCTACATAGCCGTCATCGTGCTTTTGCTTCTTGGCAATCTCACGAAGGTGACGGCGGCGATCCAGACGATCGTGCTTGCCGCCTTTAATCCGGAAGCGGTTACTGGCGGCGTCGTGGGAACGGTGTTTATCGCGATTCAGAAGGGTGTCGCGCGAGGTATCTTCTCGAATGAGGCGGGTCTTGGCTCCGCGCCGATTGCCGCCGCCGCCGCGAGGACGAACGAACCGGCGCGACAGGGGCTCGTGTGCATGACCGGTACCTTCATCGACACAATCGTCATCTGCACGATGACCGGCCTTGCGATCGTTGTGACAGGCGCATGGGATCCGTCGCTCGGGCTCGAGGGTGTCGACATCACGATAGAGGCGTTCAACCGCGGCCTTGCTTTCGTTGACCCCCATTCAGGCGTAATCTCGTCATTCTTCCTAATGACTGCCCTTACCTTCTTCGCGTTCACCACGATTCTCGGCTGGAACTACTATTCCGAGAAGTGCCTGGAGTATCTCGTCGGTACGGAGCGGCAGTGGTGCGTAAACGCGTTCCGCGTCTTATATGTCGCTGTCGTGTTCGTAGGGCCGTATCTAACCGTGTCGGTAGTGTGGGGTATGGCGGACGTGTTCAATGGCCTCATGGCTTTCCCGAACCTTATAGCTCTCTTGCTACTCTCGCCTGTCGTCGCTCGCACGACGGCGGACTTTTTCCGCCGCACGAGACAAGAAAGCTTTAGACAGGATTAACAAGATTAACAGGATTCTTGGAGCGTGTTGACCTCTGTATTATGAATTCATTAAAGTGAATATTTTTGCAAAATCGCTCTTGCGGAGCGGCGAAAAAAAGAGTATTATTCATTTTGATGAACAAAAAAGAGATAGGAAGAGCGATTGTAGAGAGGCGTGACACACTGGACATTACGCAGACGCGGCTGGCGAAGTTGAGCGGTGTGTCGGTGCATACGCTTTCCAATCTTGAGACAGGCGAGGGCAATGTCACTCTTGATACGCTTTTGAAAGTTGCCGATACGGTCGGCTTCAAAGTGAGGGTTGGCGTATGAAGCGCGGAACCGTATATTATCGCGATATCCCAGCCGGAGAACTCGTCAAGGACGATGACGGGTATCTCTTCCGATACGACCCGACGTATTTTGTCGATCCTTCCATGCCCGAGGTGTCCGCAACGCTCCCGAAGACGCAGCGCGAGTATCGTTCGAAGGTGCTGTTTCCGTTTTTCTTCGGCCTGCTCGCGGAAGGTGCGCAGAAGGATCGTCAGTGCCGCGAACTGCGCATTGACGAGAACGACCATTTCACGAGATTGCTTGAGACGAGCGCATACGGCGCGATAGGAGCGGTGTATGTCAAGGCTTGATTTCTCTGTCGTCGACCTCAATCTTCCGGAGACCCGCGACAAGACGCGCAGGGCGTCCATTTCCGGCGTCCAGGACAAGGTGCAGCTCAAGCGCATACGCGGTAAGTTTGTCGTCGTAGATTCGGGAGGAGACTACATCCTGAAGCCTGTTCCGCGCAATACTTCGGCAGAACTCGCGGCGGACATTCCGGCGAACGAAGCGGTCACGATGGACATCGCGGGGCGTCTCTTCGGAATCAAGGTCGCGGAACACGAGCTCGTCGAGATGAAGGACGGGGAGAAGGCGTATCTCACGCGGCGATTCGACAGGCGAGGCGGCGAGCCGATCCAGCAGGAGGACTTCT
>Ga0265298_10011599_pt1 | contig 10297 bp, 9 predicted proteins | sample AusTroGonzalo_MG_3_FD_193486 | JGI IMG/M metagenome (GOLD analysis project Ga0265298, IMG submission 193486) | Bovine rumen microbial communities from tropical cattle in Woodstock, Queensland, Australia - Gonzalo_01 | ecosystem: Host-associated > Mammals > Digestive system > Stomach > Rumen ... | reverse complement strand
GAAACCGGCGTCAGACCGGCGGGTGTTTTCCACGGGAAACGAACAGTGTACATCCACGCCTGCGCGGTCCAGCGCGAAGCGGAGGACATCAAGCACGCTGTTGGAAGAATCGGAAAGCGGATAAATGCGCCCGCCTTCCTCGGTGACGGTCAGAAGACCGAGATGCGAAAAAAAGCGATGGACCTCCAGCGGCGGAAAGGCCTCCAGCGCCGGGGCGGCAAAGGCGGCGTCAGACCCGAAGTATGCACCGGGGACAGCGTTCCAATTGGAAAGGTTGCAGCGACCGTTGCCGGTGGCGAGCAGCTTGCGGCCGATGCGCTGCTGCCGCTCGAGCAGGAGAATGCGGCGGCCGGGGACCTGTGCCGCGGTGAGGGCGGCCGCAATGCCGGAAGCGCCGCCGCCGATGACGGCGACAGTGGGATAGGAAAGGGACATGGGGGACCTCCTTGGAATCAGATGAGTTCGGACAGAACGTTCAGGGCATGGGCCAGGTCGGCGGGGGATAGAGAGGAGTAATTGAGGATAAAGGTGTGGTCGGGGGCGTCCTGGGGGCTGCGGTACCAGGCGGAGAGGGGCAGCAGGCTGATACCCCGGCCACGGAGCTGCTGCAGCAGTACGGTGTCGGGAACATCGGTCCGGATCCGCAGCAGAAAGTGCAGACCGGAGTCACGCTCGAGAACCGTGAGCCGGTCGGCGCAGGGCGAGTCGGCGATCACATGGAGCAGCTCGCGGCGCAGGCGCGCGTAATACAGGCGCATGCGGTTCAGATGCTTTTCAAACCAGCCGCCCGACAAAAAGCGGGCCAGGCAGTACTGCTCGAAACTTGAGACTGTGCAGGAATAGAAAGAAAGGCGGTCATAATAGAGGTTGGCAAGGGCGGGCGGCAGAATCATATAGCTGATGCGGATGGTGGAGGCCAGCGTCTTGGAGAAGGTGTTCATATAAATGACGCAGCCGTCTGTGTCAATGCTCTGCAGCGAGGGGATCGGCCGACCGGTCAGACGGAACTCACTGTCATAATCATCCTCGATGATTGTTCGTCCGGGCGCAGAGGAAGCCCAGGACAGCAGTTCATAACGCCGAGAGACGGGCATCGTGATGCCGGTGGGGAAGTGATGGGTAGGGCTGATGTGAACAACGTCGGCACCGGCAGCTTCAAGCCCGGCGATCGTAATTCCTGCTTCGTCCATGGGTGCCCAGCGGCAGCAGGCGCCGTTTGAGGCATAGATCTGGGCGATCTTCTGATAGCCGGGGTCCTCAAGGCAATAAACGCGATCGTTTCCCAATAGCTGAATCAGCAAACCGTAAAGATACTCGGTTCCCGCGCCGACAATGATCTGGTCAGGGTCGACCGACATGCCGCGAAACGAGCGCAAATGTGCGGCAATGGCCTCGCGCAGCGGACGCACGCCGCCGCAGGGACTCGGCAGCAGCAGTGCCTCGCCCCGGTCATTGATGGTTTCGCGCATCAGGTGAGCCCAGACCGAAAACGGAAAGCGTGCTGCCGCCGCCCGGTTTCCCGAGAGGTCCAGCGCGGCTTCAGGCTCCTCAGGCAGGCGAATCGACACCGCGGGAGCGTCGGCCGGATGCAGATCGCGGCCCGAAAGCTCGGCGACATAATAGCCGCGCTTCGGTTCCGAGCGGACATAGCCTTCGTCGATCAGGCGGTTATAAGCCGATTCCACCGTAATACTGCTGACGCCGAGGTTTCCGGAAAGGCTGCGCTTGGAAGGCAGGCGGGTTCCTGAAGGAAGGCGGCCGGAGAGAATATCGCGGCGCAGGGAATCAACGAGCTGTTCATACAGTGGGCGGCCGTCGTCGGAGGAAAGGGTATAGGTGAGCACGGAAAACTCCTTTTTGGCATGGAAGAATCGGAAAAATAAGACAGACTGTCATGCCAGAGTGATCATACCACGACGTCTGAAAATACGCAAGCAAGGGACGGAAAAGACAGAAAAAACAGCGAGAATCCTGAATGTGGACACTCGCTGTTTTGTATTTGACTGTTTTCAGCAGCCCTTTTTGAATGGTTATTCGTTTACGACCAGATTCTCGAAGGCGCCGCCGCGCACCCAGACGGCAACGCTGCCGCCCTCGGTACGGAAATCGCCGAAACCGTCTTCGTCGATAACGGCCTCTTCGGTACAGTTGCCGAGAACGTCGTAAAAGGATTCTCCTGCAAAACGTCGGCCCATGTTCATATGGATGCTGCCGCCGTCACCGTTTGAAAGCAGCACGGCAAGTCCCGCATCCTCGTGCTCGTCGTCACCGTGCCGTACCCAGCCGATCAGCTGGGGATCGTCAAAGTAATCTTCCTGATCGCCGTAGGCATAGAAGCTGCGCAGTTTGATCAGCTTGCCCAGATTCGGCACCAGCGGCCGGTTTTTTACCGGGTTTCCGTAATAATCGGAATAGAATACACAGGGCACGCCTTCCTGCCTCAGCAGGACCAGCGCATAGGCGAGGGGCTTAAACCAGTCCTCGACAAAGGACTGAAGGCTCTGGCCGTGCTGGGTGTCGTGGTTATCGACAAAGGGAACGGCGTTGCTTGGCTGCTCACGGACGAGCGTCCCGTCCAGAATGGTGCGCAGGTCGTAGTCCGGTCCGGCCTGCGAGGCGTTGTAAATGTTATAATGCAGCGCAACATCAAAAAGCGACATCTCGTTATCCACCGAATCCAGATAGTATGTCAGGCGCTGCAGATCTCCGCTCCAGTATTCCCCGACAGCCGGGAGGCCCGGATGTGTGTTTTCCCGCACGCTTTTCAACAGGTCGCGGTAAAAGGGGAAGCGGATATGCTTGACGGCATCGAGACGCAGACCGTCGATGCCTGTCTCCTTCAGATACCAGTTGAGCCATTTTTCGGTTTCCCGGACGACATCGGGGTTGGACGTATCCACGTTCATCCCCATCAGATAGTCAAAGTTGCCGTTTTCCGGGTCGGTTTCCTGTGCCCAGCTCTTGCCGGCAAAGCGATAGATGTTGCCCGGCTCCTGGGTGTTTTCGTCCCAGTCAGTACCGGAGAAGTGACGCTGGTCCCAGACGAAGCGGCTGTATTTTCCGCGGCGACCCGGGAAAGTGAAGCGCGACCAGGCACTGATCATCCGCTCGTCGCCGATCTGTTCGCAGCGGTTCTCCGGGTCGTCGGTGACGGCGCAGATCTCTTCCAGCTCATCCCCGCCCATGCGGTGATTCAGCACGATATCGCCGAACACGCGGATACCGGCGGCATGGAAGGCGCGGATCGCTTCGAGATACTCTTCCTTGGTACCGTATTTTGTACGGATCGTTCCTTTCTGATCGAACTCTCCGAGATCGTACATATCATAAACACTGTAGCCTACATCATCCTGCGAGGTTCCCTTGTAGGCGGGCGGAAGCCAGACCTGCGTTATCCCGAGGGCGGAAAGATTCTCGGCCTTCGCTGCGCAGCGTTTCCACCACAGTCCGTCATTGGGCAGATACCATTCGAAATACTGCATCATTGTCTCGTTATTCTTCAAATAATTCCTCCTCTCCCGGTGGATTCTGCGTGTTCTACCACAAAAAAGTGAATTTGTCAAATTTCAGCTTGATCTTCGTTGTGCAAAATGACGGAAAAACTGTATTGTAATCGAAAAGTTGCAGGCCTGTTATTCTGCAAGGGACATTTTTGGGACAGGTCCTGGATATAATCAGGAGTGTAAAAAAACAATATAGAATTTTCAGATGAGGAGGAAAACATGATGAGTTTGAAAGCACAGGCGGAAAAAATCGGGTTTCAGATTGTTGGTGAGCTGACGCGGCGGATGGATATGGAACCGACCCATCTTTATCAGTGTTACTTTGACGAGGCGGCGAACAAATATATACTCCACCGGGGAATTCTGACCATTGTCGCGGCGGACGGCAGAGTGTATTGATTTTTGCAGTCGAACGGATTATATTAGTAAGGAAGCAGCACGGAGGAACATGCTCTGTGCGTAAAGGGTAAGGAGGAATTTCATGAAACACCTGCTTTCCGGAAACGAAGCCATTGCCCGCGGTGCGTATGAGGCGGGCGTGAAAGTCTGTTCGGCTTATCCGGGTACGCCCAGCACCGAAATCTTTGAACAGCTTCCGCAGTACAAGGACGCGCTGTACTGCGAGTGGGCGCCGAATGAGAAGGTGGCGACTGAGGTGGCCTACGGGGCGGCAATTGCCGGCGCGAGAAGCCTCTGTGCCATGAAGCATGTCGGTCTGAATGTGGCGGCGGACCCGGTTTTCACCGCTTCCTACAACGGTGTCAACGGCGGTTTTGTCATTGTCACGGCGGATGACCCAAGCATGCATTCCTCGCAGAACGAACAGGATAACCGCCGCTATGCCAGATTCGCAAAGATTGCCTTGATCGAACCGTCGGATTCGCAGGAGTGCAAAGATTTCATGCGGACGGCCTATGAGATTTCCGAGCGCTTTGACATGCCGGTGCTGTTTCGCACGACCACCCGGGTTTCCCATTCGAAAAGCCTGGTCGAGTTCGGCGAACGGGTTGACGTCCCGCCCCGGCCATACGTAAAAAATGTGACGAAGAATGACTGCGCCCCCGGCTATGCCTATCAGAAGCATCCGAAGGTTGAGAAGATGCTGAAAGCGCTGGAGGAGTACGGCAATACCTGCCCGCTGAACCGGGTCGAGCTGGGCGACGGCGAGATCGGCGTCATCACCGCGTCCATCGCATATCAGTATGCCAAGGATGTCTTCCCGGAGGGAACGTCATTTCTGAAACTTGGGCTGACCAATCCGCTGCCGATGGATCTGATCCGTGACTTTGCCTCGAAAGTGAAGACCCTGTATGTGGTCGAAGAGTTGGAAAGCTTTATGGAAGAACAGATCCGCGCGGCGGGGATTCCCTGCATCGGCAAGGAAAAGATCAGCAATCTGTATGAACTGAACCCCCAGCGCCTGCGCCAGATGCTTTTCGGCATCGAGCCAGAGATCAGGGAGCTGCAGGTGAAAGCGGTTTCGCGCCCACCCGCCCTCTGCCCCGGGTGTCCGCACCGCGGATTCTTCTACACCATGTCCAAACGAAAAGACGTCGTCATCGCAGGGGATATCGGCTGCTATACGCTGGGCGGCACGGCGCCGCTGAACGCACTGGACACCTGCATCTGCATGGGCGCGGGCTTTTCGGCGGGGGCCGGAATGGCGAAGGCCTTTGAGGTGACCGGGCAGAAAAAGAAGGTCTTTGGGGTCGTTGGCGACTCTACCTTTTTCCACAGCGGTATGACCGGTGCAGTGGAAATCATCTATAACAAAGCCAACATCATTCCCGTTGTATTGGACAACCATATCACAGGTATGACAGGGCATCAGGACAACCCCGGCAGCGGATACAGTCTGGAGGGCGAGGTGGCCAACGCCATCGCGATCGAGGATGTGCTCCGCGCTTTCGGCTATCAGAAGATCCTCATTGCTGACCCGCAGGACCTCAGTGCCATGGAGAAGGCGGTAGACGAGGCCGAAAACTCTGAGGTGCCGGCTGCGATTATTGCGCGGCGTCCCTGCCTGCTGATCAAGCGCCTGAAGCACGACATCGGCAGCTGCGAGGTGGATCCGGACAGATGCATCGGCTGCAGGAGCTGCCTGAGGGTCGGCTGCCCGGCGATCATGATCTGTGGCGGAAAGGCCCGGATTGACGCCAACCAGTGCGTGGGCTGTACGGTCTGCGCGCAGGTCTGCCCCAAAAAGGCAATTGCCAGGAAGGAGAGCTGACACGATGAAAGATACGAAGAGCGCGCTTCTGGTCGGTGTCGGAGGACAGGGTGCCATTCTGACGGCCAAGGTGCTGGTGAACGGCCTTATGCAGGCCGGCTATGACGTCAAAATGTCCGAGGTTCACGGGATGAGCCAGCGCGGAGGCAGCGTTTCGACCCAGGTACACTGGGGTGAGAAAGTTTATTCACCCGTGATTGGAAAGGGTGCGGCGGATATCATCGTTGCTTTTGAGAAGATGGAAGCTGTCCGTTACGCGGACTTTCTCAAGCCGGACGGGATTGCCGTCATCAACGATTATGAGCTCCCGTCCCTGACAATCGCGGCTGGCTTGTGCGAGTATCCCGAGGGCTGCGTGGAAGCCATGCAGGAGAATTTCACCTGCCATGTTCTGAACGCCGGGGCAATTGCTGAGTCGCTGGGCAGTGCAAAATGCATGAACATCGTCCTTTTCGGAAGCATGGTCAGGGCGCTGCAAATGGATGGGATCGACTGGGAGAGCGTGATTGCCGAAACGGTCCCGCCGAAATTCAGGGAATTGAATCTCAGGGCTTACCGTGCCGGCTATGAGGCTGTTTCGTGAGAAGGCGTTGCTGTTCAGGGCTCTGTCTCACTGTAAATAGCGCGGCGCAGGAAGTTTGATGCGGGAATTGAGCTTGTTTCTTCGCACAGTGCCAGCTCGCGTGAAACCGGTTTTTTGCTCAAAGAACCAAGAAACTATTGAAAAACCGGCCGATTTCGGCTATACTGAATTATCAGTTGCAAAATTGAATTCCATCTATAAAAACATTTTGAATCGGGAGGTCAGTATGGAAACAAAAACATTCAGGAAGGGCAAGGTCATCTTCCACGAGGGCGAGGTCGGAGACTGCATGTACGATATCTACATGGGAAGAGTAGGTATTTATGCTAACTACGGCACGGAAGATCAGAGACTGCTGACGGACTATTACGCAGACCAGTATTTCGGTGAGATGGGCCTGCTGGATCATGCACCCCGCTCGGCCACGGCGGTTGCCCTGGAGGATGATACCTGTGTCGGCGTCGTGACGGAAGATTCGTTCGGTGAATTCTTTGAGAAGAACCCGGCCCGTGTCCTGATGGTCATGCAGCAGCTGTGCCAGAATCTTCGCAAGAGAACCAAAGATTATGTGGAAGTCTGCCGTACCATTCATGAGCAGGCGGAAAAGGAGGAGATCGCATGAGCACCAGAAGCTTCAGCAAGAACGAAGTGATTTTCCGTCAGGGCGATGACGCCTGCGAGATGTTTGACATCCTGGCGGGCAGTGTCGGCGTCTATGTCGGCTATGAAACCGAGAACGAGACCCAGCTGACGGTCCTGAAACAGGGCTCCTTCCTGGGCGAGATGGGCCTGATCGAGAACTATCCCCGCAGCGCGACAGCCGTTGCCATGGAGGACGGAACCACCCTGCAGGTTATCGACGATGCGGAATTCTCGGACTACTTTAAGGGCCAGCCCGAGCGCCTTCTGGAAATCATGCGGCAGATCAGCGCCCGTGTGCGCGAGCGCACCGAGGATTATAAAGCGGCATGCATGATCCGGGACGAGATGATCGGAAGCAATCCTGAAAAGCGCAGCAAGACCCTGAAAGATAAGATTAAGAGCATACTGACGATCTGGAATGAAGATCTGAAAGATGCGGATCCCGATGTTCCGTATTTCGCCTTCTTCAACGGCGGGACCTATGTCCCGTATCGCAGCGTCCGCCGCTGAGAATAATTCCGGCATTCGCCGGGAAGGGAGCTTATATCCGTCATGGAACGGCAGCAGATGATACATAGCAGCATCATCCGGGACCTTGCAGAAGGAATCATGGTCATCGGTTCGGACGGAATCATTGAAGAGGTAAATCACGCCGCACTTCTGATTCTGGAAAGAAAGCGTGAGGAGCTGGTCGGAAAGACCTTTGCCAGAGCGTTCTTTACCGAAGATGAGAACGATGCTTTTATACAGACCGTTCTTGACGCCGTCTATGAGAGGGGCAGACAGCAGGAAAGCTATCTGCCCTTCCGCATTGGCGAAACCGTTAAGCAGCTGCGTATTGTATCTTCGTATCTGCACAGCGGCGAGGCAATTATCGGCGTCATTCTGGTCATCAGTGACATTACCGAACTGACCGAGATGCGGGATGCGATTCGGGCCATGAACACCATACAGGGCCTGAACCGGCAGTTGGAACTGCGCAACCGCGTCCTTCAGAATACCTTCGGCCGGTATCTGTCGGATGAGATAGTCAGTGAAATTCTGGATTCTCCGGAAGGCTGGAAACTGGGCGGCCAGAAACGCAGACTGACCGTGATGATGAGTGACCTGCGCGGATTCACTGCCATGAGCGAGCGCATGCAGCCGCAGGATCTGATTACAATGCTGAATCATTATTTCAGCCAGATGTATGAGGAGATTGAGCGGTATCACGGAACCTTGATTGAGTTTGAAGGGGACGGCATGCTTGTCATATTCGGCGCACCGTCGCCGACGGAAAGCCACGCCTCAGACGCGGTTGCGGCGGCTCTCGGCATGCAGAAGCGCATGAGTGTGGTCAACCGCTGGAACCGTGAGCATGGTTTTGAGACGATTGCCATGGGCATCGGCATCAACACAGACTCCATGATCCTTGGAAACATCGGCTCGGAAAAGCGCACCAAGTACGGAGTGCTGGGGGCGGCAGTGAACTTGACCGGGAGGATCGAAAGTTATACGACCGGCGGTCAGATTCTTATTTCACCCGGCACGCGGGATGCCATCCGGGAAGAACTTCGAATTGTGCACACAATGCAGGTGAAGCCCAAGGGTGTGGACAAGGATATTACGATTTCTCAGGTGACCGGCATCGGGGCACCGTACAGCGTGTATCTGGACGAGGAGACCGTTTCAAAACTGACGCCGATCACACCGCAGCCGGTTCTGTTCAGCGTGCTGGAAGGAAAGCACGCCGGCGGGGAAAACCGGGAAGGATGCCTGACTGCGGTTTCGGAGCAGGAGGCGATTCTGGACACGGCAGAAAGCCTGGCTGTCTATGACAATCTGCTGCTCGCGGTCGGAGACGGCCTGTATGCCAAGGTGACCGAAACCGGGCAGGACGGCTGCCGCATCTGTTTTACCTCACGTCCGAGCGACTTTCAGGCATGGCTGGAAGAGATTCGTCAGACTTCCGCCGCCAAAGCAGAGGAGGAAACGTATTCTTGAAAAAGGATTTTCATCTGACCGTGCTTGGCGCACGGGGCTCAATGGCCGCGTGCCGGGATGACTGCATCGCATTTGGCGGGGATACCTCGTGCTACATGGTGCAGGCCGGGGAGAATACAATCTTTCTGGACGGAGGCAGCGGTCTTGCCTCGGCGCCCGCAGTCTATCCGAAGCCGCCGGTCGTTCTGCTCAGCCACCTGCACCTTGACCATATCATGGGTCTGGGCATGTTTACGGGCTTTTTCGTCCCGGGACAGCGGGCGAAGGTGTTTGTGCCCTTCTGCAAGGATGACGAAAGTGCAGGAAATGTGATGGCGAGGGTCTTTTCGCCGCCCGTCTGGCCGCTGAAACTCAGCGATTTGGAGGGAAAGCCCGAGATTCTTGCCCTGCCGGAAAAACTTTCCGTGGGCGATGTACAGATTGAAACCATGGAAGGAAATCATCCGAATCGGACGATGGTCTACCGTCTGAACTATGACGGACGCAGTATCGTCTATGCCACGGACTATGAGGTGAGCGATTCTACCTTCTCACGACTGGCTGAGTTTGCGGCAGGAACAGATCTGCTGCTCTATGATGCGCAGTTTACGGAAGAGGAATATCCCGGAAAACGGGGCTTCGGCCATTCGACAGCGCAGCAGGGGATGGAATTGATGTGGAGAAGCCGGGCCAAACGGCTTCTGCTGATTCACCATGCGCCTTCCAGCTCAGACGCGATTCTTGCCAAACGGGAAAAACTTCTGAGCCGGATCAATGTGCTGTACGCATGGGAGGGCGAGGTCCTGGAGATCTGAAAGGGAATAAGAGAAAAAGTCCGCCGGTCGGCGGACTTTTTCATTGACGAAAAGACCCCTCTATTGTATAATTATTTGATCATGCCGGAAAAGGGGATTCAACATGAACAGACGCAGAAGAGGGCCCCGCGCGGGGTCTATATACGGTTTCATCATCACCTGGCTGATGCTTTCCATGTTCAACCCGATGTATGATCTGTCGGGCATCCTTCTGGGGCTGGCCGGCGGGCTTCTTGTCGCCTTTCTGATCGGACGGGCGTCCGGTCTGCGAGCCGCAAAGAAGGAAAAGGAAGCGCAGAAGGAAGAAAATGTAAAGACCGAGAGAAAGACGGTGGACACCACCGTGCGCAAGGTCGGCGAAAAGCCGGCCGAGAAACCGGTTGAAAAGAAAAGCTATGGCCCCGAGGTTGATCCGATTGTGGAAGAGGGCAACAAAGCGCTCAGCGAGATGGGACGGCTGTATCTTTCCATCAAGGATCCGGGAGTCCGTGCGAAGATTAACGAGATCATGCGCATTACTGACAAGATTGTTCAGGATGCCATTGCTGATCCCACCGACATC
>Ga0265298_10011597_pt1 | contig 10298 bp, 4 predicted proteins | sample AusTroGonzalo_MG_3_FD_193486 | JGI IMG/M metagenome (GOLD analysis project Ga0265298, IMG submission 193486) | Bovine rumen microbial communities from tropical cattle in Woodstock, Queensland, Australia - Gonzalo_01 | ecosystem: Host-associated > Mammals > Digestive system > Stomach > Rumen ... | reverse complement strand
GAAACCAGCATGGAATTGCACAGACTTGCGGTTGCCTGCCGAGAGGATGACGCGCACGCCTTCACCCTCGGGCACCAACCGACATTCGGCCGTCTGGTAGAACAGGTCCATTCGCATGCAGGTGGTGATCTGCTGCTCCAGCTTGGCGTCGATGCTGTCCGTCTTGTTTAGGCGGAACTTAACGCGGAGAAACCGTTCGTCCTGTGGCGTCATATTCTCGAAGGTATAGCTGGTGACGCGCTGCTTCTCCGTCATCACCTCCGGCCGGAGAGGATGCAGGATCGTGGGGTGGAAGTTGTCGTCGATACCGATGCGCTCTTTCAGGGCAATGATCTCGTCCCAGTGACGCATGGCCTCTTCCTCACCACGGCGCACCAGCGTGTCGATGGCTGCCGAAGAGAAGCTGGCGGCGCCATAGCCCTTGGTGTTGACGGCCATGTGCAAGTCGGTGATAGCGAGGTTCTCATCGAGCTTGTTCTTACAGTTCACATCCACAATCTGACTGATGATGCTCATCGCACCACCCATGTCCTCGGCAGTCTTCGGCGGTCCCTGTACGGTGACACCGATGATGATGTCGGCTCCCATCTCACGGGCGAGGTCGGCGGGATAGTTGTTCTTCAGACCACCATCGACCAGCACTTTGTCGCCGATCCTGACGGGCGAGAAGGCGGCAGGGATAGCCATCGAGGCGCGCATGGCCTGTGCCAGACGCCCGCTGTGGAAGTCCACCTCGTCGTTGGTGATGATATCCGTCGCCGCACAGGCAAACGGGATGGGCAGGTCACGGGAGAAATCGAGCGAGTCGGTATAGCCCACGCACAGCTTCTGGAACAGTTCTGCCAGATTCTTTCCTTTGATGATACCACCGGCGTTGGCATCCTTCTTGCCGATGGTCATGCCCGTGGTGAAGAAATAGGTGTTCTGCTTCTTGCGGTCGGCGAGGCTCTGACGGCTCAGGTCTTCACGGTCGGAGATGACATAGCTCCAATCCTGCACGCGGACCATCGAGTCGAGCGCGTTGGCGTTATAGCCGATGGCATAGAGTCCGCCGATGATGCTGCCCATCGATGTACCCGTCACGATATCCACGGGGATTCCCGCCTTCTCAAGTACCTTCAGCACACCGATGTGCGCCATACCCTTGGCACCGCCGCCACTCAGCACGACGCCCACCTTCTTTCTGTTCGCATACTTGCTGTCTTGCTGGGCATTTGCCAACCCAAACGTCAGCACAGCGACCAATAACAATATTGTCTTTTTCATAATATATATGTTTATTTCCTGATTCTGAAGGCTAGCATCGTGAGGTCGTCGCTCTGTTCGGTGTCGCCAACAAACTGGTGGTTTTTGTTCACAAAACTGTCAGCCAGCTCGATGGTACGCTTGATATCACCTGCGTCAGCCGCAACTTCTACCATGGCCTCCTCCAGCGATTCGGCCTCACCGTTATAATTGTTTCTTTGCTCGCTCTTCTGACATGCCGTCATGGTCAGCAACACGGCTGTCAGTATCGTTGTGAACAGCTTGCTGGGACTGACGCCGAACATCTTCGTGAAGCATCGGGTGAAATACTTCGGGTCGTTGAAACCAACCTTATAGGCGATCTCGGTGATGTTTCGGTTACCCGACTTCGAAGAGAGGAGCTCCTTGGCCATGTTCAGGCGGTAGTTACGGATGAATTGTCCGACGGGCACGCCAGCCTCGGCATTGAGATGCTTGCTGGCCACACTGCGACTCATGCCCAGGGCATCACAGAACTCCTGCACGCCAAACTCGGAATTCATATAATTCTGCTCCATCATCTCCATCACACGCTCCATCAGCGGACGAGAGGTCTTCAGCACTTCCTCCTTGTCGGCCTCCACGCTCTTGCTCACACTCATCTTGTAACGCTGCTGGTTGTCGAGAATATTCTGGATGCGCGTCTGCAGATGGGCTGGGTCTTCTGACTCCTCCAGCACCCGACGGATGGGGTTGAGCAGTTCCTCTGCCTCCAAACGCTTCAGACGGGCCACCCACCTATTATATATATATAGGAGGAGGGCCACGAAGACGATGCTCATGAGCAGACGGAACCACCAGCTGCGCCAGAAAGCAGGACGGACAACCACTTCGATGGAGGCGATATCCGACTGTTCTGCAAAAGAAGACGATACGTATCTCACCTCAAAGGTGTAGTGTCCGGCAGGCAGGGCACTATAGCGAACGGAATGTTCTCCAAGCTTGAGGGGTGTCCACTCGTCTTCGAGGCCTTTCATCCTGTAACTGAACATGGCTTGTTGTTCGTTACCGTAGTCCAAGGCGGAGAAGGCAATGGAGAAAGAACGGTTGGCCTCACGCAACTGAATGGAACGGGCAATCGATATATCGTCTACCAGATATTCACTGTCGGCTGTCACTTCCTGGTTGTCTACCATCAGTTGGGTGAAGACGAGCTTGCCGTATGACTTTGCCGCCGTGTTCTCACCCAAGACCTCTATCAGGCCGCCCTCGCTGCCAAGATAGATGACTCCCGACTCATCACACGCCGCTGAGTTCCAATAGAAATGATGGTTGACCAGACCCTCACTCTCGAAATAGTTGGAGAAGATACGGGTCTTCGGATCATATACCGACAAGCCATTCTGGGTGGTCACCCACAGACGGCCGTTGACATCTTCGACAATACCCTTGACACCGCCAAAGGCCAGACCGTCTTCTGTGGTCAGGGCTTCGAAATGTCCGCCCTTGTCATCCTTTATCAACCGATACAGGCCGTAGCCGTTGCTGCCTAACCAGAAAGTGCCATCACGGGTCTGACAGAAAGAGGATATCTTGTCAACGATGCGCGAGTTGGGCTCATCCAGCTTGTGAGAGATGGAGTCGTGCTTGAATGGTCTGTGACCCTGACGCCCAGAATTGAGGTCTACCTTGATGACGCCCTGCATGCAACCCATCCAAAAGTATCCTTCACGATCGACAATGGCACCGATGCTTCCCGTGATGCTTCGGCAGCCCTCAAAGGGCTCCTCGATGCTGCGGGTCTTGAAATCATAGAAGAACAGGCCGGCATTACTGCCTATCCACAGACCGTCGTTGATGGTATCGTTAGCTAGCGCACCAATGAAATTGGTACGCCAGCGATAATCGTCAGGAAGTTCCAGACGAGCGATGTGATGTGCCCCCTGACGATCAGTCTGACAGACGCCTCCACCCCAGGTGCCTATCCACAGACGGCCATGATGGTCTGCTGCAAGGGCTGATACGCTGTTGTGTGACAATCCGGAATTGGCAGTTGTGTAGTGGATGAAGCTCTCGGCACCTTTCTCACGAAGGTTCAGACCACCTTCCACTGTTCCCACCCACAGCCGGCCACCAGGCTCCACATACATGGCATTCACCGGGTTGGGGGAGAGAGAATGGGGGTCGCTGGAGTGGACGGAACTGCGAAGCAACAGTCGTTGTGGAGCCAGACAAGCAATACCACCAGACTCGGTACCTATCCAGATATATCCTTGGTAGATGCGGATGCAATCCACGAAATCGCTTTTCAACGGGACGGTGCTCTCAGTGGTCCATGCCGTAAAGGTGTCTGTCTGGTCGTCGTAGATGTTGACACCACACAGAGAGCCTACCAGCAGATGATTGTCGGCCGTGACTGCCAGACTTGTCAGGAACACATGGGACAAGGCCCCCGGGGCACTGGAATGATGATACTCGGCCAACTTTTGCTGGTAAGGGTCGTAGCGAAACAGACCCATGTTGGTCGTGATCCATACCATGTTGCCACGCTTCAGGATGTCGGTGATATAGTGTTCTTGTAATGGCTTTAGCAGGGCGGAGATCTCTTCACGCACCAGCCGTCCGCCTTTCTCCACCAATCGGTAAAGACCGCCATCAATGCCTATCCACGGTTTGCCGTTTTCCTCGATATCGCAGATGGCCATGTCGAGCATCCGCCAATGATGGGGATAGTTGTAGATGTGATCGACCTCTCCCTGAGCGTCGAATGACACCATCGCCACTTGACGGTCGGTGATGATCCAGATGCGCCCAATGGCATCGTGATAGCAGCGGATGGAAGGGAGAACCAACAGCTTTTGCAGTTCTGGATGGACAGGCGTCACCGCCTTCATGGTTTTGAGGTCGATGATATTGATGCCCTCGTCGAAGGCCACCCAGAGCCTGTGGAAATTGTCCTCGGTGATACTTCGGCAAGACTTGCTGTTCAGGTCGAGCCGAGGTTCCATGACCCCATAACCGTCATAACGCACCAGACCGCCACCGTATGTGGAGATCCAGAGGAATCCATTGGAGTCCATGAAGATATCGCTGACATGGTTATGGGGCAGACCGTTGCTCAGATCCAGCGTCGTCAGGTTATAACGCTCTGTGAGGAGGTTGCTAGCGAAAGAAAAGGTGAAAGGGTGAAAAAATGAAAAGGTGAAGAGTAGTAGCAGGTTCTGCCACCACTTCGCACCTTGTCTTATCTTCAGCCTTTTCATCTCTTTACTCTTTCATCTCTTCACTTTTTAACCTTTATCACTCCCACGCAGGCTGCGCCGATGATGAAACTGACACCAGCCACGATCATCATTGTCGACTGATGGCCACCCACCAGTGTGAGGATGACACCGCCCAAGAGGGCCGCTACAATCTGGGGAATACAGATCGTACAGTTGAAGAGACCGAGATAGGCGCCCATGTGGCCATAGCCCTGCAAGGCATTGGTCACAAACGTGAACGGCATGGCAAGCATGGCGGCCCAACCGCAGCCAATCAGCAGGAAGGGCAGGATCTGGCCATACATGTCAGGGATATAGGGGATTATCGCAAAGCCAATGCCTCCTAACACAAGACTGACACTATAGGCTAGTTTGGTGTTCTTGAACCGAGGAAGCATGGTAGCCCACAGCACCGAGCCCATCGCCTGGATGGCATAGAGCACACCCGTCCAGTTGGCTGCCTCCTGATAGGCGTCTGTCGTTGGGTCGATGGTACCCCAGACTGTCTCTGAGACGGCATCGACCACGTAGGTCCACATATACAGCATACCTGCCCAACTGAAGAACTGCACCAGTCCCACCTTCCAGAAAGTGGAAGGGGCATTCTTCAGGAGCGTGAACCAGTTGGCACTGCCTTCCTTCTCCTCAGAAACGGGATTGTATTCGCGATACTCCTGTGGTGGCCATTCCTTTACTTTGATGGTCGTATAGAGTACACAGAGGATCAAGATGGCGGCACCGACATAGAAGGACCAGATGACGCTGTCGGGTACCACTCCCTCAGGAGCTACATTCTTCAGACCTATCCAGGTGAAGATAAAGGGGAACAGGAATCCCACCACACTACCGGCATTGCATAGGAACGACTGGATGGAGTAAGCCTTGGCCTTCTGTTTCTCGTTGACCATATCACCCACCATCATCTTAAACGGCTGCATCGCCATATTGATTGAGGTGTCGAGCAGCATCAGGGCAAAGAGTCCGAAGATAAGGGCTGTGCCGACGGCCATGCCAAAAGAGCCGGCATTGGGCAGTAGACACATCACTGCCACAGCCAGGGCCGCTCCCACGAAAAGATAGGGGATACGGCGCCCGAAACGCGTCCAGGTCTTGTCGGAGAGAGTTCCGACAATCGGTTGCACAAGGATTCCCATCAACGGCGGAAGAATCCAAAAGAAACTCAGGGAATGAGGGTCAGCCCCCAGTGTCCGGAAGATACGAGAGATATTAGCACTCTGCAAGGCGTATGCAATCTGTACGCCAAAGAATCCGAAGCTCAGATTCCACAATTTCCAAAATGAAAGATCAGGTTTTTGTTTCATATTTTCTTTATTCTAAATTATCTTGTTGTTCCGCGGATGACGAGACGGGTGCGGACGACTCGCTTTTCAACCTTCTCTAATGGGCTGAGGCCTTCCACCTTATCCATTAGGATTGCTGCCGCCTCTTCGCCTACACGGTGTCCGCGTTGTTCGACGGTCGTCAGCATGGGGTCGCAGGCTACGGCACGCTGTCCGTTGGTGAAACCACAGATGCTAATGTCCTCTGGCACCTTGAATCCAGCCCTTTTCGCTGTATAGAGGATGCCGATGGCTGTATCGTCGTTGACGGCAAAGAAACCGTCAGGACGTTGTTCCATGGCCAGAATCTCTGGTGTCAGCGTCTCGGCGTCAGCTCGATTGTCACAGACACGGATGATCTCGTCGTCCACCCTCAGACCATGTTTCAGAAGAGCGTCTTTATAGCCGTTGAAGCGGTTTTTCGAGATCTCCAGCTGCATGGGTGAGCCATAGAAAGCGATGCGATGGCAACCTGTTTCTATCAGGTGGCTCACGGCATTAAAGGCCCCCATATAGTCGTCGACAACTACGCGGCTGGCATTGACCCCCGTACAGATACGGTCATAGAATACCAAGGGTATGCCCGCATCGAGAAGCCTCTGATAGTGGTCATAGTTTCGCGTGTCCTTAGCCTGCGATACGATGACACCACAGACCTTATAGCGGAGGAAGTTCTCGCAGATGTGAGCTTCGCGCTCATATTGTTCTCCGCTGAGGGCCACCATGATCCTGTAGCCTCTGGCAGCAGCAGTCTCCTCGATGCCCGTCAGGACTGACATGAAGTAATAATGCGTGAACTCCGGCACAATAACACCGATAACGCGCTGTGGCATCACACGGCTGTGGCGCAGGGCCTCACCGATGGCGTTGGGATAGAAGTTGTGCTCACGGGCATACTGCTGGATAGCTTTCCGACGCTCTTCACTGATACGGGGCGAGTCCTTCAGGGCACGCGATACCGTAGCCACGGAGATTCCAAACTCCCTGGCAATATCCTTCATTGTCATCGGTGCTTTCTCTTCCATTGGGTTCGTCTTTACTTATTCACGGACTTGACGATGCAAAGATACGAAAAAGTTGATAAACAATAACATATACCTTATTAATAATATTAAATAGTGCTTATGCAAACGTTTGCATTAGCCTATTATATCTTTTTAATGCAAAAAAAGAACAACGTATTGAAAAGAAATGTAACTTTGCACCAGAATAACTATCATATATACGAATAACTCTAATTAAATGTAATGATGAAGCAGGTAAACATTCAAATCCCGCTTAGGATGCTCGGACTTTTGTTAGGTCTGTTCCTATCGGTAGGTGCCTTTGCCCAGATTGAGGTTAAGGGCCATGTGAAAGATGCTACAGGCGAACCCATTATCGGCGCTACGGTGCGCGTGGATGGTACTCAGGCCGCCACCATCACCGACTTCGACGGTAACTTCGCCTTGACAGCTAATGAGGGTGCAAACATCACCGTCACCTATGTTGGTTTCCAGACCGCTACGGTGAAGGCTGCACCGGATCTTGTCGTGACACTCGTTGACGATGCTACTGTTCTCGAGAACGTGGTGGTCATCGGTTACGGCCGTGCTAAGAAGAATGACCTGACAGGTTCTGTTACGGCCATCAAACCCGACGAAATGAACAAGGGTCTGATCACCAATGCACAGGACGCCCTTCAGGGTAAGGTCGCTGGTGTACACATCACCAATGGCGGTGGTGCTCCAGGCGGTAGCGCAACCATCCGAATCCGCGGTGGCTCGTCGCTGAATGCCTCCAACGACCCGTTGATCGTGATTGACGGTCTGGCAATGGACAGCTATGGTATCCAAGGTGCATCGAACCCCCTCTCAATGGTGAACCCCGCCGATATTGAGAGCTTCACGGTGTTGAAGGATGCTTCTGCTACTGCCATTTATGGTAGCCGTGCTTCGAACGGTGTGATTATCATTACCACTAAGAAAGGACAGAAGAACCAGAAAGCCCGTATCGCTTACAACGGTAATATCTCAGTAAGTGCTATCAAGAGCACTATTGAGATGATGAACGCCAATGAATTCATGAGCTTCGTGCAGAATAAACTTGGCTATGATGATGCTACATGGAAGGCCAGTAAGGAATATGAGCGCATGGGTTATTATGATGCATCAGGCAATCATCTTTTTGCCGATACCGACTGGCAGAAGGAAATCTATCGTACAGCCGTTTCCACTGACCATAACATCACTGTCAGCGGTGGTCTGAAGAATATGCCGTATCGCGTCAGTGTAGGTTACACAGGCCAGCAGGGTATCATCAAGACATCCGACTATCAGCGTTATACCGCCAGTGTGAATGTGGCTCCAACATTCCTCGACGATCATCTGTCGGTGAATGTTAATGGTAAGTTCATGCACTCAAAGACTAGCTATGCTAATAGTGGCACAGCCATCGGCGCAGCCGTTGGAATGGATCCTACAAAGCCTGTTTATGCCGATTGGGAACCTTACAAGTCACACTATGCCGGATATTGGCAGTGGGCAACACCTGTTACCCGTAGCGATAAGACATGGATCTATGGTGTACAGAATACGGCCCCGAAGAATCCTGTTGCTGCTCTTGAGTTGTATTCTGATAAAGGTAAGTCGAACGTATTCTTAGGCAATATCGAGGCTGACTATAAGGTTCACGGATTCGAGGACCTGCACATTCACGTCAATGGCGGTGCAGACATTACCTCTGGTAAGAGCAACAAGGAACAGTCGCCCTACACATATGATACAGGCGTCTATTACTATGGCAGCTATGGTTGGAACACGATGGACACCTACAACCTGTCGTTCAATATCTATGCACAGTATATGAAGGATATTGCCGAAACTCATCACTTCGACATCATGGCAGGTTATGAGTGGCAGCACTTCCACAAGAAGACCGACTACTACTACAGCGGTTACTACCCCTCTACAAACGAGGATGTCGATGACGATGGTAAACCTCTGGCAGGCAAGCCCTATCAGCCCTCAGAGAACACACTCTACAAGACTGAGAACTACCTTGTATCATTCTTCGGTCGTTTAAACTATTCATTGTTGGATCGTTACCTGTTCACCTTCACTCTGCGTGACGATGGTAGCTCGCGTTTCCACAAGGATAAACGTTGGGGCGTGTTCCCCTCTGCTGCTTTCGCATGGAAGATCAACGAGGAGCCTTTCCTCAGGGATTCGAAAGTAGTGTCTGACCTGAAGCTCCGTCTCGGATGGGGTATCACTGGTCAGCAGGAGGGTATCGGCGACTATACTTATTTCGCCTCTTACACCAAAAACTCTAAGGGTGCCTACTATCCCATTCTTGGAGAAGGTGTCACTTATCGTCCGGATGCTTATAATCCTGACCTGACATGGGAGAAGACGACGACCTACAATGCTGGTTTAGACCTTGGTTTCATGAACAACCGTTTAACCATGAACCTTGACTGGTACTACCGTAAGACAAAGGATCTGATCAATACCGTTTATGTACCGGCAGGTAGTAACTTTGCAGAAAAGGTGACCAGCAACATCGGTTCGCTCCACAATACAGGTATTGAGTATTCTATTAACTGGCGTGCCATCCAGCAGAAGGATCTGCGCTGGGAACTGGGTTACAATGTGACCTGGAACAAGAATGAGATTGACGAACTTGTGGCCAGCAGCGGCGAGGATTACAAGATTACCTATGGTGGACGTGCTGTAGGTACAGGTTCTGCCGATGGCGTCAAGGCATGGAAGGTTGGCCAGAGCGCTTCTGCCTATTATGTGTTCCAGCAGGTTTACGATGCACAGGGACAGCCTATTCAGGGCCAGTATGTAGACCGTAATGCCGACGGTGTCATCAACAACGACGACCGTTACTTCTATAAGCAGTCTGCCCCAGACGTGACAATGGGCTTCACCTCGAAGCTGATCTATAAGAACTGGGATCTTGGCTTCTCCATGCGTGCCAATCTGAATAACTATAACTACTTCGCCCTGGAGTGCGGCAATTCTAATATCAGTCTTTCTAACCTCTCTCAGGGCGATGCTTGGAAGAACGTGATGAAGATGGAGACCGCCAAGGACTGGCAGTATGTTGACGGTACTGACGGTATGAGCGACTATTTTATCCGGAATGCTTCGTTCCTGAAGCTGGACAATATCACGCTCGGCTACTCTTTCGACAAATTGCTCGGCAAGAACATCAGTGGTCGTGTCTATGCAACGGCACAAAACGTTCTTACCATCACCAAGTATGATGGTCTGGATCCTGAGGTTGATGGCGGTTACGACAGCACACTCTATCCGCGCCCGTTCACTGGCATCTTTGGTGTGAGCCTGAATTTCTAACAATATATAAATAGGTTATAATTATGAATCTGAATAATATAAAGTCATTGTTCTCTGCTGCACTCTTACTGGTGGCAGCTGGAACATTCACCACATCCTGCGTGAAAGATCTGGACGTAGACCCG
>Ga0265298_10011596_pt1 | contig 10299 bp, 7 predicted proteins | sample AusTroGonzalo_MG_3_FD_193486 | JGI IMG/M metagenome (GOLD analysis project Ga0265298, IMG submission 193486) | Bovine rumen microbial communities from tropical cattle in Woodstock, Queensland, Australia - Gonzalo_01 | ecosystem: Host-associated > Mammals > Digestive system > Stomach > Rumen ... | reverse complement strand
TGGGCGGCTTTATGACGCTGCAGCAGGCTTGGGGCATCGTGGATCTTGCCATGGCACTGATGACCATCACCAACCTCATCGCCGTCCTTCTGTTGAGCCGCTATGCTTTCCGCCTCCTGAAGGACTTCAAGGAGCAAAAGAAGCATGGAAAAGAGCCTGTCTTCAACCCCGACCTCTTCCCCGAAGCAGACCTTGAAGGGTGGAGAGAGACGCCGAAGAACAAATAATCCTGCTTTCTTGCGATGGATTCGCCTTTTTTTTTGTAAATTTGCACACGAAACAACTAAGCATATCAGACATGGGATTCTTTAATTTCTTTACCAAGGAGAAGAAGGAGACACTCGACCAGGGGCTCGAGAAGACGAAGCAGAGCTTCTTCGGGAAGCTGACGAGAGCCGTTGCCGGCAAATCGAAGGTGGACGATGAGGTGCTCGACAATCTGGAGGAAGTGCTTGTGACGAGCGATGTGGGTGTGGAGACGACACTCAACATAATCAAGCGCATAGAGGCGCGGGTGGCACGAGACAAGTATGTGACAACCAGCGAACTCAACAACATCCTGCGCGACGAGATTGCAACGCTGCTTACAGAAAACAACACCGACGACACCGAGGGTTTCCAGATTCCCACGGACAAGCGGCCGTACGTCATCCTCGTGGTGGGTGTGAACGGCGTTGGCAAAACAACAACCATCGGCAAACTCGCCTATCAGTTCAAGCAGGCAGGGCTGAAGGTCGTGCTTGGCGCGGCCGACACGTTCCGCGCTGCCGCTGTGGAGCAGATATGCATCTGGGGCGAGAGGATTGGAGTGCCTGTCGTGAAGCAGAAGATGGGCAGCGACCCGGCCAGCGTGGCTTTCGATACGCTGAATAGCGCTATTGCCAACGGTGCGGACGTGGTGCTCATCGACACCGCCGGCCGCCTGCACAACAAGAAAGGTCTGATGGACGAGCTTTCAAAAATCAAGCGCGTGATGCAGAAGCTCATGCCCGATGCTCCGCACGACGTGATGCTGGTGCTGGACGGCAGCACCGGTCAGAATGCCTTCGAGCAGGCCAAGCAGTTCACCTCCGCAACCGAAGTCACCAGTATGGCAATCACGAAGCTCGACGGCAGTGCAAAGGGCGGCGTGGTGATTGGCATCAGCGACCAGTTCAAGATTCCTGTGCGCTACATCGGCCTTGGCGAACGCGCCGAAGACCTCCAGCCCTTCAACCGCAGAGAGTTCGTGGACTCGCTGTTCAAGAATTAAAAGGTAAAAAGGTGAAAAGGTAAAAAAGTAAAAAGCTTGCTACCGCCTAAACTTTTGAATTTATAAATTTTGAATTTTGAATTGTCGTGGCACGATAGACCTCATCACTCTCGGTTGCAGCAAGAACCTTGTTGACAGCGAGAAGCTCATCCGTCAGTTAGAGCTGAACGGCTATGAGGTGACGCACGATGCCGAGGAGCCTCAGGGTGAGATTGCTATTGTGAACACTTGCGGTTTCATTGGCGACGCGAAGGAGGAAAGCATCAACATGATTCTGGAGCTTGCGCGGCGCAAACAGCAAGGCAAGCTCCGGCAGCTTATCGTCATGGGCTGTCTCTCGCAACGCTATTTCGAGGAGCTGAAGGTGGAGCTTCCCGAAGTAGATCGCTTCTATGGCAAGTTCGATTGGGATCAGATCGTCGCCGACCTCGGGGGTGTCTATCGCAAGGAAGCCGCAAACGACCGCCGGCTCACGACACCCTCTCATTATGCCTATCTGAAGATAAGCGAGGGCTGCAACCGCCACTGTGCCTATTGTGCCATCCCCATCATCACGGGCAGGCAGAAGAGCCGCAGCATCGAAGACATTGTGGCAGAAGTGGAGAGCTTGGTGACAAAGGGTGTCAAGGAGTTTCAGGTCATTGCCCAGGAGCTGACGGGCTATGGCACCGACCTCTATGGCAGGCAGATGATAGCGCCGCTCATCGACCGCATTGCCGAGGTGCCTGGTGTGGAGTGGATTAGGCTTCACTATGCCTACCCGACAAACTTCCCGATGGAACTCTTGCAAGTGATGAGACGCCGCGACAATGTCTGCAAGTACCTCGACATTGCCTTGCAGCACATCAGCGACAATCAGCTCTCCGCCATGCGTCGACACATCACACGCCAGCAGACCTACGACCTCATCGAGGCTATCCGTCGCGAGGTGTCTGGCATACACCTCCGCACCACGCTCATGGTGGGCTTCCCGGGTGAGACGGACGAGGACTTCCAAGAGTTGCTTGATTTCGTCCGATGGGCGAAGTTCGAGCGCATGGGAGCCTTTGCCTATAGCGAGGAAGAGGGGACATACGCAGCAGAACATTACACGGACGATGTCCCCGACGAGGTGAAGCAGGCACGTCTCAGCAAGCTCATGCGCGTGCAGCAGCAAATCAGTGCCGACGTGCAGGAGAGCAAGGTGGGGCAGGAGCTGCGAGTCATCATCGACCGCGAGGAAGGCGACTACTTCATCGGCCGCACTGAATACGATTCGCCCGAAGTGGATCCCGAGGTGCTCATCAAGAAGAGCCCCTCCCATAGAAGAGAGGACAGCCTCCGTCCAGGCATGTTCGTGCGGACGACGATAGAAAGTGCCGACGACTTCGACCTCTATGGTCAAATGCCTAAATAATAAATTGTAAATAGTAAATCGTCAAATAGTAAATGGTAAGATGAATAGCAAAGAATTTATCTCCAGCTTGGCGAACCGCACGGGCAAGAGCAACAAGGAAGTGACATCGCTGGTCAGTGCCACCGTCTCCGCCATTATCAGCGAGCTTGCGGAAGAGAACTCGGTAGCCATTTCCGGCTTCGGCACCTTCGAGGTCAAGAAGAAGCTGGAGCGGGTGCTGGTGAATCCTATCACCAAGCAGCGTATGCTCGTCCCGCCAAAAATAGTCGTCAGCTTCAAGCCCAATGCTTCGCTCAAAATGAAAATGAACAGCGAAAGGTGATTACATTTAATTCTATTTATAACATCTAAAAACTCGAAATAAGCAAATAAACTATGCCTTTGATGACGAGAGGTGTTCGAGTCTTTTGTGTTTTTAGATGTAATAAAAGATAATGTTGATGAATGTTGCTTTGTTACTTAAATGAAAGATGGAAAATGAAAAGATAAATCTCCAGCAGCTTGCAAAGACATTGGCTCTGGAAAAGGGCATCTCGCAGAGGAAGGCAGAAATATTTCTCCGTGAGTTCTTCGATGCCATTGTTCAAAATGTGACCATCGACAAGCATGTCAAAGTCAAGGGACTTGGCACGTTCAAGCTCATCGAAGTGCTCGACCGCGAGAGCGTCGATGTCACGACCGGCGAACGCATCGTCATCCCCGGACACTCGAAGCTCTCCTTCACGGCCGATGCTTCGCTCAAGGATATGGTCAACAAGCCCTTTGCCGACTTCCAGACCGTCATCATCAACGAAGGCACAGACCTTAAAGACATGGAAGGCATTCCTGAAGAAGTGGAGCAGGAGACAGAAACGGAGGACTATCTGCCGGAAGAACCAGCGAGCGACAAGCAGGATGAGACCATAGAACCAGAGCCTGTGCCAACTCCTGTGCCAACTCCTGAGTTTGAACCAGAGCCTGTGCCAACTCCAGAGCAGGAACCAACTCCTGCGCCAGAGCCCGAGGTCGAGCCTATGCCAGAGCCGGATGAAGATTCGGAGCTGATGCTCGAGGGTGCCGATGTGGAAGACGAGATAAGCCCGTTTGCTCCGGCAAAGGTGCGAGCCATGACCACAGCGGAGAAATGTGCGCTGACGCTGGGTGTTATCCTGCTTTGCGTGCTCAGTTATTTTGCCGGCTACTATCGTATGTTCGACTCATTGAAGATTGTGCCGCACAAGAAAGAAGCCCCCAAGAAATCTCCAGCCGAAACACCTGTCGCAAAGAAGGACACGGTGGCGGCTGTTGCTGTCCAGAAGAAGGACACGGTGTCTGTCTCTCCTTCAGAAGCGTCGAAGGCGGCTTTTGACCCAAGCATAAAGTATCGGATAACGGGCACACGGGGGACGTATGTTATGAAGTCGGGCGACTACCTCGCCAAAATTGCTTTGGAGGAGTATGGCGACAAGGACTTTGCCCGTTATATCATCGCCCACAATAAGTTCCCTAACCCCGACAATGTGCCTGTAGGCCAGGAAGTCAAGCTGCCCGAACTCGAGGAGGTGAAGTAGAAACGGCTCATCCTTCTCTTATCGGGCGTACTCTGCCGTGCCTCCTCTTGTGCGCAGGCGGACAATGGCAATCGCCATAGCCCCATATATCAAAGCCACAGTCGCCAGGCTTGGGTAAATGCCTGTCAATGTTGCATGGGGGATGTTGCCAACGGTTTCAATGATTCGCTGCTGCAGGGCCTCCGCATTGTTCAGTAGCCAGCCTATTGGCGAAGCGGGCAGAAGCATGGCAGCAAGTGCCAGATAGATGATGAGCGTCGTCAGGGGAATGAGTACGATGCTCAGCAAAGGGCCAAGCAGTGGCAGCTGGTGAAAGTAAAAGAGTGTGAGCGGCATTGTGCCAAGCGTCGCAACGCAGGAGACGGCGAACATCCTTACTGTCCAATGCAGGGTGGGGAACCTCTCGCTGACAGGTTCCCAAAGTGCCAGCAGAAAGAAGACAGCGGCAAAGGACAGTTGGAAACTGATGCTCAACAGGTCGTCGGGCTTTATCAGCAGAATAATAATGGCGCTCAACGCCAACGGATGCAGCGGGTCGGTGTCGTATTGCATCAGGGAGATAATGGTGAAAACAGAGAGCATCAAAGCGGCCCTCACCAACGAGACGGGCATTCCCGTCACCAAAGCATAGCCCCACAGACAGAGCAGAACGGGCGGCAGGGCGTGCCAACGCCACTTGCCATGGCGTAGCCTGCCAACGAACAGGAGGTACAGAATCCCATATATGATGCCCAGATGCATACCGCTCAGTGCCAGCAAGTGGCTCGCTCCGACCTGTCGGTAAGCTTGTTTCGTCTCATGTTCTAAGCCGTCCTTCTTGCCCACCACTAAAGCCGAACACAGCGCCAGTGTTCGGGGCGCGACCCCCGACCTCTCCAACCTTGCCACCAGAGATGCTTGCACCGCCTTCGCCTTTTGTTCTACCGCGCTTTGTCCCGCAGCTTTGTGATTGGGGAAGGGCGCAACGGCAGCCCTGCTGCATCCTAACAGAAACCACACGAAGAGCGTCAGGACATCGTGGAGGTGCCTGGTCTTTCTCGTCAGGGTACACGCCACGACAGCCACGACGAGCAGCGGCAAGTAATGGGGTAGGGGAAACAACAGCCCAACGCCAATGCCCGCCATCAGCAGTGCGGCGCACCAAAGCATCGGATGTTGAATAATCATAGCGGTGGAGCAACTTCCTGGCTAGTCTTCAGTGTGCTATTGATATGAGAGGAACACCAAGCACCGCCGAAATCTTTGCAAGCGTTGACAGCGTGAAGTTATGCCCTCCACTCAGCCAGCGAGAGACAGCAGCGCATGAAGTACCCGTGCGCTCTGCAAGTTCCTTTTTCGTGATACCCTGTTTTTGCAGTGCATCGTCAATCACATCGGAAATGTTGAAAGACCACTCCATTTGCAGCCTTTCCTCTTTCGGCGTCTCTGCCAGAACCTCACGAAAGAGCTTTGCACCGTTCACATCCTTTTTCATATATCGTATTCCTTTCCTTCAATTCCCACAATCTCGGTTTTCTCAATCCGCACCACACCATTATTGATGTCTGCTTTCAAAAGAGCATCGAGTTTCTGAAGACTTATCACATAGCCATTCAAGTCTTCACACTCTTCATAAGTCTTTGAATTCTTAACACCGCCATTGCCGACGATCAGCACACTATCAGACATGCGAAGACAATACAGGCGAAGAGAGTTCTTGAACACGGGCAATGTTGCGACATTATCCTTCATCTTGCCTTCTGGACGAAAACGACGCTCCAAGAAAGCCCCAGCGCTCATCATCAATTCAATTTGGTTCAGGATAGCACGAAGGTCGGTGTTCCTCACTGCATCACCTCTGAACTTCTTTACGAACTTTTCAAACTCACTCTGGCTTTCACCATCAAAGATGATTGTGAACAATCCTGTGCTTTCTGTTTGCTCCAAGTTAAGAATCTTCGCTTTTGCCATATCTTTGAACTTTTAATTTGATGTTGCAAAGGTACGCAAAATTTCTCATTCGTTTACCTTATAAGGCAAATGATTTTTGTCTCCACCCTCGTTTTTAACATTTCAGACAGGAATAATGGCATATCTTGCTGCCTGAGGAAGTTACTCTTTCTAATGGCCACAAGCTAACACGACCCGAGAATTGGTAACAGTTCCTTCGTGTTTTCTTGTCGTTGACAGCTGCGGGCTCAATTCTGTTTCGCCAGCTGAAACAAGTTGTTTCGCCTGTGAAACAAAGTGTTTTCGCTGTCGAAACAAACTGTTTCGCCATGTTGTGTAATAGTGAACCACACACAAAATAATCTTACACACTTACTTATCTTTGCGGATAAACATTTTGTTTTATTTAGCATTGCGCATGTTTTTTGTCGTATTTCTTTGCTCGTAATGGATTATTCGCTACCTTTGTAGGCAAAAATCATTTTTATTTCTTTCACTATGAAAAAGAAAGAATACATACAACCACAGACTGTTGCTGTCGCTCTGTCGCAGGCAAGGACTTTGTTGCTGGGTTCTTATAACTTTGAAAATGCACAGAATGCCAGCGATAATGACAATCCAGTAATGGATGCCAAGGAACACAATAGTAACGACGTCAACCTTTGGGACAAGGCCTGGAGCCTGTTCATCGCGTTCCTCCTCCTGCCCCTGTGGGCCATGGCTGCCCCCGTTGAGGTGACAACAACCGCAGGCGGCCAGCTTCAAGAAAAACTCTTGGCTCAGAGCATCTCTCCCACCGATGTGGATACGCTGACCGTCACTGGCCCGCTCAATGGCACTGACATTGAGTACCTTCACCGCTACCTGACGAGCATCAAGGCGCTGTACCTCAGCGATGCCCAGATTGTCAGCGGCGGCGACAGCTATCACCACTGGAGGCACTCTAATGGCACCTCTATGCAGCACGGCAGCAGCAGTTACAATACCGCAGCGAATGCCGTTGGCGATTATATGTTTGCCAACCTCACCAACCTCACAGCCCTCGTGCTGCCTGCGGGTGTCACCACTATTGGCAGCTATGCCTTTGCCAATTGCGGGAGTCTCACCAACCTGACCATCCCCAATGGCGTGACATCTATTGGCAACTATGCTTTTAGCTATAATAACTCCATCTATGGCAATAGTAATGTCAACAAGCTGACAACACTCACCCTACCCAGCAGCCTCACCTCCTTAGGCAGCTACGCCTTCTACTATCAGAAAAGCCTGCAAAGCATTGATATTCCTGCCAGCCTGACGGCCATTCCTAACTACTGTTTTTATAATTCCAGTGTCCAGACGGTGACGCTCCACGAGGGCTTGACCACCATCGGCAACTACGCTTTCAGCAATTCAGGCTTGCAGTCCCTCTCCCTGCCCTCCACACTTACCACGCTGGGGGAAAACGCTTTCAGCTCTTGTTCCAGCCTCAGCGGTCCCTTTACTCTTCCTGCCGCATTGACCTCCCTGCCCACCTATGCCTTTCAGTCTTGTACGAGCCTCGATGATGTCACTTTCAGCGAGGGTTTGCAGACCATTGGCTCCAGTGCCTTTTATAACTGCCAGCATTTGACTGAGGTACAACTGCCCCTCTCGGTAACGACTATCCGCAGTAGTGCCTTCGAACGGTGCTATCGCTTGGAGACGCTCTCCCTGCCCTCCGGCCTGACGTCCCTCGGCACCAGTGCTTTTTGCGACTGTGACTCCCTTGCCTCTTTCACTTTCCCCGAAGCCATCACCATCGTCCCGGATAATGTGCTCTACGGCTGCGACAAACTCTCCTCCGTGACGCTCGCCTCCGGCACCACCGCTATTGGCTCCTTAGCTTTCAATGGCTGCGCGAAAATCACGGCAATAGACCTCAGCCCCTATACGCAACTCACCCAAATCAACTCCCAGGCTTTCGCACGTACCGGCCTCGTTGAGGTGGAACTGCCAAATCGCATCGAGCTGGGCCAATACTGTTTTCGGTACTGTAGCAAGCTCCAGCGCGTCAATATCCCGACGGCAGTCACGGCGTTGCCATCATATCTCTTCGATCACTGCACCGCCCTGACCGATGTCACCCTGCACGATGGTGTCACCGAGATAGGTTACGATGCGTTCTCAAACTGTACATCGTTAGAAAGCATCAACCTGCCCAGTGGCGTCACCGACATCAAAGGCTCTGCCTTCACTAACTGCCAAAAGTTGCAGCTTGCCACCTGGCCATCGTCGCTACTGGTCATCGGGAACTACGCTTTCAGCGGCTGCAAAGCCCTCACACAAGCCAATCTGCCTGCCGGCATCAAGAGCATTGGCTCTCAGGCTTTCGAAGGAAGCGGTGTGCGCACAGCCTTCCTGCCTACGGGCATAACTACGCTCGACAATAACATTTTCAGTAACTGCGATTCGTTGCGCACCGTCACATGGCCTGCCGACCAGACCACGGTGCCACAGTGTACGTTCCAAAGTTGTGACAGCCTCAAGACAATTGCCCTCCCCGATGCCGTGACATCCATCGGCACCTATGCCTTCTCTGGCTGCAAGGGTCTCGGCAACAACTTTCATTTCCCCACCTCCCTGTCCAGCATTGGCTATCAAGCCTTCTACAACACGACCGGGCTTACAGACATAGAGCTCCCAACCTCTTTGACATCCATCGGCGATTACGCCTTCGAAGGCTCAGGCCTCACACACATTGAGATTCCCGACAACGTGACCACCCTCGGGGGTTACGCTTTCCAAAACTGCCTCAGTCTCACCAGTGCCACCCTTGGCCGCAACATGAACTACGGCGGCAACAGCAATTTCAACTATTTCTACGGTTGCAAGGCCCTCTGCCAGTTGCGCATCTTCGCCGGCACGCCGCCCTCCATCAACAGTAGCTCAATCAACGCCTACTATAAGGACTGTGTGCTCGAAGTACCTTTAGGTACCAAGGAGCTGTACGAAGCCGCCACATACTGGAAGGACTTCAAGTCCATCATAACCTTCAATACTGGCGACAAGCTCGATGCCACCGATTTTGCCATCATGCAGCAACTTTACAACTTGTGGGACGGTGCCAACTGGACACATCCCTGGGACCTCACCAACGACGACCGCTACGTAGGCAAATGGCATGGCGTAAGCTTCGATGGCAACCACATCGCCGCTATCAACCTCTCTGGCTGCAACCTGCACGGCCCTCTGACGCAGGCTGTTTTCGACCTGCCCAACCTCACCTCGCTCGACTTGGCCAACAACTATCTGACGGCCCAGCTCGATACAGTGCTCAGTGACGGATACACCAATAGCCGCGTGACGCGCATCCAGCTCGAGGCCAACATGCTCGAAGGCGACCTCTCGCCCTTCGCCGCCAAGTTCAGCGCCCTCACTTATCTCAATGTCGCCCACAACTGGCTGACCGCCATCTCGTCGCCCATCTCCAAGACGACGCTGAAATACTTAGGCTCCAACCTGTACTACCACCGCCAGTTCTGCGACAACAAGACGAGGCTGCCCTTCGTCAGCGAGGACTACCCTGCCAAACAGGTGCATTTTGGCGAAGACCTTGACATTACCTGGAACTCGCTGCAGACCTATCAGCACTCCGACCAGAACTACAACCGCAGCATAACTTCGCTCTATCGCATCTATTATAACAACAGCAATTGGACCTACGAATCCTCCTATTCCTTCTACACATACAGCAACAACAAGTGGGCACCTTCGACGAGCAGCGTACTCTATCCCCTGCGCGACGAACCGATGCTTCTCTCGCCGTCAACCAGCACCGATTACCAGACAACCATCGTTGTCCAGTTCAGTTGGGACGATGGTGACGTGAACGCCGACCTCACCGTCGATGTGCTCGACTTGCAGCATATAGTCAGCTTTGCTGCAACAGGTAGCAAACTCAGCGGGAAAGTCTTCAACTTCACGGCAGCCGATGCTATTGCCGACCAGATTATCGACGTGCGCGACATCGTGAAGACCATCGATGCCATCCTCGACTTCGAGGAGGCTTCGTCGCCTGCAGCCGTGCGCCCATACATATTATATAATAAGCGCGTGCGCGCGAGCGAGGCAGCACAGTCCAACGTCGTTGCCATCGAAGGCGACTGCCTGCGCTTTGCCAACACCGATGCGGTGGCAGCCCTGCAGCTGAC
>Ga0265298_10011594_pt1 | contig 10299 bp, 7 predicted proteins | sample AusTroGonzalo_MG_3_FD_193486 | JGI IMG/M metagenome (GOLD analysis project Ga0265298, IMG submission 193486) | Bovine rumen microbial communities from tropical cattle in Woodstock, Queensland, Australia - Gonzalo_01 | ecosystem: Host-associated > Mammals > Digestive system > Stomach > Rumen ... | reverse complement strand
GCCTCCACGCCCTTCAGGAAGCCGTTTTCCCGCACGACGGGGATGCCGCCGCCGCCCGCCGTCACCACGATGTATCCCTCGCGGGCCAGTCGGCCCACCAGGTCTACGTTGGCGATGTTCACGGGAGTGGGAGAAGCCACCACCTTGCGCCAGCCGCGGCCCTTGGGGTCTTCCCGGTACAGGGCGCCGTCGGGCTGGGGGACGCGATAAAACGGGCCCACCGGTTTGGTGGGATTCTTGAACATGGGATCATCGGCATTCACCTCTACACGGGTGACCAGGGATACCACCTTGCGCTGAATGCCCAGACGGGCCAGGGCCCGGTCCATGCCGCTCTCGATGAGGTAGGCGATGGAGCCCTGGGTCTCGGCGCCGCAGAAGTCCATGGGCTGGGCGGGCAGGCCGTGAATCTGTTCACCGGCCTGATGGCGCAGCAATCCGTTCCCCACCTGGGGACCGTTGCCGTGCACGATGATAATCCCGTACCCGCGCTGCAGGAAAGGAGCCAGGTTCTCGCAGGTAACCTCTACGTTTTCCAGCTGTTCCTGGAAAACGCCCCGCTGACCGGAACGGAGGAGGGCATTCCCGCCAAAGGCGAAGACGGCCAGTTTGTTTTCCATAGCTTAATCCCTTCTTAAAGGAAGTGTGGAGCAGCGGAGCAGGCCGCCCATCTTGGAGATTTCACGGTAAGGGACGGTTTCCACCGTCATGCCCCATTTTTCCCGCAGGTGCTTGTTCAGGCGCGTGAAATGTTCCTCCGTCACCACCACGTCCGGCGAGATGGAGAACACGTTGGAGTTCATGGCGTACATTTCCTCGGTGGTAATCTCGAAGACATTCTCCGGGCCGAAGATATCGATGAGGTGGTCGGCATCGCGCGGGTTCATGAAACCGCGTTTGTAGATGATGGCTTTGTCCCGGCCCACCGGCATGAAGGTGCAGTCCAGGTGCAGGATGCCCTGGTAGGGGTCCGTGTCAGATTTGAGGAGGTTGAGCGGAACGATGGTGCGCTCCGGGAAAAGCATCCTGAGGTAATCCTGCGCCAGGCGGTTGGTACGGGCGGTCTTCACCTCCCTGTAATCCGGGAAGTCGTACTGGCCCAGGAAGATGTAGTTTTTGTACAACACCACGTCTCCGCCTTCCACATGGACGGATTCGGGCAGGTTGTAGATTTGCTTGTAATGGATTTGCCGATAGATATCCTCGTAGGCGTCGATCTCCTCCTGACGGTCCGGAATGATGTTGGACACGATGATTTTGTCATCGATCACGAATCCCACGTCCCGGGAGAAAACCTGGTTGCAGTTTTTCACGGGGGCGGGACGGTATACGTCCACGTCGTATTTGCGAAGGACGGCCAGGAAGGCGTCCATCTCATGGATCATGTCTTCCTCTACGGGATACACGCCGTGAAGGACGCTCTCGTAGGATTTGCTGTCAAAGGTCTGGTCCAGCGTGGGGGTGGGACCCGGGGAGGTAGGGAGTCCCAGGACTACAGCCCGCAGCCGGGCGGTTTCGGATTGGACGTGAAGGTTCATAAATTATCGTAATCAGTCTTGTAAAGATAACGATTTTACAGCAAATTGCCTAATTTTTCTTACATTATTTTATATTTCGCTCAATTCCAGCCACCGCATCTCGGCGGCGTCCAGCTCTTCCTGCAACTGGCCGTAACGGGCCGATGCCTCCCTGAGCTCTTCAACGCCCAGCGTTCCGCCGGAGAGTTTAGCTTCCAAGTCGGCCTTCTCGGCCTCCAGCGCCGGCAACTTCTCCTCCAGCGCCTTGAGCTCCTGCTGCTCCTTATATGAAAGCTTGCGCTTGGATGCCCGGTCGGGGCCGGGCATGACGGGTTTCCCCTTTTTCGCGTCGGAGTTGCCTTTCCTGGCGTCATGGCCGGCCTGACCGGCCATCTCTTTCTCATAGTCCTTGATGAAAGTGCGGTACTCTGTATAGTTGCCCACGAAATCCTTTACTACGCCGTCTCCGCAGAACACGAAGAGGTGGTCTACCAGGCGGTCCAGGAAGTGTCGGTCGTGGCTCACGATCAGAAGCGAGCCCTTGTACTCCATCAGGTATTCTTCCAGGATTTCCAGGGTGACGATATCCAGGTCGTTGGTGGGCTCGTCCAGAATGAGGAAGTTGGGCTGCTGCATCAGGATGGTGAGCAGGTACAGGCGTCTCCTCTCCCCGCCGGAAAGCCTTTCCACGGGGTTCTGCAGCATGTCGTGCGGGAACAGGAAACGGTTCAGCAGATGCAGGTCAGCCACCGTTTCCAGCACCGTCTGGCCGGGTTTGAACTGCATGCCGGACTGGTGGTAGTAACCTATCTTCAGGGACTCTCCCCTGTCGATGACACCAGTGAGCGTACCGCCCCAATCGGGCCGATATCCTCCCGTAATGAGATTGAGGAAGGTGGTTTTTCCGCTGGCGTTACGACCCACGATGCCCACGCGCTCATACCGCTGGAAATTGTAGGTGAAATGGCTCAGATAGCACTTCTGCTCCCACCAGAAACTCACGTCCCGGCAGTTGATGACCTTGTTGCCCAGATAGGTGGATTTGGCCTGGGTATCACTCAGGTCCACCTTTTTCTGGATGTAGCTGTCATCGGCCCGTTCCTTGATTTCCCAGAAGGCCTGCTTGCGGTATTTGGCCTTGCCAGTACGGGCGCAGGGGCTGGCGTGCATCCACTCCAGTTCCCGCCGGTAAAGGTTGCGCACTTTCTCGGTTTCGGCGTTGTAATTGTCTATGCGTTCCTGGCGTTTTTCCAGGAAGTTCATGTAATCTCCGCGGTAGATATAGATGTTGCCCCGGTCCATCTCCATCACGGTATTGCACACGCGGTCCAGGAAATAGCGGTCGTGGGTGACCATGAAGAGCGTGCAGCGACTGTGCTTCAGGTGTCCTTCCAAGAACTCGATGGCGTCGATGTCCAGGTGGTTGGTGGGCTCATCCATGATGTAGAAATCGGCCTCCGAAGCCAGCATCTGGGTAAGCGCCACGCGCTTCACTTCCCCGCCGGAGAGGTCCTTCATGGGCTTTTCGGGATCCGTGAGGCCGAACTGTGTAAGGAGCTGCTGCACCCGGAGTTCGTACTGCCACAGGTGGTCCTGGTCCAGGTGTTCCGTCCACTGGGAAGAGCCGTCCATGATTTGCCGGAAGATGCTCTTTTCCGGATCATAGTCGTACTCCTGTTCCAGGAAAGCGATGCGGATATCCTTGAGGAACAGCACCTTGCCACCGCTGTCGCTGCTGTCCTTGCCGGCCAGGATGCGCAGCAGCGAGGTTTTCCCCGTTCCGTTGGGCGCAATCAGCGCCACTTTGTCGCCTTCGTTGATATTGAAGTCGATGTGCTGGAACAGCACCTTGGGGCCGTAACTCTTGGAGATATTCTCTATTTGCAGGTAGCTGGGCATGGAAGGCTACTGTTGGATGACGCCGCTGCCCAGCATCTCCTCCCCGTCGTACCATACGGCGAACTGGCCGGGGGAAATGCCGCGCTGGGGCTGGTCAAAGAGGATATAGAGGCCGCCTTCCCGCAAGATGAGCGTGGCGCTCTGGAGCGGCTGGCGGTAACGGATGCGTACACGGTAGCGGCGGGTTGCTCCGGGCTTCATGGCAAGGTCTGTACGGATCCAGTGGATTTCTTCCGGGTTGATTTTCAGACAGAACCGGCTGAGTCCCTTGTGGTTATGGCCTTCTCCCACATAGACGCGGTTGGCTTCCGTATCCGTAGCGATCACAAATACAGGATCGGCATGGCCGCCCACCCCCAGGCCTTTTCGCTGGCCGATGGTATAGAACTGGGCGCCCTCGTGCCGGCCCACGATGCGGCCGAAGGGGTTCTCCTTGTAGCGTGTCTTTTTGATATGCTTTTTGCCGCTTCGGTAGGTCTCCGTCTCGAAAGTGATGTCGTAGTTCACCGGCGTAGCCAGCCGGGCCAGGTCTTCTTCCGGCAGGGCAGCCACGGCGTCTTCCCGGAAGGGGCTCACGCCCAGGGGTTTGCCGTCGCTGGTGAGAATCTTTTCCTCGGGGGCATAGCGGACGGTGCGTTCCAGGCTGCAGCCCTCCTTCAGCAGGCCGGTAAGGGTATCCTGCTGCCACCGGTACAGCTCATTATCGGCATAATAGGCGTCATAGACTTCCACGATGTCTCCCTCCACGGACTGCAGCTTCTGCTTAAGGAATGTGGGCAGGTCCACCTTCCCCACGAAGCAGATGCCCTGGGAGTCCTTCTTTTCGGCCGACGGTAAATCGGCCTCCTTGGCAATGCGCCGGACCTCGGGCTTGGTGAGATGGCCGATGGGAAACAACGTGCGCTGCAGCTGCTCCTGGGAGAGCTGGCACAGGAAATACGTCTGGTCCTTATTGGGATCCGTGCCCTCCAGGATGCGGCAGCCGTCTTTTCGGCAATAATGCCCGGTAGCCACATAATCGGCCCCGTATTTGAGCGCCACCTGCAGGAAGGCGTCGAACTTGATTTCGCGGTTGCACAATACGTCCGGATTGGGCGTGCGTCCCTTGGCGTACTCGTCGAACATATAGTCCACCACCCGCTGGCGATACGGACCGGACAAATCCACGAAGTAGAAAGGGATGCCGATTTTGCGGGCCACCATCTCGGCCACGAAACGGTCTTCCTCCCACTCACAGTCTCCGTGCAGCGTAGCGTCTGCGTCATGCCAGTTTTGCATGAACATTGCAAAGACGTCGTAGCCTTCCTGCTTCAGAAGATACGCCGCCACCGACGAATCCACCCCGCCGGAGAGCCCCACGCACACCTTGATTTTGCTTTTGTCCGTCATATCGGTACAAATTTAAGTATTTTTTCGTATTTTTGCTCATTATGAAGTACCTCCTCAACCCATCTACCGATCCGCACTGGAACATGGCCTTCGACGAATATGCGCTGGAGAAGCTCCAGGTAGATGAGCCCGTGTTCTTCCTGTGGCAGAACGCGCCCGCGGTAATCCTCGGCCTCAACCAAAGCGCCTATGCCGAGGTCAACCTGCCTTTCCTGCAGGAGGAAGGTATCATCCTGGCTCGGCGAGTAACGGGCGGAGGAGCCGTTTACCACGATCTGGGCAACCTCAACTATACCATCGTGGGGCCGGTGGATGCAATGGGAGACGCTCCCTTAATCATGACGGGAGCGCTGCTCCAGATGGGCGTCAATGCCGAGCGCAGCGGCCGCAACGACATCCTCATAGACGGCCGAAAATGCTCCGGCTATGCCAAGCGCCTCAGCAAGAACCGCGTGATGATCCACGGTACGCTCATGTGGGACGTAGACCTGGACATGATGACGCAGGTGCTCAACGTGCCCGGCAGCAAACTGGCTGCGGCCGGCGTGGCGTCTGTGCGCAGCCGCGTGTGCAACCTCAAGTCCTTCCTGCCGCAGTATGCCAACGTCCAGGAATTCAAGGACGCCCTCCAGGAAATGCTGGCCGAAGGAGACTTTGAGATTGATCTGGAGAAAGAGGACCTGGACGAAGTTACCCGCATGGCCCGGGAGAAATTCCGCAGCTGGGACTGGAACTACGGCCACTCCCCCGCCACTACTTTTGAAAAAACGCTCAAATTCGCCTGTGGCACCGTCACGGCCCACTATACGCTGGACCACGGCCTGTTCTCGGAGCTGGCCTTCAGCGGAGATTTCCTGGGCAACCTGCCCGCCCGGGAACTGGCCGTCAAACTCATCGGCAAACGTCCCCAGGACATTCCCGAAGAAGATCTGGCCGCCTTTTTCGACAACACTTCCCCCGAAGAAATCATGAAATTGTTCCAATAGTTTACGATTAAATAATTGAATCATGGCAAAGACTGGCAAAGTAGTTGGATGGGTCGTCGTCCTGATAGTCCTGGCCGCACTGGCTGGATTCCTTTATTTCAAGTTCTGGTGGGTGTTCAGCGACGGCACCAAGACCGGAGAACTGAATTCCCTCACCTACACAGGCTATTTCTTCAAAACCTATGAAGGAGAGATGATCCTCACCGGATTCGGCAGCAAGAACTCGGCCGGTACGGTCCAGTCCAAAATCTTCAAGTTCTCTGTCAAGGACAAGGAGGTGGCGCAGAAACTCACGGAGATGACGGGCCTGCGCGTTACCGTCCACTATCTGGAGTACAAAGGCGCCCTGCCCTGGCGGGGATATGAACGCGCCATCGTAGACCATGTAGAGGAAGAGACATCCTACAAGCAAGTCCCCGACGAATCACCGTTTTTCCTCTAAACCATTATGATGAAGGCATTTAGCGTTGCAGGCGCCCTGTTCGCCTGCTCCTTATCTTTTGCACAGAACCGCGTCATCGACTTCCGGGAAAGCCATCCCGGAAAAGACCTCACCATGGAAGAGGCCATCTTCCGCGGTGTGGGCCTGGCCCGGGCACAGGCCGCCTGGCTGGACGATACCGGTTTCGTCCTCACGGAAGGCCGGGGAGAGTTCCTCCAGGGCACCGTGGAGGATCCCCTGCACCTGACGCCCTACAAGCGCCAGCGCCCGGAGGCCGAAGATACCTTCGACCGCGGGGCGGCGGGTTTCGGCGTGCGACCGGACGGCTGTTCCCTCCTGGGAGAAAAGGATGGAAAGGCTTTCGCCATCGGCGAGTCACAGGACCGCAACATCGTTTACGGCGGCACCATGATGCGCCAGGAATTCGGCTTCCAGACGGGCTACCTATGGTCTCCCGACGGCCATAAACTGGCGTTTTACAAGAAAGACCAGTCCCGCGTCACCGATTTCCCCCTGCTCAACATCAAGTCCCGCACCGGGGAACTGGAACTGCTCAAATACCCCATGAACGGCATGGACAGCGAACTGCTGCAGGTGGGCGTCTATGACTTTGATAACGGCACCACGGTATGGCTGGACGTGACCGATTTCACGCAGGAGCGGTACATCACCAACCTGGCCTGGAGCCCGGACAACCTGTCCATTTACGCGCAGGTGCTGGACCGTAGCCAGCACCACATGAAGCTGAACCAATACAGCGCGGCCGACGGTTCCTTTATCCGGACCGTCCTCACGGAGGACAATGAAGCGTGGGTAGAGCCGCTGGACCCCATCTGGTTCGTGGAAGGCACCCAGGACTTCATCTACCGCACCGACAACCGGGACGGATTTAAGAACCTGTACCTGGTCGATGCCAAGAAAAACGGCGTCAAACGCCTCACGGCCGTGGATGCCGATGTAGAATACGTCACTAACGACGGCAAGTACGTTTATTATACATCGGCCCAGATTTCTCCTGTTGAGAATCACCTCTTCCGCATCCCCGTCAAGGGAGGGAAACCCCAGCAGCTTACGCAGGGGCGGGGCTGGCACACGGTGCAACTGAGCGGGGACCGCAAGTGGTTCCTGGACCGGCAGAGCAACCTGAACACACCGGCGCAGCTGTTCCTGTGCTCTACGGACGGTAAGAAGCGCGTCGCCATCGGCTCCCAGCGGGATCCGTTGGACGGTTATGCCTCCTGCCGCGTAGAACTGGGTACGGTTCCCAGCGCCGACGGCCAGTACGAGAACTATTATCGGCTCATCTATCCCAAGGATTTCAATCCGGCCAAAAAGTATCCCGTTATCCTTTATGTTTATGGTGGCCCTCACAGCCAGATGGTGCAGGATACGTGGCTGGGACAGATCCGTATGTGGGAGATGCTCATGGCCCAGAAGGGCTATCTGGTCTATATCCAGGACAACCGGGGCACGCAGAACCGCGGCGCGGCCTTTGAGAAGGCCATCAACCGCCGTTGCGGCCAGGCCGAGATGGAAGACCAGATGGTGGGAATCAACTGGCTGCGCAGCCTGCCCTACGTGGATGCCGGGCGCATCGGCGTACACGGCTGGAGCTACGGCGGATTCATGACCATTTCCCTCATGACCACCTACCCGGACGTCTTCAAGGTGGGCGTGGCCGGCGGCCCGGTAATAGACTGGAAGTGGTATGAGGTCATGTACGGGGAACGGTATATGGACACGCCCGAAACCAATCCGGAAGGATTCGAGGCCACATCCCTTATCAACAAGGCCAAAGACCTCATAGGCAAGCTGTTAATTTGCCAGGGCGCCGTAGACGACACCGTGGTATGGGAACACAGCCTGTCCTTCATCCAGCGCTGCATAGACCTGGAAATCCCCGTGGACTACTTCCCCTATCCCACGGCCAAGCACAATGTCTTTGGACGCAACCGCATTCACCTGATGGACAAAGTGACACAATACTTCGAAGATTACCTGTAAAAAATTTGGAGCATCCATTTTTTCTACCTATCTTTGCAGTCCTTTTGAGGGCATAGCTCAGTTGGTTTAGAGCGCTTGCTTGACAGGCAAGAGGTCCGCAGTTCAAATCTGCGTGTCCTCACAAAAGAGAGAGAGCGAAAATTCGCTCTCTTTTTTTGTGAGGACAAGCAAAATGAACCGACGGGGCTTGTGCACCCCAGCACAAGGGTCAAAGTGCCATCCCTTCCATCCTTGAACTGGGGCAAAAAGGGGCAAAAACGCACTAGTTAGCGGCCTGTCAGTGCGTTACAGCCGGGTCTGGGCGTAGTCGAGGGTGAGGCGGAAGGTCTTTTTATGGGAAGAGGGGGCCTCGAAGAGGGCATCGGCCATAACGCGCTCGCAGATGGAGCGGAGGCCGCGGGCACCAAGCTTGTTTTTGATGGAGGTGTCCACAATCAGGTCCAGGACCTCCGGGTCTATCTCCAGTTTGATGCCATCCAGCTCGAACATTTTCTCGTACTGGCGCAGAAGGGCATTCTTAGGTTCCGTTAAAATCCGTTTCAAAGAATCGCGGTCCAGCTGGTCCAGGTAAGTAATGACAGGAAGGCGGCCCACAATTTCCGGAATGAGGCCATAGGCGCGAAGGTCCATGGCGTCCACATATTCCAGCAGGTTATCTTTGTCCACGCGCTGTTTTTCCTCGGCCCCAAAGCCGATGATTTGCGTATTCTTGCGGAGGGCGATGTGCCGCTCGATGCCCTCGAAGGCGCCGCCGCAGATGAACAGGATGTTCTGCGTATTCACGTGGATGAACTCCTGCTCCGGATGCTTGCGACCACCCTTGGGAGGTACGTTCACAATGCTGCCTTCCAGCAGTTTGAGCATGGCCTGCTGCACGCCTTCTCCGGAAACGTCACGCGTAATGGACGGGTTGTCGGACTTGCGGGCAATCTTGTCAATCTCGTCGATGAACACAATGCCGCGCTCGGCCTTGACCAGGTCGAAATCGGCCTCCTGAAGCAGCCTGGTGAGGATGCTCTCCACGTCCTCTCCCACATAGCCGGCCTCGGTGAGCACCGTGGCGTCCACGATGGTGAACGGAACGTCCAGCATTTTGGCGATGGTCCTGGCCAGCAGGGTTTTACCCGTACCGGTGGGGCCCACCAGCAAGATGTTGCTCTTCTCCAGTTCCACGCCGTCATCGGCTTTGTCGATGAGGTTGTGCTGAACACGTTTGTAGTGGTTGTACACCGCCACCGCCAGTACTTTCTTAGCTCGGTCCTGGCCGATGACATACTGGTCCAGGTATGCCTTGATCTCGGCCGGCTTGGGTGCTTTACCCAAAGCGGGGGCCTTTGACGGCTTATGACTCCCCTGCTCCAGTTCTTCCACGTACTGGGCGGCCAGTTTGGCGCAGTCGCTGCAAATATAGCCTTCCAGGCCCTGCAGCAGGAACGGGACCTCAGCGTCCGGCCTGCCGCAGAACATGCAATGGTTCTGTCCTTTCCTGGGCATCTTATTTCTCCCGTTTACGGAGGATTTCGTCCACCATACCGTATTCCAAGGCCTCCTGAGCGGTCATCCAATAGTCACGCTCACCGTCCTGTGCCACCTTCTCGTAAGGCTGGCCGCAGTGCTGGGCAATGATGTTGAACAATTCCGTACGGGTTTTCTCAATCTCCTTGGCAGCGATGAGGATTTCCGTGGCCTGTCCCTGAGCGCCGCCCAGCGGCTGATGGATAAGGACACGGGAATGCGGCAGGGCCGACCGCTTGCCCTTCTGGCCGGCGCACAGCAGCACGGAGCCCATGGAGGCCGCCATGCCGGTGCATACGGTAGCCACGTCGGGCTGCACCAGCTGCATGGTGTCGTAGATACCCAGGCCGCTGTGCACCTGCCCGCCAGGGGTATTCAGGTACAGGGTGATATCGGCATGGGAATCCTGCGAAGCCAGGAACAGCAACTGGGCCTGGATGATGTTGGCCACATCGTCGTCGATGGGCACGCCCAGGAAAATGATGCGGTCCATCATCAGACGGCTGAAAACGTCCATCTGCGCCACATTCAACTTCCGCTCCTCCGT
>Ga0265298_10011593_pt1 | contig 10299 bp, 7 predicted proteins | sample AusTroGonzalo_MG_3_FD_193486 | JGI IMG/M metagenome (GOLD analysis project Ga0265298, IMG submission 193486) | Bovine rumen microbial communities from tropical cattle in Woodstock, Queensland, Australia - Gonzalo_01 | ecosystem: Host-associated > Mammals > Digestive system > Stomach > Rumen ... | reverse complement strand
GGGCCGTCGAGCTAAACCTTCTCTCGAAGAGAGTGTGGCGATGCAATCCTGTTTCATCTTTCTGCTTTTCATAAAAATGCTTCCACATTCCACGGACAGGTCCTGAACGCGCTGCGCATCGGCGTTTGCGCAGGTGACAGGGCTGTCCATTGCTTCCACTTTGCTATCACTCAGCCACCACTTAGCTCTTCCCAGTGGCGAGACAGCCACTCTCATGTGCGGGACAGCCATCTACGCAGAAAAACGCTCAGCATTTTCTGGAAAACGGTGAGCGTTTTGGCGAAAGCGCTGAGCGTTTTTCCCTGTGTACAGCTAATACACGAGCATATACAGGTATCTTGCTCCGAGTGATGACTAAGTGATGGCAAAGTGGAACCTTCATTCGCACGGTACACCCGCGCGAACCCTTATCTATAAAGGCTTTGCAAATGTTTCGTGGAACGTGATGGCATTTTTTCGAAAAACACTTTTCAAAAAATCGCTTTCACTTTCACAGCTGATGCTAAAAGTCCCTGTAAATAAAGGTTCGCGGGCGTTTCCTGCGGGCGCGAAGGGGCGCAGACGTTTCACATCGCTTTCACAAAACTGGGTGTGAAACGTTTGTGAAACGTCAAAAGCGGGAAAAGGGGCTGGAAAGCCCTGTAAATAGGGGATTGTGAAAGTGAAAGCATTTTTTTGAAACGAACTCACACGCGCGCGTCACCTCCGCGCGCGACCATCATTTATGCGCCGAAGAGTGGCTATCCCACACATGGGAGTGGCTAATACTGCTGCGAGATAGCCATTCCCGCCAGAAAGTGGTACGACTTTCTGAAAAGTCGTACCACTTTTGGAAAAGCCGTACGACTTTTTCCCGGGAACAACTAATACAGACACGGGAACAGCTAAGCCAGCTCTGGCTACAGCTGTCTTGTGTATGGCTTAGCCTGTCCTATGACTTGCAAGGACTGACCTGTCTATTTCTTCTTTCACCTTCTAAAAACAAAAAATATTGCTCAAATATTTGGATATTTCAAGAATACTTGCTATATTTGCAGCAGAAATCCCCCTTGTATGCAAATTACTAGGGTTAGTAGCCGATAGGTTACTTAAAAACATCCCGCTCGGGTGAGATATACCGAAGCTCAAGCCTCCGAAAGGGGGCTTTATTTATACTAACTATAATACTATACTATGGATAAAAAGAAGGTTATTGTGTACGTTGATGGGTACAACTTCTATTATGGGTTGAAAAACGGTGGAGCAAAATGGAAACGACTCTATTGGTTGGACATCGTAAGGTTTTTTGAGCGTATGATGCTACCTGATCAAGAATTAGTGGAAGTGAACTACTATTCTGCACGTCCCCTTGATGACCAGCAGGCAGCAGATAATCAGGATGTTCTTTTCAGTGCTAATCTTCTTAATCCAAAATTTAAACTCCATCTTGGCCGATATAAGAAAAAGAAGTTTAAGTGCCAAAATTGACAGATCAGAGAACCGTCCCGTGATCTAACTCGACTGGGCCGACGAGTTGCTCGATGTGTAAAAGGAATTAGCGATTTATCCAGATTCGCAGTAGGGGGTCGGAAATAGAGAACGACTTGTGCTGTTCTGTGATGAGGTCAAAGTCCAGAAGTCTTTTGACGGCAGACTGTACGGCACTGGCAGACTTGAGATGGTGGCGCTTGACAAAGTCAGAAGAGGTGATGCGCTGCACATAACGGTCCGCTGCAATGGCATATAGCAATTCTTTCTGTTGCTCGGTCACGTAGGCTAATAGTTCCTGTAGCCTCTTGGAGTTTTGCTGCAGTAGTTGCTCTGCTGCCTGTTTCATCACTGTGAGGGTGCAGGTGGATCCTGGCAAGGTGTCTGCAAAAGTGTCATGCAATAATTTGTGTATATACATCGTCACACCATCGAACGTGTTGTATGCCCACTCAATAGCCTCAGGTTCAATACTCTTATTAGCGGCCACAAACTGTTGAACGGCAAAATTCGTATAGACAGTCAGGTCAATAGGTTCTAATTGGAGTAGAGTGGCACTTTGAAAGAAAGGGCGTTTGTCCGAGAAAAACATCTCGTTCATCATGCGACGCTCTGAACCAGCGAAGATAAAATGAGTATTAACCAGTTTCTGTATTCGTCCTCTTAACAGAGCCTCAATATTACTGTCTTGGTATCTGGTGATTTGCTGAAACTCGTCAATGGCCACAATACAAGGCTTGTCTGCTTTCTCCAGATAGGTAAAAATCTCGTCCAGCGTATATTCAGGCATGTTTATTTGGCCTAACTTTAAGTCGAATGTTGGCATAAAGGTTACAGGATCAATGCCAAAACTACCACTTAGTGAACGGAGCGTAGTGATAAAAAGTTTTGTCAAATACTCACTTCGCTTGGCTATGGTATTGAAGACTGCTGTTCCCAATTCTTTAATAAACTCCTGAAAAGATGTCGTATGGAGTATGTCGATAGAGATGGTAATAAAGGTGTCGCGAATATCCGGCTGGTTAAAGCAGTGATATATCAACCCTGTTTTTCCGACCCTTCGAGGAGAAATCAGTACCACGTTTTCTTGATTACTGATACTTTTTATCAGTAATGCAGACTCTTTCTGGCGGTCACAAAACAGCTCATCAGGTATCGCCGGGCTGAGCACAAAAGGATTGATATTCATAGCCATATAGCGTTGTAAGTTCAGTATTCCGCTGCAAAGATAAGGAATAATTCTGAATTATGCAAATAAAATTATGCTAAGAGAATAATTTCCCTGACATATTAATAACACAGGTACTAATGATTGCCAATGCTCCTGACCCAAGTGTCAACGCCTCATACCAGATGTGGGTATTCCTAAATTCCTTGTTTTTCATACGCTAATCTTTATTCGATGACGAGGACTTCGATGTGTAAGTTGGGACCATCGGACAAAAGCAGAAAAAAGAGTGGGCTAACGAAAGGTTAGCCCACTATTTTGTTATGTTCTTTACTCTTCTTAATTTATTTGCTTGGCTCAATCATCTTCCAGATGCAGGCAGCGAGGGCGCCACCAACAAACGGGCCGACGATGAAAATCCAGAGGTTGACGAGTGCAGTACCTCCCTGGAAGACGGCAGGAGCTAATGAACGGGCGGGGTTCACAGAGGTACCTGTATAGCGGATGCAGACCAGGTGGACGAGGACAAGGCTCAGACCGATAGCCAGACCAGCGAAGTTGTTGGTTGCACCGTTGGTCTTAGAGGTAGCACCCAGCACAACGAGTACGAAGACGCAGGTAAAGATAATCTCTGCCAGCAGACCGCCCAGCATGGATACGTTAGCCTGCAAGTCGTTGGCACCCGTACCCTCCAATCCGGGAACATTAGTGGTCAGCACATACAGCAGGGCACTGCCAATGAATGCACCGATGCACTGGAAGACGATGTACATGGCACCCTCCTTGGCATCCATACGTCCAGCGATGATGCAACCCAGCGTGATGGCGGGATTGATGTGGCAACCAGAGATGCCTCCGATGGTGTAAGCCATCGCTACCACTGCCAAGCCGAAGGCAAAGGCGGTACCTACCACTGCGGGAATGTTGTTTACAGGATCACAACCCAGACTGACTGCTACGCCGCAGCCCATGAGCACGAGCACCATCGTGCCTACCATTTCTGCTAAATACTTTTTCATAATGTTTATAGTTTTTAGTGATTAAAATATGTGTTACTAATTGGTCGCAAATATAGTAAAATAATCTGAAAGTTGCAAGTATTTCCGACAAAAAGTCTTACTTTTCTGTGTAATTGAAGTACGAGAAGTCGGCCGTACCCTCACCTTCAGCATACATTCCCACGATAGCGCCCGTGAAGCCACCCACCATCTCTGTACTCAGCAGGGGACAGTCGTGCTCGCTGAGCAGCTTCCATGACTGGCCTTCGCCAGCATACTCGAAACGGTACTTGACGCCATCGCTGCTGATGCGCAGGCGCACACGGCCACTGAGCTGGCCAGAGTCATCGCCCATGACCTCGCCCTGGAGGCTCTTGACGGTATAGTTCATCATGACGGCTACGGTGCCCGTCATGTATTTCACCAGGCTGACATCCATGTGTCCGTCATTAATCTGATAGACGGTCAGGCCTGCCTTGCAGCCAAAGCCCAGCGAGTCGGTGTCAATCTCCGTCTCCATGGTGAATATGGCGTTCTCCTGTCGGCGACCCATGAAGGTGGGTTGCTGGTTGTTGGTCAGCGTACCCTCCGAGGCTTGCAGGCGGTAACCATTACCCAGACGCTGGTAGTTGGCACGGATGGGGTTCTGGATATGGAGCCAGTCGACATCACGCGTCACCACGTTGCGGGGGCGTTGTGGTGCCAGGGTCTTCACCTGCATCAGCGTGTCAACGGGCTGGCCGCCATTGATGACGGGCCACTCGCCCTTCTTCCACTCCACTGGAGCCAGACAGGTCTCACGGCCGATATGATGATAGGCACCCTCATAATTACGATAGGCCAGGAATACCACCCACCACGAACCGTCGGGAGCCTGCACGAAGTCGCCATGACCCGTGCCCTGAACAGACAGGTACTGGCCTGCCAGTGAACAGTTGGTGAGCAGTGGATTGGCGGGGTTGGCCACATAGGGGCCGTCAATCTTCTTGCTGCGGGCGATGGTCAGGCGGTGTGCCATCTCCGTGCCACCCTCCGAGATGAGCAGGTAGTAGTAGCCATCCTTCTTATAGAGATGGGGACCCTCAGGATAGCGGCCTCCCGTACCCTGCCACAGTGCCTTGCTCTTGGTGAGCTGCTTGCCCGTCTTGGGGTCTATCTCGCAGAGCATAATGGTGTTGTCGGGGTTCGACACCATGTAGCACTTGTCGTTCTCAAACCACAAAGACGGGTCGATGCCCTGCTGTTCCAGCCAGATGGGTTCACTCCAAGGACCGGCAGGATTGGTGGCGGTGACCATGAAGTTGCCACCGTTTCCGATATTGGTGGTTATCATATAGTAGATACCCTTATTGTAGCGGAGGGTAGGGGCGTAGATGCCCTGCCACGAGGTAGCGCCCTGCAAGGGCAGCTGGCTGTCACGGTCGAGCACGTTGCCTATCTGCTGCCAGTTCACCAAATCCTTGGAATGGAAGATGGGCACACCAGGGAAATACTGGAACGAGGAGTTGACCAGATAGAAGTCATCACCTACCCTGCATACGCTGGGGTCTGGGTGGAAACCGGGGATGACGGGGTTGCGCAACTGGGCTGAAAGCAACAGTGCAACAAAGGAAAAGCAACAGGTTAAGAGTAATTTTTTCATATTTTTTAGCTTTATTGAGTGCAAAGATACGAAAAAAATCGTAACTTTGCACACATGATTGCAGAAAATCCATATGTCAAGCAATTTCCAGAGCTGATGGCAGGCAAGACAGTACTCTATTGTCACGGCTTTGCCAGTAGTGGACAATCGGGTACGGTGGCACGACTCCGTGAGGTGATGCCACAGGCAAAAGTCATTGCCCCTGACCTGCCCATCCACCCCGCAGAGGCCATCGCCCTGCTGCGTAACATCTGTCAGCAGGAGCAGCCAGACCTGATTATCGGCACGTCAATGGGTGGCATGTATGCTGAGCAGCTCTACGGCTACGACCGCATCTGTGTAAATGCTGCCCTGGAGATGGGCGAGACGATGAAGGCGCACGGTATGACAGGCACCCAACAATTCCAGAACCCCCGACAGGACGGCGTGCAGGAGTTCTATGTTGACAAGGCCCTCGTCAAGGAGTATAAGGACCAGTCGGAGGAGCGTTTCAGTGGTGTTACCGATGACGAGCTGCACCGTGTCTATGGTCTCTTCGGCGACGAGGACACGACGGTAGACACCTACGACCTGTTCCATGGTGTCTATCCGCAGGCCATCCATTTCCATGGCGAGCACCGCATGAATGACCAGTCGTTCATGCACAGCGTGGTACCCGTCATCCGCTGGATTGACGACCGTCAGGAACACCGTGAGCGTCCTATTATATATATAGGTATGGAGTGCCTCTCCCCCCGCCCTCTCCAAAAGGAGAGGGAGCAAAAGCCGTCATCATCGGTGCAGAAGGCCATCAGGATGCTGATTGAGCACTATCAGGTGTATTTCGTTGCTGAGGACGAGGCCACTTCCAAGCCCTGGCTGACAGAATATATCGGCGTACCAGCCTGGCGCCATCTTGTCATCACTTGGAGGCGCGACCTGCTCTATGGCGACTACCTCATCAGCAAAAAGAAAGAGGGCGACACGATGGCTACCCTGCTGGAATATGGCAGCGACACCTTCAAGACGTGGGAAGACCTCATCGACTACTTCTCTCATCTGGGAGGACAATAGCCGACAGACTACGAGCATACTATCAATACTACTCAACGTATTCACTATGAAGCACAAAGCCCTGCGAGCCTGCTTAATGGCCGCACTACTCTTAGGACTGACCACCTATACCTTCGCGCTGAACGTGAAGGACTTTACCTATACACATCTGGGTAAAGCCGACGGAATGGACAATCAGCGCATCTTCTCCCTCTGCCAGACGGCATCGGGAGCCATCTGGTGGTCGTCGAAGACGGGCGTGAGTCGCTATAATGGTTCAAGTGTCAGGAGCTATTCCTTAGACAAGGGTACCCCATATAGTTCCTTAGGTGGCAGAGTCATCAAGATGGTCGGCAGCGAGCAGACCCTCTATGCCTTCGACAACCAAGGAAGCATCTATACCTATAATGCCAATCAAGACCGTTTTGACTTTGTCATCGCCCTGTCCAAGGAGGTAGGGCACCAGGTGGCGCTCAACGATATCTGTCCTACTGACGACGGACTTCTGTTGGGCATGCACGATGGGCTCTGGCTCTACAAAGACGGTAAGCTGCAGCAACTCCTGAAATGTGACTACGTCAATGAGATTATCCGTGTCAAGGACCAGCTGCTGTTGTGTACCCGTGGTGGCGTCTGTAACCGTAAAGGGGAGCGCCTGCTACCCTACAACGTAGAGTGTGCCTATTACGACGAGCTGTCGGGAAAGATATGGTTGGGCGGCTATGAGAACGGCCTCAACGTGGTGACCACCGATGACCATGGTCGTGTGGTGCGTGACACCCCCATACAGCTGATGGGTATGATTCGCCAGAACCCTATCCGCAGCATCTGTCCCTATGATGACGACACCATGCTCATTGGTATTGACGGCCAGGGTGTCTACCAGATGCGCCGCGACGGCCAGGGGCAGGGTACCCTGCTCTTCGATGCCAACGAGACAGCCTATGGCGTGTTGCACGGCAATGGCGTTTACAGCCTGTTGGTCGACCAGTGGAAGAATATCGTGGTGGGAAGCTATTCTGGTGGTATCGATATCGCACGGCCTATCGGCAGTACATCGGCTATCTATAACCATATCGCCAACAATCGGCAGAGCCTGCTCAACGACCATGTCAACACCGTCATGCCCCTGTCTGACGACCTGCTGCTGATGGGTACCGACAACGGCATCAGCATTCTGAATACCAAGACGGGCGAGTGGCAGCACTGCTGTCAGGGGACGGTAGCCATCAGTGCCACCAAGAAGCCTGACGGCAGCGTGCTGGTAACGACCTATGGAAAGGGCGTCTACGAGATTGACAACCATGCCAAGGTGCGTCAGGTCTATACCACTGCCGACGGCCTCATCAAGGATGACCACGTCTATGCCATCTGCTACGACCGCGACGGCAGCCTGTGGGTGGGTACTCTGATGGGTGACCTGGTGCAGAAGACGAAAGAGGATGTCTACTACTACCCCATCCATGATGTGCAGTCTATTGTGCAGTTAGCATCGGGACAGATGGCTGTCGGCACCGCCTTCGGACTCATGCTTGTATCACCAGACAGTCATGAGGTCAAGGAACTGAACTATGCTCCCTCAGGGGTGACGGATGTGAATCCCTTTGTGAACCATCTGCTGACACGAGGCATGGAGCTATGGATAGCTACCGATGGTGGTGGCATCTATGTCTACCACCTCGTGAAACACGACAGTTACCAGATAACGACTGCCGACGGTCTGCCCTCGAACCACGTCAGCAGTTTAGCATGTAGCAGCGACGGTCGCATCTGGGCGGCTACCGAAGAGGGCCTGGCCTTTATCGCACCTGATGAGCCGCGAAAGGCTGTCAATGTGAACTACTGCTATGGCCTGAACCGTGAATACTCCCGTGCTGCCGTTGCCAACCTGCCTGACGGCAATATCATCTTTGGTTCGACGACAGGCTCGCTGGTTATCCACCCGCAAGATGTACAGGCCATCAACTATACCGCCAAACTCTATCTGAAGAAGGTGGTCTGTTCGACCGACCAGGACGAGGCTTTCAACGACCGCATCCGTCAGATGCTGGACGATGGCGAGCTGCGCCTGGGCTACCGTGAGCGTACCTTCGACCTGCATTTCGAGAGTGTCAACATGCGCAACCATTACGACCTCATCTACCGCTATCAGGTAGGCAAGGGTGAGTGGAGCCGTCCCACCGAGGAACAGCATATCCGTTTTACCAATCTGGAACCCGGCAAGCATCGGCTGACCCTGCAATGTGTGAGCCGTACCAGTGGGGTGGTGATAGACACCTTGCAGCTGACCATCGTGATAGCCCGTCCCTGGTGGAACTCGTGGTGGATGTGGTGCATCTATATCGCTTTGGTGTTGCTGGCCTTCTATGTCGCCTGGCGCGTCTACCAGCTGCATGCCAAGTATATGCGTCTGGTGCTGAGCAGTCCGAGTCTGAACATGGGCGTCATAGAGCCACAGGCCGAACAGGTCGAAGAGGACATGACGGATGCCGACGAGCCTGCCGCCAGTGAACCAGTCAATAAAGAGGAGCGGTCAGCATTCATCGAGAAGGTGACACGCATCGTCGCCGAGAACCTCTCTGATACCGACTTCAACATCGACCGCCTCTGCAGGGAGATGGCTATGAGTCGTACGCTGTTCTATATCAAGCTGAAATCATATACGGGTAACTCTCCGCAGGACTTTATCCGTGTCATCCGTCTGGAGCGTGCTGCCAGTCTGCTGCGCAGCGGCCATTCGGTCAGCGACACCGCCACCGTCACGGGCTTCGACAATGCCAAGTATTTCAGTACGGTGTTCAAGAAGTATTTCGGAGTGTCACCCTCTAAATACTGCTAAGCCGGAAGGGTATAAAAACTATCAGTCGGGTTTCTTTTCTGACAGTTGAGAGCAATGAGACCACTATATATTTGATGTCAAACCAACCATAGCGCAAAAAAGTTTATCTTTGCAGCATGAAACTAATAACAAAAAACTCAGAAATGGAAAGAAGCAATGTTTTCTCCCGCATTCGTCTCGTCGTGGTGACCATGATGGGCGTTGTGATGACTGCTGGTGCGCAGCCTACCGCCAAGCAGTGGAACCAGGACGTGGTAGGTTGGAACCTTGGCAACCAGTTTGAGTGCTCAGCACCTGGACAGGACGGTGAAACGATGGCTATCGGCATGCCCGACAACAGCATCAAGGCCGAGACAGCGTGGGGCAACCCCGTCGTCACTAAGAAGGTCATCAAGGCTGTGAAGGATGCCGGCTTTACGGCAGTACGCATCCCCATCCGCTGGCAGTGCCACATCACCAATCCCATGGCGATGAGTATCGACAAGGCATGGATGGCCCGCATCAAGGAGGTGGTAGGATGGTGTCTCAGCAACGACCTGAAGGTCATCATCAATACCCACCATGACAAGTGGTTGGAGGGTCGTCCCACGAACCAGTACAAGGAAGAGAACAACCAGAAGTTAGCCCTGCTGTGGCTGAATATCGCCAGCGAGTTTGCCAACTACGACTATCGCGTAGCCTTTGCAGGTACCAACGAGGTGCATGTCAAGGACAACTGGGGTAAGCCCGAGGCAGAGAATCTGGCCGTACAGAACTCGTACAACCAGACCTTCATCGACGTGGTCCGTGCCACCGGCGGCAACAACCTGAAGCGTCACCTCATCGTACAGACCTACGTCTGCAACCCCGACTTCGGACTCTATAACAACGACTTCATCATTCCTACTGACATAGAGGGCAACGGCAACGACTATATGAGCGTGGAGTTCCACTACTATACCCCTTGGGACTATGCCGGTGAGTGCAAGTACTATTTCTGGGGAGAGCCCTACAAACAGTATGGAGAGGCATCGCCCAGCGACGAGAAGACCATGACGGACTTCTTCGACAAGGTCGTTGACACCTGGGCATCGAAGGGTCTGGGCGTCGTCATGGGTGAATGGGGCGTTACCGACCACACGAAGGGTAGCCAGAGCGACCTCCAACATGAGAA
>Ga0265298_10011592_pt1 | contig 10300 bp, 8 predicted proteins | sample AusTroGonzalo_MG_3_FD_193486 | JGI IMG/M metagenome (GOLD analysis project Ga0265298, IMG submission 193486) | Bovine rumen microbial communities from tropical cattle in Woodstock, Queensland, Australia - Gonzalo_01 | ecosystem: Host-associated > Mammals > Digestive system > Stomach > Rumen ... | reverse complement strand
CAGCAGAGCAAGCCGGAGCCTACTATGTCCGCATACAGGCAATGGCACGCAAGCATCAGATTACGCTGTATGCTGAGTTTGATGAGCATGACACGCCAGAGACCAAGTATATTGTGGTTGTTGATGATTATCTACCAGTAGCCACTTGCCGGTTATATGCCATTGACGATGAACGTATAATGCTTGGCAGGATAGTCGTTCTGCCGGAATATCGTCATCAGGGACTTGGAACACTTGTCGTTCAGGAGGCAGAGAAATGGGCTAATGAACTGGGCTTTACGACAGCTGTTGTAGAGAGCCGAGAGAACAAGACTCATTTCTATGAAACGATGGGTTATGTAGCCGACTACTCACTGAAGATAGTCGGTGAGACTTTTACATGTTACAGAATGGAGAAACAATTGAAATGAGAAAAGCAAGTAGAGCAATGGATGCAACCTTCGCATTGGAGGTGTTGGATAAGGCCCCATACGTGACGGTCAGCATGACACGACCCGATGGGACTCCATACGGATTGCCTCTGTCGTTGGCTCGCATTGACGAAAATACGTTTTATTTCCATTGTGCTTTGGAGGGTGATAAACTTGATTGCATAGCTCATAATCCGAAGGTTTTCCTATCAGCTGTAACCAAATGTGCGCCTACGGTTGGCCCAAAAGATGGGAGCTTTACCCTACAATATAGGTCTGCAACAGCTGTGGGAAAGGCTGAGATTGTAACTGACCGCGAAGAAAAGATTGCTGGTCTGAGAGCCATCTGCCAGCGATTCCTCCCTCACCACATGGATGCTTTCGATGATGCTATTGCCCGCAGCCTTGAAAGGACTGCCGTAGTGCGCATCACCTTGACTGAACCTCCTGTTGGCAAACGTAAGCAGTATGACAAAGAGGGTGAAGAAATGACGAATGAGCGAGAGCAGAGCCAAACTCGTTTGAGCTATGTCGAGTGAGGAGGAATTCGACGAAAGTCAACTAAAATGGGGACGTATAGTTTAATCCGTCACGAAATTCCCAATAATCATTAAATCCCAAGGCACAATCGCCATGCTTTGGGATTTTTTTCGTATATTTGCCCTCAAAAACAAACTACTACAAGAAATGATAAAAAGAACTTTGTTTTGCATACTGTTTGCCCTGTCCTTCTGCTACAGACTGATGGCTGCGTCAGGCGTGTATGACGTGCGTGACTTTGGAGCCAAGGGCAACGGAATTGCGCTCGACCATGTAGCTATCAACAAGGCGATAGAGGCTGCGACGGCTGGTGGCGGCGGACAGGTGGTGCTGTCAGCAGGCACGTATCTCTGCGGCAGCATCCGGCTGAAGAGCAATGTCGATTTGCATCTGATGGCCGGAGCGAGAATACTGGCAGCCCCTGCCGCGATGAAGGCCTACGACGAGAGCGAGTCGTTTGGTGGTTTCCCTGAATACCAGGACGGCGGGCACACCTATTTTCACAATAGTCTGATTTGGGCCGAGGGGCAGCAGAACGTCAGCATCACGGGTCACGGGATGATTGACGGTGAAGGCCTGACGAAGCGCGATACCGAGAAGGCTGGCAATGTACAGGGCGGCAGCATCGGCACAGGCGACAAGGCCATTGCCCTGAAACTCTGCCGCAACGTCACCATCCGCGACATCACTATCTATCGAGGCGGACACTTCGCCATCATCGTCACAGGCTGTGACATCGGCACCATCGACAACGTGACCATCGACACCAATCGCGACGGCATCGACATCGACTGCTGCAAATACTTCACCGTGAGCAATACTAAGGTGAACACACCCAACGACGACGCCATTGTGCTGAAAAGTTCGTATGCGCTGAAACGGCCCGTGCTCTGCGAGCATATCCTCATCACCAACTGCATCGTGACGGGTTATAAGCTCGGCACCTTCCTCAGTGGCGAGTATATCCCTGAGAAGGTGAACTGGGTGTGCGGGCGCATCAAGCTCGGCACAGAGTCGAACGGCGGCTATCGCAACATCACCATCTCCAACTGCACCTGTATGTGGAGCAGCGGCCTGGCCTTCGAGGAGGTGGACCAGGGACGGATGGAGAACATCACAGTCTCGAACATCTCGCTGAGCCACGTCCACCATTACCCCATCTACATCACGACGGGCTGCCGCAACCGAGGACCCAAGGAGGTGACGCGCATGTCGTCGGCTCGCGATATCTATATCAATAATGTGGTGGCCGACGACTGCGACTCTTTGGCAGGCATCATCATCACCGGCATGGAGGGCGAGCCCATCCGCAACGTCTCGCTGTCGAACATCCGCATCCAGTACCGCGGTGGCGGTAAAAGGGTGACGACGCCCTATCGCGAACAGGGCACGAACTATCCTGAACCGCGTTGGGCTGGCCCCACACCAGCCTACGGCCTCTTCGCCCGCCACGTCGACGGCCTGCATCTGCAAAACGTCAAGTTCGAACTGATGCTTCCCGACGAGCGTCCTGATATCATCCTTGAAGACGTGACGGAATACTAAACATCATTTGATACAGACTGAAAATGAGAAAACTGCTTATATATTTCCTGATGTGCTGCGCCACTATGACGGCACAGCGAGTAAACTATAATGAGGGAGCCATCACCATCGAAGGCGACACGATGCTGTGGACTCTTAAGACCGACGGTACGCAATATCCGTGGGTGACCAGTCGGTACCAGTGGGGCAAGAGCTACTATGAAGCTGACGGAGAAATTGCCGTCAATACAGAACGCCGACAGGACGATAGCGACATCATCGAAACTTATTGCTTCACAAACACGTCGAAGCGCAAGGTGACGCTGAAGAATATCGGGATCTACACGCCGTTTAACGACAACTATCCCAATGCCAAGACCTGCATGACGGGACGCTGCAACGCTCACATCAATGCCAATGGAAGCGGTGCATGGGTAAACGCTTTGCGGATGAGTGGCATGGGCCCCCACCTTGGACTTATGGTTACCGAGGGGAGCATCGACAGCTATGACGTGTGGGAACGCGGAAGCAAGAAAGGCATGTCAAACTTTCGTGGTGTCCTTGCCCTCTGTCCGCCTGACATGACGCTGAAGCCAGGCCAGAGCTACCGCCTCACTTGGCGCATCTTTACGCACCAGGGCAGCGACTTCGACGAGCAACTACTGCTTCGAGGCGGAATGGCGGTCAGGAGTGACAAGTACGTCTATGCCGTAGGCGAGACTGCCAAGGTTGACTTCATTACCAGTCGAGGCACGAAGACGGTCAGCCGTAAGATAACGGCCACGGGAGAGACGGATATTGAATACAAAGGCACTCATGCCCAGCTGTTAGGCATCAGCGGCGAGAAGGAACTGATGGAGAAGCGCATCCGCTTCATCCTTGACCGTCAGCAGATGCAGGACAAGGACGATGCCCGTTACGGAGCCTTTATGATTTTCGACAACGAGGGCGACAGCCTTCTGACTTGCAATCAGAACCGCAGCGACCTCAGCGAAGGGCGTGAACGCGTGGGTATGGGGATTGCACTTGCGACCTACGGCCTAAACGAAAAAGTAGAAAGTAGAAATGAAAAATTGCTATCTGCCTTGGAACGCTATGCAAAATTCGTACGCGAGCAACTTCAATATCCCGACTACCGGACAAAATCTAACGTCAATGGCGGCAAGAACCGAGGCTACAACTATGCCTGGGTGGCTGACTTCTATTTCCGCATGGCCCTACTGACAGGCGAGGCGCAGTATGCACGTGACGGCTATGCCACCCTGCAGTCGCTCTATCGTCAGTTTGGCTATGGCTTCTATTGCATCGACTATCCCGTCACCACAGGTCTGCAGGCATTGCAAAATGCAGGTATGAACTTCGAGTACGACATGCTTCTTCAGGACTTCAAAGCCACAGCAGATATTTTCGTGAAGAACGGTCTGAACTTCCCAAGCTTCGAGGTAAATTACGAGCAAAGCATCATTGCCCCTGCTGTTCAGTTCCTGTGCGAAGTGTATCTATCGACAAAGGAACAGAAATACCTCAAGTCAGCACAGCGTATGATGCCTGCCCTCGAAGCACTCAGCGCCCGGCAGCCCAACTACCATCAGCACGAGATAGGTATACGCCATTGGGATGGTTACTGGTTCGGCAAGCGACAGACATACGGCGATGTCTATCCACACTATTGGAGCTGTATCACCGCTGCTGCCTATCACTACTATGCCCAGGCTACAGGCATTCAAGACTATCAGCAGTGTGCAGAAAACATCGTTCGTGGCAATCTCTCGCTCTTCCGTGAGGACGGACGTGCCACCTGTGCCTTCGTCTTCCCTCGCCGTGTCAACGGTGAGTCAGCCCATTATGCTGATGCATACGCCAACGATCAGGACTGGGCGCTGCTGTATTATCTAATAGTAAACAACAAATAGATATAATATTCATCAGTATGAAACGAGTAATGACAATCATGCTGGCTCTCGCCGTAACGGTGGGAGTTTCGGCAAAAACGAAAACGGCAGTAGTGCCACAACTGAAGTTTGATGCCTCGAAGGGTGAGGCACGGGTGATGACGATGCCCGACGGGGCGGAGGTACGCTATACGGCCTACGAGGGCATGCTGTTCGTGACCAACGTGGAGGACTCGGCCTACCAGACCATCAACGTGTATGTGCCGCAGAGGGCGACGCAGCAGACACCCATCTTCCTGCGTACCTACGTGGGCGGCTATATGGCATCGAAGGCGAAGCAGCCGTCGGCTGGCGACGCTACAGGACGGGCCTTGAAGGAGGGATATGTGGTGGCCATCCCCGGCAGTCGCGGACGCAACTCGACAATCATTGCCACGAAGGCTGATAAGAGGAAGGGCATCAAAAAGGGTCAGACCGTCTTTACGGGTCGTGCGCCAGCCGCTATCCTCGACCTGAAAGCCGCCATCCGCTATCTGCGCCACTTCGACAAGGAGATGCCGGGCAATGCCGAGCGCATCATCACCGACGGAACAAGTGCCGGAGGTGCTATGTCGGCACTAATGGGAGCTACGGGCAACAATCCTGAATACGCTGAGCAGCTGAAGGCAATGGGTGCCGCCGACGAGCGCGACGATGTGTTTGCCTCAGTCTGCTTTTGCCCCATCATCGACCTTGAACATGCCGACATGGCCTACGAGTGGTTGTATGGGCAGACGGACTCCCGCCAGAGTCTCGATGATGCCCACAAGCAGATGACGAAAGAGCTTGCGGCCATGTATCCGGCTTATGTAAATAGCCTGAACCTGATGAAACCCGACGGCACACCGCTGACAGCCGACAATTACCTCGACTACCTGAAGAGCGAGATCATCCGTGCGGCACAGATTGCGAAGAATGCCGGAGCCGACATTCCAGACAGCATAGGATTCTCGTTCAGCAATTCGGCAGGAGGTATGTTCGCTGCTCCGATAAACGGAGGGATGCGTCCGCAGATGCCTCAGGGCGAGAATCGCCCGCAGATGCGGGGTGGCCAGCCGTCGATGGGTATGCGTCCTATGCGTGGCGGTACGAGTCGTAAGCAAGTGGGTGAATACATCACCGACCTCGACATGCAGAAGTATCTGAACTATGTGGTATCTACCCAAGCCTTGAAAGGTGTTCCAGCCTTCGACAGCCTGATAGAGGGCATTAACAACGCCAGTGGCGAGAACGAGGAATTCGGCAACGAGACGGGCAATAGCGTGAACTTCACCGACTATACGGCTCAGAAGAACGGCACTACGGTTAGTGATGCCATTCGTCAGAATGTACGCCTCTTGAACCCTATGAGTTTCATCGTTGACGGCAAGACTTCGGTGGCTCCCCATTGGTATATTCGTCATGGCGCACGCGATCGTGACACGGCTTTCCTCGTGCCCGTCAATTTCGCCACCAAGCTTCAGAATGCAGGCAAGGACGTTAACTTCCTTTTGGCATGGAACCGACCACATAGCGGTGATTATTCTCTCGATGAGCTGTTCCTGTGGATTGCAGACATCGTAAAAAAGTAACAACCAACAGATAAATCGGAATTTATGAGCGAAATAAACAATGAATTACGGTTGACGGGCAAGATATTTGCCACGGGCATCATGTCGTTCTGCGGTGTGGTGAGTGAGACGGCCATGAACGTGACGTTCCCCACGCTGATGAACGAGTTTAGCATCGGCACGAGCACGGTACAGTGGATAACAACGGGTTACCTGCTCATCCTGTCGCTGGTCATCACGATGTCATCTTACCTGAAGCGCAACTTCAGCACACGACAGCTGTTCCTAACAGCCATCACGCTGTTCATCGTGGCGACGGCTCTGTGCTACTGGTCGCCGGCTTTCTGGGTGCTGCTGTGCGGCCGGATGCTGCAGGGCATCGGTACGGGTATAGCCCTGCCGCTGATGTTCAATATCATTCTGGCCGAAGCACCAAAGGAAAAGCTTGGCGTGTTCATGGGCGTGGGGTCGCTCATCACGGCTATGGCTCCGGCCATAGGTCCTGTGCTGGGAGGCTATATCGTCGATGAGTTCGGCTGGCGTGTCATCTTCCTGGTGCTGCTGTTCCTGCTCGTGCCGTCGCTGCTGTTGGGTGCATGGCTCATCAAGCATGAGGACACGGGCGACAAGAGCCGCTTCCACCTGTTGGAGTACATTCTCATTTGCACGGGCTATTCGGCCTTTATCCTCGCCACCGTGCGGGCATCAGCTGACGGATGGCTCAGTTGGCAGGTTCTGGGTCTCATGCTTCTCAGCTTGGTCAGCATCTGGCTGTTTGTCCGCCAATCACGAAATGAGAAGAGTCCGCTGTTGCGCTTCGAGGTGATGCGCCATCCCGTGTTCGTACTTGGACTTGCGGTGATTCTCGCGGTGCAGTTCTGTACACTGGCCTTGGGGTATGTCATTCCAAACTACTCACAGATAGTCAACGGCTCCACGGCCTTCACTTCCGGACTGCTGCTCGTGCCCGGCTGCATCGTAGGAGCCGTGCTGGCACTCATTGCTGGATGGATTCTCGACCGAATAGGAGCACGGAAGCCGATACTCTCAGGTGCGGTATTCCTCCTGCTCTCGTTGCTGCTGTTCAGTTGGTTTGGCGACAGCATGACAACAGCGCTATTCTATGGCTTCTATATCGTTTACACGATAGGCCAGGGTCTCTGTGTGGGCAACACGATGACCTACGGATTGTCTAAGTTACCCAAAGACCTTTCTGCCGACGGCAACGCGCTCATCAACAGCCTTCAGCAACTCTCCGGTGCGGCAGGTACTGCCGTCGCTGCTACTATCGTCGCTTCCTCCCAGAGTGCAGATATGGCGAATTTTGCCAAACAGACCGCCACAGGCTGCCGCGATGTGTTCATTCTATTGGCAGTAATACTGGTTCTTTCGCTACTCTCTGCCATTAAGATGTTTACAACTAAAATACATACAAATTAAACGCAATAATTATGATGAAGAAGATGATTTTAACCGCAATGACAGCAAGTATGATAGCTGCATGCAATACAGAGAAGAAACCGGCAGATGACGGTCTGGTTTTTGATGCTTCGGTAAAGACACAGGCAGAACTGACAATGCCTGACGGGGCAGTTATAAAATATGATGCCTACGAAAAACTCTACTATGTGAAGAACGTGGAAGACTCCACATATCAGTACATGAACATTTATGTGCCGGAGGGAGCTACGGAGCAGTCGCCCATTTTCCTGCGCGAATACGTGGGAGGCTATATGGCAGCAGAGGCACGTCAGCCTCAGGCCGAGGATGCCACGGGGCGTGCCTTGCAGGAGGGCTATGTGGTAGTCATACCAGGAGTAAGAGGACGAAACTCTGTACAGGGAGATGTCTATACGGGTCGCGCCCCCAAAGGCTTGCTCGACTTGAAAGCAGCCATACGCTACCTGCGCCGCTTCGACAAGGAGATTCCCGGCAACACCGAGCGTATAATCACCGACGGGACGAGTGCGGGCGGAGCGATGTCAGCCCTTCTGGGGGCCACCGGCAACAGCAAGGAGTACGGCGAGTTGCTGAAGGCGATGGGAGCAGCCGACGAGCGCGACGACATCTTCTGCGCAGTATGCTTCTGCCCCATCACCGACCTTGAACATGCCGACATGGCCTACGAATGGCTCTATGGCGAGACCGACAGCCGCCGGGCCGACGCTAAGAGCAAACGCGCCTTGACAAAAGAACTGGCTGCAAAGTTCCATGCCTATCAGGCTTCGCTCGGACTGAAAAAAGCCGACGGAACACTTCTTACCGCTGACAATTACCTCGACTACATCAAGACGCTTATCATCCAGAGTGCACAGGAGGCCAAGGATGCAGGTGCCGATATTCCCGACTCCATCGGCTTCACCTTCAGCAACGAGGCTGGTGGCCAGGCTCCCATAAACGGTGGCGTGGGAATGCCAGTCGGAGGTGGTCATACGATGGGGATGGCTGCCAGTAGGAAGAGTGTAGGCGAATACGTTACCGATGTGGATATGAAGAAGTACCTGAACTACATCGTCTCCACCCAGCCGCTGAAAAGCGTTCCCGCCTTCGACAGCTATAATGTGGATGGGGCAGCAGCCAGCGGTGAGAATGGTGAGTTTGGCGATGCACAGGGCAGCAACGTGAACTTCACCGAATGGGCTGCAGCAAAGGCCGGCACGGCGATTACTGATGACATCCGCCAAAATGCCTATCTACTGAATCCCATGAATTTTATCGGCACAGATAAAGCTAAGGTAGCTCCCCACTGGTATATCCGACACGGAGCACGCGACCGCGACACCGCATTCCCCATTCCCGTCAACCTCGCCCTAAAACTGCAGAACAGCGGCAAGGACGTGAACTTCAAGCTCCCATGGAACCGTCCCCACAGCGGCGACTATGCCCTCGACGAACTCTTCCAGTGGATTCGCGACATCATGGAATAATCACAAACAAAGATGACAATGAGAAAAATGCTATTCTTCCCCATGGCAATGATGATTGTGCTGACGGCTTCAGCGCAAGGTTTTAGTTCACCAAGGCCGTCATGCCCGCATCGGTATCGGTGAGTGGAAAATCCTCCACATCAAACTATATGAATATTAATAACTAAAAACAACTTTCGTAACATGTGAACCCATTATGGACTTCGATGTTGATGACTTGACGTCCTTGGTTTTACGATGCCACCCACAACAGGTCAATATTGGACGGAATTCATGGCCTGAAGTATCCATCCCTGAACCAACAAACGAGAAAGTTGCAGAATTCATATCCAAACTTACACCTTCTGCTCATGTCAAGTTGAAGAAAAATATATGGGAATACAATCAAGAATCTGTTAAAGAGTATTTCGTCACCAAACCAAACACTCTATTCTGATACAGATAAGAATGAAACTTTGGATGTAGGTAAAATCATAAGAAATCCTCGTCGAGGAAGATGAGTATCATCTTTCTCAGCGAAGATTTCTTCGGATTCTAGCATTTCTTATAATAAGGTACGCGTGTGTAATCGCTAAAAAAGTATAAGACTTCACGTAAAAAGTTACTATGTTAAGAAAAAACTGTACCTTTGCATCATGTTAAGGTTAAAATAATAGCATTATGACTTTATTCGATCAGATTAGCGAGGACATCAAGTCCGCAATGAAGGCTCGCGACAAGGTGCGTTTGGAGACGCTTCGCAACATTAAGAAAGTATTTCTGGAAGCAAAAACCGCTCCTGGAGCCAACGACACATTGGCTGATGCTGATGCATTGAAGATTATCTCAAAACTGGCCAAGCAGGGCAGGGAAACTGCAACGACCTACGCACAAGCAGGACGTCAGGATTTGGCTGATGCTGAGTTGGCACAGGTGGAGGTACTTGAGAGTTACCTGCCGAAACAACTTTCCCAAGAGGAGATTGAGGCAGAGGTGAAGAAGATTATTGCTGAAGTGGGAGCCACAAGCATGAAGGAGATGGGAATGGTTATGGGCACAGCCAGCAAGCAGTTGGCAGGAAAGGCTGATGGTCGAGTCATTTCTGAGATTGTAAAGAAACTCTTGGCATAAACTTAGATTTTATGTTTGGAATTAGTGGCACAATAATGGCACAGAGCACCGTAACTCGTTGGTACTCAGTATGTGCTTTAAACTTCAACGAGGATGAATATTAAAGGGAATTAGCGATGTGGTAAAAGGCTGCGTCGCTTTTTTCTTCGTCGTCAGTATAATCAATCGTGATAGCGTGTTAGTATGGCAAAGAATTGTGAGAGATACATATTGAGAATCGGATTGGTGATAACGCTTGTATTGTTCATCGCCTCGTGCAGCAGTAAACAGAATCAGGGTAATTCGACAGAAACTATTGACTCATTAGC
>Ga0265298_10011591_pt1 | contig 10301 bp, 11 predicted proteins | sample AusTroGonzalo_MG_3_FD_193486 | JGI IMG/M metagenome (GOLD analysis project Ga0265298, IMG submission 193486) | Bovine rumen microbial communities from tropical cattle in Woodstock, Queensland, Australia - Gonzalo_01 | ecosystem: Host-associated > Mammals > Digestive system > Stomach > Rumen ... | reverse complement strand
CCCGGCGCTGATGGCGAAGAGTACGCATTTCAATCCGGTGGACCTCGTATGCGCCATCCGCGACTACGAAGGCAAGCCGTTCGACCTGCCGAAATATGTGGACCCGCAGACGGGCTTTATCTCCAACAAGAGCAAGGACGGCAAGGAGCTGTTGGCGCTCGAGTTACCGGGGTTGTGGAACGGCGCGATGAGCCGCTGGAACACCATCTTCGTAGAAGTGCCGGTATCGACGTTCAACCCCGTGAAGACGGTGAATGACTTGCTGCGCGAGCAACATCAATAAAAAAGGGCTGCCAACCGGCAGCCTTTTTTAGTCAAAGCACCATTTGATACCGAGGCAGGGGTTGCACATGAAGCCCGTGCCCGGGGTGCCGCTGTTGAAATTATAACTGAACTCAATCTCCGTACCGATATGCAGGTTCGGACATTTGAACCACCGGCCGACATTATACCATAACTGCGGTTCGGTGAGGATGACGAACGACTGCTTGTCGCCGAACTTCTGTCCCCACACATCGATGAACCCAGAGAAACGCAGTCCGGGTGCGGTACAGAAATCATCGCAGCCCCATACGAAGGTGAACTGCAACGGCACGGAGTTATGGATACCGTTCTCCGGCCCGAGGATATACTTATAGAGCAGCTCGAGGTTGAAGATATTCTTGAAATCGCTCGTATAGAGGCAGTAGTTCAGTCCGACGAGCGCGGCATGGTTGATGCCGTAGCCGCGTATGTCTCCTTCGCCCGCCTTATAGACACCCAGACCACCGTTGTACTCCACTTGGATACTGAGGTCCTTGGCTTTCGTCTTCTGCCAGAAATTAAGGCACCGCGCTATCTCCATATATGCCATGAAAGGGGTGTTTCGCGGGTCGATAGGATTGATGTTATAATCGAAATCGACGAAGGCGAAAGTGCTTCCCCACGGGTCGGCATAGAACAGCTCGAGGGTCGTCGTGACGCGGTTGGTTCGCTCGTTGGAACAGGCGGTACCGACACTTCCGAAATCATAGAAAATCTGGAAGTTGGTGCCGGCGAAGAGAGGCGAATGGCGAGAGGGGAGAGGGGAGAGGAGTAGGGCGACAAGTAGCACCCGACCAAGTCGTTTCATATCATTTGTATATTTCGTTCAACAGTTTCGCCAGCCTTATTCCCGCGATGTAGAGCTGTTCCTCCATCGGTATATGCCAGCGGTAGATATAATGATAGGTGTTGCCGTCCCAGGTCTGCTGGTAGGCGTAGATAGATTCCGTGAAATGGTAGTTATGCAGCAGCAAGTCTGCTTCGCTCATGGCGAGGATGGCTTTCTTATGGTTGGCGTACTCCAGTTCGAGTTTGTTGGCGTACTCGGTGTAACTGTAACCCTGCGACTCGAGCAGATGAGTGTCCCAGACGGTATGCAGGCGGGTGTTGTCTTGGAACCATTTCATCTTGACCGCATTGCCGCCTTTGTCGTCCAGATGGGCGGTATGCATGGGGCAGTAGCGGTCGCCGCTGATATGAATGATGAAGCGGAGCGTATGCACGTCGCCCTTACCGTCTTTCATCACGCGGACGAGGCTGTCGAGGGCACGGAACATGTTTCCTCCCTCTTTGGGATAGTCAGTGAGGGCCGCCACGACGGCGCTGTCGGTCATGCCGCCGTTGAAGTCCTGATAATGCCATCCGTCGCGGATACTCTCCGCGTATATAGTGTCGCTTTTTATCTCGTCCGGCCAGTTCGCCCAGAAGATAATGCCCTGTTTGCCAAGGGTCTTATCGACGGCTTTGCGCGCCTTGCGGTTGAGGTTGTCATACGCGATTTTCGCGATGATACGATGGCCTTTCTGCCCCCAGCCGTAAGCGGGAACAGCGTATATGACGGTCATTAGGACCACAAGCAGAAAAGTGAATGTCTTTTTCATGGCAGTATATGTTTTATTGGATGGCTTTACGGATGAGCGGCGCGATGTCGGTGTTGTCATGCCAGCCGGAGAACAGTTCGGCGTTCGGACCGATGGAGTAGAGCGGGATGGCATGTGCGGAGTGGGCACGGGTGGTCCAACCGACATGTGCTTTTTTGTTGAGCAGGTCCACGCCCGCGGCGCCTAAGGCGTTGAGCGTCTTGTACTTCGTGTTGGTGTCGCTGCTTTTCTTCGCGCGCGCGTTTTTGTATAAGGTCTTGAGTTCCTTCTCCTCGTCCGCCGTCAGTTGCACGCCGTCCCAGAAGCCGAGGGTCTCCCGGTAGAGCGTCTTCACGTCCTCCCAAGTCGGTTTTTTCTTGTCTCGGAAGAGTTGCACGAAGCGGTCGCTCAGTATCCATTCCGAGCACTGCTGGTGTCGGAGCAGGTCCAGATGGAGGGTGTAGTCGCTGTTGCCGAGCGCGAGACCTCCGGTCTCATGGTCCGCCGTGACCACTATGAGCGTCTCGTCGGGGTGCGCGAGATAGAAAGCGTACGCCTCTTGCAGCGCCTCGTTCATGTCCCATAGCTCGCCGAAGGCGGTGGCGGCGTCGTCGCCGTGGCAGGCATAGTCAATCATACCGCCCTCGACCATCATAAAGAAGCGCTCGTGGCGCGCCGCAAGGAACGGTATCGCCGTGCTGACAATCTGTCGCAGCGTCAGGTCTCCCTCTTTGCGGTCGATGGCATACGGCAGGTTGTCGCCGTGTTTGGCGCCTTGGTCGTCGGTTGATTGCACGAGAATCATCTTCGAGATGTCGGCATATCGGGATGCCGGTATCCCGGCAAGTTCCTGCATGCCGTGCACCACGGTATATCCGCGCTCTTCTGCGAGGCGGTAGAGGTTGACTTTCTCGTTGTCTTTCTTCCCCTGCGGGTAATGGAAGCCGGCGCCGCCGAAGAAGTCGAAACCGCTTTCGCTCAGCTGCTGACCTATCTCGTAGTACATGCTGCGTTTCTTCACATGTCCGTAGAAAGCCGCCGGCGTGGCATGGTCGATGGCGACGGTTGTCATAATGCCGACACCCCATCCCTGCGCCTTCAGTTCCTCGGCAATCGTCGTGAGGCGTGCGCTGTCGGGTCCGAGGCCCAACATGCCGTTTTTCGTCTTCGTGCCCGTCGCGAGACAGGTGCCTGCCGCCGCAGAGTCGGTGATGCCGTTCGAAGCCGAATGGCTGGAAGCGCTGCCCGAATAGGGGAAAGTGGTCATCAGCGTCTGCACGCGCCCCAGAGGCTGACCTTGCAGCGCCGAACGGTACATCTCGGCACCGAGCACTTGGTTGCTTCCCATGCCGTCACCGATGAAATAGAACACATATTTAACTTCCGCGCTTGCGGCGAGGGCTACTATTAGCAGCACTGCCAGAAGGAGTGACTTTCTCATTATTGCGATTCTTTTTGTTTTGTCGTTTGCGTTTGCGTGCCTCGCGTCGTTTCTGCGCCTGATGCGCTTCGCGCTCTTCGAGCGTCATGTGCGGCGGCGGTTCGATACCCTGTTCGCGCAGGCGCTGGTCTTGAATCTCCTGCTGATGCTCAATCATCCGCTCTTTCTCTTCGCGTTGCAGCGCCGCCACTTCTTCCGGCGCCAAAGGTTCGTGTTGCAGCAGGTCTTCGTAGATAAGTAAAGTCGCCCACGCGTCCGTACTGGCGTAGCGTGCCTGCTCAGGCGTGAGATGGCTGTTCTCCCAGTTGGTGAGCTGCTGCGCCTTGGATATTTTCTTCCCGAAACAGATAGCGAAAATCTTCTGCAATCCGAGGTCGAGGATGCCGTAGCGGGCGACCATCGATTGTACGTCGATACAGTTGGCGGGCACGAAGTTGCGTCTGCGGCGCAGTCCGTTGATGTCATCCTTGAATGCCAAGCCGACTTTGCAAATGTTCGGGTCGGCAAAGACATCCGCCAACTCCTGCGGCATGCCTACATGCGTGAGGCGGAAGAGGTAACATCGTTCGTGCGTGGCAATCTGCACCAGCGCCGTCGGGTAATGGGTGCCGCGTTGGAAACTCGGTCGTGCTTCGGTATCAACACCGATGACTCGTTGCCGACGCAGGTACGCCACGGCGTCCCCCACCTGTTCGGGACGGTCCACTACCACCACTTCGCCTTCGAATGCCGCGACGGGCATCCATTGAAGCAGTTCCTTACTGATATGTGGTGTTTGATATCGCATGTAACGCGCGCATCACCGCTAACACTTTCTGTCCCCAATGCTCTTTGAACGCCTCGCGGCATACGATCACGGCGTCGTGCATGACGGTCTCTTCACCCGTCCGGAATGCCGCCGCAAGGTCTTTCAACTCCTGATAGATATCCGCCAAGCCTTCGGAGACATACGCCGTCTGCACTTCGTCGGTGTAGATGCCGCGGTCCACGAACACATCCAGATAGGCATCGTCCGAACCCAACAGTTCGCGCATTCCCACCAAGGCGTAGTTATAATCCTCTTCGGTCACAAACCGCCTCGGTTCTTCGTCCGTCAACGTCTCCTCCCGGTCCAACAGCCGCGTGCGCAGATAGAGCACGGGCAGCAGACGAAGCAGCTGCTCAATCCATTCGTCCCGCTCGTGTTCGTTGCTCTTCTCAATCAGCAGACAGGTCTGCGCGGCAGCAGTCACAAAAGCAATCGTCGGCTCGTCATACACGAAGTTTTTCATATACTGAGATTATCTTTTTGGGTACAAACTTGTAAAAAACTGCGCAAAGGTAAAAAAAAATTTGCAAATATCAAAATTTTTCTCTATCTTTGCGGCAAATTCTGCAAAAACGCATACAAATACCATTCAATAATCAATAAATTTTATCATCACAATGAAAAAAATCATTTTGTTAGCCTTTGCGGCTATGAGCATGAGTGTGTTCGCGCAACACGCCAATCCGCTGAACATCCAGTTGGAGGAATTGAAGTTCGATTCTCTTCGTACTCTGTACGCCACGGCTCCGGCGATGTACCGTGTGAAGCTGAACGAGATAGAGGTAGGTTTGCAGAAAAACGCAGAGGCCCTCAAGACGGCGAAAGCAGAGTTGAAAGCTGAACAGGAACATGCCAAACAAGTGGAAGTTTCTATCAAAGAGGCGAAGAAAATGACAACGGCGCTGCGTAGCCTGTATGTCAAAGAGCAGGATGAAGTGAAGCGTTTGCAGGCAGCGGTAGCCAAGCAACAAGAGAGCAACAGCCGTCAGGCGGACCTGAACAAAGAGACGCGTGACCTGTATGTCCGCTTCCTCTCCAAACAGCAGGACGAACTGAGTTATGCACTGCGCGATGTAGCCGATCGTCTGCGTGCTATCACCGACCTTGAGACCGCTATCCAGAAAGGCGAGACCACGATGCATAACTTCGTGCTCGAGACCGAGGTGAAGGCCAAAGACATCCAGACGCTGGAGGCTGAACTCAAGACCCGGACCAATGCGCTCAAGGCTGAGCAGAAATCCGCAAAAAACATGAAATAATGCGTGTCATCAATCTCTCCGAGCACGACAGTGTGCTCAATATGTACTTGCGCGAGATACGCGATGTGGAAGTTCAGAAGGACCCGCTTCGTTTTCGCCGAAACATCGAGCGCATCGGTGAGTTCATGGCTATCGAGGTGAGCAAGACGCTTCACTACGAGACGACCGAAGTGCAGACGCCGCTCGGTATAGCGCCGGTGAACACTATCTCCGACCAGCTCGTGTTGGCGACCATCCTGCGTGCCGGACTGCCGCTGCATCAGGGCTTCCTGAACATCTTCGACCGCGCCGAGAATGCGTTCCTCAGTGCCTACCGCCGTGTCAATGCCGAAGGCAAACTGGAAATCGTGGCGGAATATATGGCAGCGCCGTCCGTAGAAGGCAAGACGCTTATCGTTGCCGACCCGATGTTGGCTACCGGCATGTCGATGGAAGTGGGCTACCTCGCATTGCTCCGGCACGGCCAACCCAACCATACGCACTTGTGCTGTGCTATCGCTACGCCGCAGTCCATCGAGTATATGCGCAGGGAGCTGCACGACAGCCCCGATGTGACGCTCTGGTGTGCAGCCGTTGACCCGGTGCTCAACGATAAGAAATATATCGTTCCAGGGCTGGGTGATGCCGGTGACCTCTGTTACGGAATAAAAGTCCATTTGTCCGATCGCTCTTAGCAAATCCTATATGGCGTTTGTGCCTGCCGCACTCGTTGCGGCAGGCATCGCTGTGCTTAGTCTGATAGAGCAGCCGACGGTTACACCGCCTATTCCCGTCAACGACAAATTTGCCCACGGGTTGATGTACGCCGTCTTGGCTGTTGCCCTTCTCATCCCGTTGTTCCGACTGCCCGTCAAGCGTTATAAATCCATCCTTCTCACCGTCTTTGCCACCACCGCTTACGGCCTGCTTATGGAAGCCTTGCAGCGTTTCTGCACGCTCACCCGTTCCGGCAGTATGGCGGACCTGCTGGCAGACTTAGTAGGCGCCCTCGTCGGCGTGGCAATCGTTCTTATATGGCGTATCTGTACGAAATAGCACTCTCGTTCCTCTATCGGACGCGACTGCGAAAACATCTCGCTTTGCTGAGCCATCATGGTTCAGCAACGGAGGCTTGGCGTCATTTGGACGAACCGGGTATGCAGGAAGCGCTCGACCGCGCGCAGCAGGAGTTGGAATGGATAGAGGCGCACGGTATCCGCGTGTGGACGCTCGGTGACGAGGCTTATCCGTACCGTCTGCGGCAGTGTCCCGACCGACCGCCGGTTCTCTATTCGAAAGGTAACGTGCAGCCCTCCGACGGACATATCGTCTCCGTCATCGGCACACGTCGGCCTACGGAACGCGGACGCGAGATGACGACGGCGCTCGTGCATGACTTGCACGCCCTGTTGCCCTCCGTCACCATCGTCTCCGGCGGGGCGTACGGCATCGACATCACTGCCCACAGAGCCGCCATCGAATGCGGTATCCCGACGCTCATCATCCCTGCGCACGGGCTGGACCGCATCTATCCGTATCAGCACCGCAACGATGCCGTGAGGGCACTCGAGGACGGCGGCTTGTTGACCGAGTTCCCTTCGGGCACGGAACCCTTCGCGCCGTATTTCGTGCAACGCAATAGAATCGTTGCCGGACTGGCAGACGCCGTGGTTGTCGTCGAGTCCAAAGAGCGCGGCGGCAGTCTCATCACCGCACGCATGGCGTTGGACTACGACCGCGAACTGTTCGCTTTCCCGGGCAGACCTTCCGACATCACTTCGGATGGCTGCAACGCGCTTATCCGCGACACGAAAGCGCACCTCATCACCTGTGCCGAGGACCTCGTGCAGGCTATGAACTGGACGACCAAGACCGATAAGAAACAACCTGTCCAGACGCAACTGATAGGCCTTATGGACGACCTGACCGAACGCCAGCAGCTCCTTCTGACCAAGTTGCAGGAAGCCGAAGAGGGCTTGCATATCAACCTGCTCGTCATGGAGACCGAGATTCCTTATTCGGACGTCGCTTCCGACCTCGTCCTTCTCGAACTCCAAGGCCTCATCCGCTCCCTCCCCGGCGGCATCTACCGCTTCAAGCAATAAAAATCGGGAAAAATCTCCCGTTTATTTGCACATGTCATTTTTTTGTTGTAATTTTGCAGCCGTTTTTGAAAATCACAACACACCATATTAACGCCTTGCGTAGCAGTTGTGAGCCGCGCGGGCATAAACATTTGTACGTTTATCAATATGATTAAAATCACTTTTCCGGACGGAAGCGTCCGTGAGTACGAAAACGGCGTGACACCGTTGCAAATCGCTGAGTCTATCAGCCCCCGTCTGGCGCAGGACATTCTTTGCGCAAGTATCAATGACCAAATTGTAGAACTGAACCATCCCATTGAGGAGGATGCCGCTATCAAACTCCATAAATGGGAGGACGAGCAAGCGAAGCATGCGTTCTGGCATACCTCGTCGCACCTGATGGCGGAAGCTTTGCAGGAACTCTATCCGGGCATCCAGTTCGGTATCGGTCCGGCTATCGAGAACGGTTTTTACTACGACGTGATGCCTCCCGAGGGTGTGGTCATCAACGACACCTGTTTTGCTGCTATCGAGAACAAGATGCTCGAACTGCGCGCGAAGAAAGAAGCGCTCGTCAAGAAATCGATTTCCAAGGCAGACGCATTGAAGTCGTTCGGCGACAAGGGTCAGAGTTATAAATGCGAACTTATCTCCGAACTGGAAGACGGACATATCACCACTTATACGCAGGGTAACTTCACCGACCTCTGCCGCGGTCCGCACTTGGTAAGTACCGAACCTATCAAGGCGGTGAAAGTGCTCAGTTGCTCCGCCGCTTATTGGCGCGGCGATGAGAAACGCCCGATGATGACGCGTATCTACGGTATCTCGTTCCCCAAGAAAGCGCTGCTCGACGAGTACCTCGCGTTGCTCGAGGAAGCGAAGAAGCGTGACCACCGTAAGATTGGTAAGGACCTCGAGTTGTTCATGTTCTCCGACATGGTCGGAAAAGGTCTGCCTATCTGGCTGCCGAAAGGTACAGCGCTGCGTCTGCGTCTGGAAGATTTCCTCAAGAAGATACAGAAGCGTTACGGCTACGAGCAGGTCATCACGCCGCATATCGGTTCGAAGAACCTGTACCTCACTTCGGGTCACTGGGACCATTACGGCAAGGACTCTTTCCAGCCTATCACCACGCCGGAAGAGGGTGAGGTTTATCTGCTCAAGCCGATGAACTGTCCTCACCACTGCGCGATATACAAGAACTCGCCTCGTTCGTACAAAGACCTGCCGTTCCGTTGTGCGGAGTTTGGTACGGTTTATCGCTACGAGCAGTCGGGCGAGTTGCACGGTCTCACGCGCGTGCGTTCCTTTACTCAAGATGACGCGCATATCTTCTGCCGCCAAGACCAAGTGAAGCAGGAGTTCATCCGCGTCATGGAAATCATCAACATCATCTTCAAGGCGCTGAACTTCGAGAACTACGAGGCGCAGATTTCGCTTCGTGACCCCAATAACCACGAGAAATACGTCGGTTCGGACGAGATTTGGGAGCACGCAGAGAATGCGATTCGTGAGGCGTGCAAGGAGATGAATCTGCCGGCACGCGAAGAGACGGGTGAGGCAGCTTTCTACGGTCCGAAACTCGACTTCATGGTCAAGGATGCCCTCGGTCGCCGTTGGCAGTTGGGTACCATCCAAGTGGACTATAACCTGCCGGAACGCTTCGAACTCGAATATACGGGTGATGACAACCAGAAACACCGTCCGGTGATGATTCACCGTGCGCCGTTCGGTTCGATGGAGCGCTTTGTGGCTGTGCTGATTGAGCACACGGCGGGTAAGTTCCCGTTGTGGCTGACGCCCGACCAGGCAGTCGTTCTGCCTATCTCCGAGAAGAGCAACGAGTACGCATGGAAAGTGAAAGAGATACTCGAGCAACAGGATGTACGCGTCATCGTCGATGACCGTAACGAGAAACTCGGTCGTAAGATTCGCGACAACGAGCTCAAGCGTATCCCGTACATGCTTATCGTCGGTGAGAAAGAGGCGGAACAAGGTCTCGTCTCCGTCCGTCAGCAAGGCGCGGAAGAGAAGGGTTCGATGACCATCCAGGAGTTCGCGGACTTCATCAATGACACCGTCAAAAAGCAGATGAGTGCGTATTAAACACGCAGTACTTTCGGACTCCGCCTGCCTACGGCATTCCCCCGAAATTACGTTCGCACTTTCGTGCTAACAACAACTTTTTAGCCCGAAAAAAAACCAAAATATGCAAGCAAATTGAATTTTTTGGGCTAAAAATTTGCGTGTTTCAAAAATTTGTAGTAATTTTGCACGCTTTTTTGGTCGAGAGGCTCGACACCCAGTTAGCCATTCGGCGAAAAAGTAGTATTTATACGGATAGGCCTGAAAAAGTTTCGCTCGTGAAGCGAACGCCGCACCGCCCTAACACATTAAAACAATCGTCAATGTACGCAATTGTAGAAATGAAAGGCCAGCAGTTTAGAATAGAAGCTGGCAAGAAACTGTTCATCAACCGCATTGCTGACCTTGAGAAAGGTGCAACAATCGAGTTCGAGAACGTGCTGCTCCTCGACAATGAGGGCAAAGTAAAAGTAGGTGCTCCTTATGTTAAGGGCGCTAAAGTGGTTTGCGAAGTGCTCGACAACGAGTGCCGCGGTGACAAAATCCTTGTGTTCCACAAGAAACGCCGCAAAGGTTTCCGCAAACTGAATGGACACCGTCAGGATTTGACGAATGTCGTAGTTAAAGAAATTGTTATTGCTTAAAAAGAAAGGACAACCAGTATGGCTCACAAGAAAGGTGTCGGTAGTTCCAAGAACGGCCGTGAATCAGAAAGCAAACGTCTTGGCGTGAAGATCTTTGGTGGTCAATTCGCAA
>Ga0265298_10011590_pt1 | contig 10301 bp, 12 predicted proteins | sample AusTroGonzalo_MG_3_FD_193486 | JGI IMG/M metagenome (GOLD analysis project Ga0265298, IMG submission 193486) | Bovine rumen microbial communities from tropical cattle in Woodstock, Queensland, Australia - Gonzalo_01 | ecosystem: Host-associated > Mammals > Digestive system > Stomach > Rumen ... | reverse complement strand
AGGCAGTCGTAAACCTTTGAATAGGGCATGTCAAATACAGATTGTCTGGGCATTCTCGATCACCTCACGCATGGTTCCCCGTGTCACGGCACCAGGCAGCAATAGCAGAGATAAGAGACAACGAAAGCTCATCAGAATACGGAATTTGGATGGAGCCTTTGCTGTGCTTGAACCCGTGCGCGTCCAACTTCTCCGAGAAATGTTCCACTGCCTCCGGCCCCGGATAAAGACCAATATGCTTCTTGGTAGCCGCGAAATGTATGATGTTATGGCCTTGCCAGTAGGTCGGCATCGACCAGGAAATCTTTTCCGTCGCTTCCGGCAATTCATCCTGGATGGCTTCTCTGACGCTCTGAAGCTGATTTCGGATTCCTTCATCCTGGGCTTCGATATACTCATCAATGGTTTCCGGCGCTTTTCCGCAGAAATGTTGCTGATTCTCATTCTTGAAAGAGCGGCCGCATTTCGGGCATTTCCACATCGCATTTTACCCTCTTTCCTGAATCACAACGTGTACGCTGTCCCTGTCGCCTTTTCCCAGTTGATTCCTGATTGACTTCAGAAGCCCGATGATGTAGCAAACGTTCCCGTCTTCGTCCTTCACGCCCATGTTGACAATGCTGCCGTCATAAGGAATCCCATCGAACTCTGCATGTACTTTCACACGCCCCTTCCCAAACTCTTCCCGGATATTCCAAGGAAAGAGGACGTAGGCACCTCCGCTGTCGGGGACTTCGTGAATCATGCCGTCATACTCATATCGCCTCTGTGCCACAAACGTGCCTCCCTGTTCCAGGTTTTTATGACGATCACTATTTGCTTCCGCCAAAAGCCGCCGCCTCCGCGATCCATGAAAGCAGCTCGTCATCTATCTCTTCAGCAGTGCCGATCATCACATGATGCGTCCAGCGATGGGGGTATGGCTCAACAGCCGCGTCGATCCGAGGAGACTCCTTTCTGTAAGGCAGTCCAAATGTAATCGTTAGGAACGGGTCAGACCGGTCTTTCGCCTTTCTCACCGGCGTGAAGGATACCGCCGCGAACAGATGCCGGTTGAAGAAGGAAATCTGGGTTTTCTTTGCCTCGATACGAGTATACGGCAGGTTGTCAAGCACGGAACTGCGGAATGCCGCATACAGGGGCAATGCGCTCTCTTTTCCGTTGAAGAAGAACAATTCATCTGCTGTCATGATATGGCCGCTCCCTCGGGTCTCTTCACAGAACCTCTCGTTGATTAATCTTCGCAAACGGACATCTCTTCCCGATAGCGCAGATTAACTGTGATTGCCATTTTCCCACTCCCGTTTCAAAATTGCATACTGCATTGTGTTCTCATACAACGGCGTGCCGTCCGGATTGTTGACGAAGCTCACGAACTCAATGAATAATCCCTCCCGGCGCATACCGAGCCGCTCGCACAGGTGCTGGCTGGGAATGTTGTAATCCTCGGTGTAGGCATAGATGCGCCGTGCGCCTTTCTCGCGGAACAGATCATCAAAATAGGCGTGAGCGGCTTCGTAGGCGTAGCCCTTTCCGGTGTAATTCAGGTTCAGCATCCAGCACGGGCTGAACGTGTCCATCACTTCGTCTTCCGGGTCGGTCCCTTCGGGATGGGCAAAGATTTCTCCAATCACTTTGCCGCTTTCCTGGAGGGCGATCGCCAGATACAGTTCATCCTTTGCCCGCCTCTTCATCTCGTCCTTTGCTGCCTCTAAAGAGTCCAGCTTCATGCAGGCGAAGCAATTCACAGCGGGTTTACGAAGATATTCCAGCACATCCGCCGCATCGGATTCCCGGAACGGACGCAGCACCAGCCTTTCAGTCTCGATCATGTTTCTCCTCCAGTAAATCATACAGCGCATCCTGGGACAGCACTCCGCGCTTTAAGTCAGGCGGCAGCTCGCCCCGCTCATCCGCTTCATAGTCTTCCCGCCATTCGCCGGAGGTGCAGTAAGCCTCCAGGAGGGCAAGTGCCTCCGGATCGTTCATGGCTGCGGCCGCGTCATATAAGCGTTCATATTTCTCGACCCGCTCGATCCGATCCAAACGGTAGAAACGGCGATAGGTCTTACCTTCGCGTTCCACGATTTCATTCCACATGGATGCGGGCCGAACCCAGATACTGCCGTCACCGCAGAGCGCCTGATAGACGACCATCGCTTCTTCGGTTTCCGAATGCCGGGCGATGCCAACCACCTCATAGAGCCTCCCTTTAAAGTGACGATACCTTCCCGGTGGAATCGTCCGGATTGCCTCTTCGTAGGTCATAGTCCACTCCTTTTTTCTTCCCAGAACAGCGGTTTACTCTGTATACTCTCCATATTCGCAGCCGATATGGGCAGCTTCCACCTCGTCCACCAGCTCCAACTGGCCGTCCCGTTTGTCGTACAGCTTCACCGTGCCCCATCCGTTGCCGCCGTTCCACAGGCGGTTGTGGCGTTTGCTGCCGTCCGGAGCTTCGTAGTTGACAAAGAGCATATCTTTTTTCCGGCAATGCACCTCGGTTTCCATGACGGCGTGGATGTTTTCCTGACGGACGCGCCAGATCACTTCTTCGTCCGTTTCCTCAAAGGTGAAATCCGTCTTGACCATCAGATGCAGCTTGGAAAAGTTGAAATCGTATTCCTGGCCCTCGTAGTAAAACACGCCCAATAGCCGCCGGTCCAGCGGCACGAAATAGATTTTCGGCCTGCCGCCGCCGATGTCGAACACGCTGTTCTGAAGTTGCTCCCCAGTCTTTTTGCTCTTAAGGCAATTGGAGGACAGCCATACCCAGGGGCTGGTGAAATCCCGGCCCCAGTTTTTGTCGGCGTAGCCGTAGCTTTTTTCGGGCGTCACCGTGTACTTCCTGCCGTTGAATGTGACCGTGCCGCTGTACGCGCTCTTCATGCCCTCGGCGTGCCAGTACATGGCGAAGGCCTCCGCGTCCCTGAGGGGCTTGCTGGCCCCGTAGCCCACGTTGAAGGCGATCTGTTTGTCGATGGTCAGATCCCAGTCCATTTCGCCCGCGTCGCACATCCATTCCGGATGCGCGGCGGCTTCCTTAGGCATAATGCAAACGCTGCCTTTCAGCGCCGTTTCACAGGCTAAACAATCGGCGGCCTCGATCCGGTACGGCGCATCCCCATGCAGCGCAACGTCCTTCCAGGCAAAGAACCGGTGCAGTTGGCAATGATCCTCACCCCAGGTACCCGCCTTGACCATCAGGTAGGAAGGCCGTTTGCCCGCGGCTTGGTTGGCGGGCAATTGCCCCAACACCGGCTCGTCTTCCGCCAGCGCGGGATTGCACACAAAAAACTCGATAAAGAACGGCTTGTCCTCGCCGGTTGACTCGTCCTGGGCCGTGAAAGAATGCCACCACCAGTCGTAGCCGTGGTACGCCAGCGGGCCGTGAAGCATGAATGCGTTGCGATTGATGTCGTGATGATTGAACATCCTCATTCCTCCAAATCATTGCCGCCTGGCCTGATTGCTTTGGCCAAGCCGAAAATGGCGCACGAAAGCCTTTCTGCCGTGGGATTCGGGAAGAAGAAACAGGAAATCATTGAGAAAACGCCCTTTTGAACAGAACGATGGCCAATGCGGCGCTCAGGAAATCCGCTATCAGCTGGGAGGCGAGGAAGCCTTCGTATCCTGCGGCAGCCGTAGCGACCAGGAATACCAGCACAAACAGCAGACCCTGACGGCTCAGGGACATCATCAGCGCGTTCAATGCCTGTCCGCTCGCCTGGAACAGACAGGTGTATAAAAGCACCACTGCACAGAACACCATCCCCGCGATCTGCCAGCGGAGCATTATTTGGACGGAAAGAAGCGCAGGATCATTTCTATGACGAAGACCGCCCAGGAGATATAGAGGATGGCGGGCAACCTTTCGACGCTTTCGATCACTGTTGCTTCGCTGAACAGCCTGAAACGGATATAGGTGACCAGCGGCATGACAAACAGCGCAGTCCTGTATACCAGCCGTAAAAAGTGCAATTGACTGACGGCGCTGATTTTTCTCTTGCTTCCCCTCTTCATTCGTCCTTTTCCCCCTGGTTTTGACCGGTTATGCTTTGAGACGGGCTGATTGAATGCCGCCATCCGCAAGCTCTGTGCCGCATCGCACTCCATCAGATGCCTTCTGCCAATTCCGATTGAGAATGAACCATTCCCAAGGATTTTATAACTCGTTACAATTTGTTATTTCATCATGCCTGTGTCATGTTCATTCACTCCAAGGCAGCTTGATATTCGGCACGTCCAATACCGCCACATCCTGCAGATCGTATGTGATACCGTTTTCCTCAAGTTCATTCAAAAACGCGTTTACAATCAGCGGGGTTGAAAACGGCTGGATGAAATCGAGTGTAAAGCGGCCATTCACAGCGGCAATCTCGATGCACGGATAGTGCCCGGTAGCGCCTGTCCACGTCCGGAAATCCCGGATGTACTTTTCCGCTTCTTTGTAATTGGCTTTCCCCACATAACTGACTGTTGCAGTCAGCATTTGTTCTGTATTCTTCCCAATGAATGCCGAAATGCCCAGCCGTTCCTGATCAGTTTCCTTTGAAAGCAGCATCTGCGTGAGACCCCTTAAACTGTTGGCCCCCGCTAAAACGGTCTCCTCCCGAGTCTGCGCGAAAACCATGCCCCGATAGGCTGTTGCCTGCCTGCTTACCGGCCATTCACGCATCTTTTCCTTATATTCGAGCATTACGCCTCCAACCAGACTTTGATGCGCTAATGGCTTATGAAGGGCTTTTCTCTGATTCACACACAACGCTATCCTGATCGGATCAGTCGCTTTCGGGAACAGTTTTGCAACAGCGCGGCTAAGAAATAATGCGGTTACTGTTCCGGGGCTTCCATCATTGTCCATGCTGAAATGCATGAATTCTGATTCGTCAATTGCCACACTATAAACCGTCTTTACCCGATCTTCCTGCAAACAGGCGCTTTCGATGAGATTGAGTGCCTTTGGCGTTTCAGAACGGACAGGAACCGGAAGATTCGTCGCGGTTTCAATGGGATCCTCCCATTCTTCCATCGTGATCTCATCTCCAACAAGACGGATTCCTTCATCGTTCAGTTTGACGCCATACCTTTCGGAGCAATAATAATACAAGAGCGTTCTGATTACTTCATATGCGCCGGTCCCGTCCGTCAGCCCATGGAATATATCCAGTATGATCCAGTTATCCCGGTAGGCGAAAGCAATCATGTGATAGTTGGATTCTTCAGCGTTCAGCTCCACGCCATGGAGAGAATTGCTGATTACAACAGGCCGGAGGTTATCAGCAAAGAAATACTGTCCATTCTTCTTCTGAAGCTCAACACAGAAGTATGGATACCTTTGCATGGCAGTGTCTACAGCGGTACGCAGCACGGCGGGATCAATCAAATCCCGCATCCGAATCCTGATCCTGATTTCATTGGGATTCTCTCTGTTCGACGAATACAATTGGCGAATCCCGGTAAATACGTTTTGTTCCATCGTCTTCCTCCGCAAATCCAGATATGTTTCGTCAAATGGCTTTGTTTATCAACCGGCCTATGTCCATGCCGTAAAGCCGTGAACTTGCCTGATCGTTTTTTACGCATCATAATATCCACATATTGTATCCGGATCATGATCCGCGATTTCCGCCGCGATACCCGCACAGACGAATCGCTGCTCAACATCCGTCTCCTGTTCGGCATTGGCAAATACGCCAAATCTGAGCGTGACTTTTTCCGCTGTGCCCTTTTCAACATACAGGTCCGAAGTAAACTTCCCGATCAGCTGTTCATAGTCTTCCCGGTGAGGACAGTATAACAGAAAAGTGTCTCCTTCCTTCCTGCACCCGATTCCCCCGGTTTTGCGTGCAAGCTTCCTGATGCCGATACCGATACTGCGCAGCACAAGATCGCCAAACTGTCTTCCGTATTGTTCATTGATCGCGTGAAAGCGATTGACGTCACAGACAAAAGCATCGAACGCGGCTCCTTTGCTTTGCCGATCAAGAAGGTTTACATAACGGATGAAATAGTCTACATTATACAACCCGGTGAGTTTGTCACGCTCGGTACGCCGAATCAAATCGCGGTTCTCCGACAGCTCAATGCACTTGGCTATACGGGCCTTGACGATATCAATATCCGGATAGGGCTTTGAAATAAAATCCATGGCCCCAGTCTTTAAGCTGTCAAGCTCCGCGTCCTGATCAACCGTTAAAACGATGATGGGGATCAGCATAAGCTCTTCGTCAACCTGCATCTCCCGCATCACCTCCCGGCCTGTCATATTCGGCATGTACAGATCGAGAATCAGGAGCGCGATTTCATCCTTGTGCTTTCGCAGCATTTCAAGGGTTTCAACGCCATCGGAAGCGTAAAAGATGTCGTAATCATCCGCAAGCAGATCGCCCAGCATCTCACGATTGGTTTCTATGTCGTCAGCGATCAGGATATGCTTTCGCATTTGGATGACTTCGCCGTCGTCGTTTTCATGATTGGATTCGTCGTCTCTGATCACCGCTCCCAGGCTTTTCAGCAACGTTTTGTCCTGATACATGATCGCGTCGGCACGTTCAAAAATTTCACGAACGGAATGATCCCTGTCCGGATCATATTCCGCAAGTCCGGCGGAAACAATCGCTTCGTCAGTCGCAATATGCGCCGAAGAAAGCTGATGCAGTTCACGCATCAATATGCTTCTGTTTCCATAGTCCCTGCCTGTCAACAGCGCCACAAATTCATCGCCGCCCACGCGGTAGACCGGACTGTGAGAGAATACGTCGCAGATCATCTTGCATGCCCTGCGGATGTATTCGTCCCCGGCCTTATGGCCCTGCGTGTCGTTGATTTTTTTCAGGCCGTTTACATCACAGACGACGATTGCAAAATCTGAAAGAGAGCCGTTTTTCAGTTTTTCATCCAGCTCATTTTCCGTTTTGAAATATGCGTGTTTGCTTTTCACGCCCGTCAGTTCATCCGTGTTTGCCTGGCCGTGCACCTGCGCGATTTGTGTCCTCAGCTCCGTCTGCATGGAGGAAATCTGCTTTTCCAGCGTATCCATGGAAATGCCTTCCTCACGCTGGTTCTGGTCCACCTGGCTCTTTTCCTCGGTTGCCGAATCATTGCCCATCTCATGCATCAGCATGGTAGCCATTTCATTCAGCTGACCTTGAATGGAACCGATCTTTTTTTCGCTTCTGGCGATGACGGCGACGGCAATTCCTCCTCCAACCAGAACAGAAAGAAGCGCCACAATGAGCGTCGTCCTGGTCAGGCTGGCCAATTGCCGATTGTACCATTCCGCACTGAAGTCTACGGCAATAATACCCGCCACATCGCCCCGAGAATCCAGAACCGGGCTGTATGCGCTGTAGAACGATCCCCACGCGTCATGATACGGCGTTTCATCCGCGGCTGCCATTCCCTGGCTTGCCTTGTAAAGCGCGTCCGTAAATACGATCGGCGATCCGAATTCACCGGGATCATCCACGGTGGGATCCAGGCCGAACGTAAATGTGCCGTCGCCCATGTCGCGGATGCAATAGATGTACTTCAGGTCGATGTTGTCCTGAAAGTATGTCAGCGTCCGCATGATCGCCGCATAGTCAGCGGTTCCCTCATCTTCCGGCGTAATGGATTTCAGAACATCCCCATCGATCATCGCCGCGGCAGTATTGGCAATATCAAGCATCCTCGTTTGAATCAGCGTGATAATGGATGATTTGGATTGGCGCACCAACAGGAATCCAAGCGAAATGGTCACGATGAGCAGAAAAAGAAGGACCAGAATCAGGTATCTTGATGTGCGTTTTGATCTGATTCTTTCTATCATAGATATCCTCCACTCTTCATCTATTTACCAAAAAATTGAAACTGTGACCTAATAAAGACGTTATCTATCTTCCTCGCTCAATGATTGTCAACGTCGCTCTTATCTCCACGGACAAATATGCCTGTCCAGGTTGACTTTCTGAATTTACAAAATTATTTTAGCACATGATTTTCTTTTTCACAATACCAGCTTTTGAAAGATACGAAGATGGCTCTTGTTCGGTTACTATTCACGGGGCGGGCGGACAAGAAAAATGATATGCCCAAGTCTTAGGGCATATCATGCGAGTACGCAGGGAGATTAAAACGACAATCAAGTCGGGGCAAATCTTGCAGAAATTTCCTTATAGAGATTCAGGTTTCTGAGTTTAAGGGTCTCAATTATTGACAGAGCGTCGCAGAAATACTCGTCACCATGATCACCGCGAAAGCACATCACCTGATGGGCTTTTCGTTTATACTGACGTGCATGCCTTTCAGCGAGATTATTTGTTGGCGGCACTGTCGGATCTTTGAGAAAGAGAATGTATTCTTCCGGTGATTCCTTCATCCGTTTGCAGAGATTGAATCCATCCTTGAAGTACTTGTTTGGTGGATCATATTCATATTCTGTTATTCCAAGCTGAATGATCATAAGGAACTGGCCAATCAGTCTACCTGATATCTTGTGCCAGGTGTCGCCTTCTTCTTCCCGGTATGTATACCAGTGTTTGATTGCTCGTCTTATCCATCTTCGCAGCTTGCGATTCCATGTCATTTTCTTTTCGTTTTCAATGCTGGCAATGGCATACCGCCGAATGTGGGACATGCACTCCTGCCGGCGTTTCCCATGTTTGGCGATGGCCGATTCATGGTCACTGACCAGCGTACCATTGTAGAACTCAACCGGTGTGCCTTTCACGCCCTCGTCGCCTTTCTTGGGTCTGGCCTGATAGAGCGCAGAATCTTTTGTCACAGTGATCATTGCCGTAGCCTGCTTACCTTTCTTTCGGGCAAATGTGAAGTCAGCGTGAAGCACATCTGCTCCGAGGTGTTTCAGGAACAATTCATTTCGTTCCGCTTCGGTTTTTCGGGAGAATTGTTTAGCCAAATTGCAAATCATTCCGTTTGAAATCTGAATCTTTCCGTCTGAAACGTCGCTCAGGAAGGTACGAACCCTGTCTATGGCAACATTACAAGACTGGTTCAGAAGAAACGCAAATGCTTTGACTGACGTATCGTAATTGACATCGTCTATATAGCCGGCCGGAAACGGCGCGTGTGTTTTCTTGCGCGTAAATCGATCTTCCAATTCAGGCGTTGTGTACTCCACTACATAACTTGATATACGCAGAAAAACCATCTGCTTCCGGATGGTATTGCCTGTAGGATGATAACGAATAGCATCCTTGTACTCCTGCGGCATCTCCACTTCGCGGGTTTCATCTGCAGGCAACCGCCTTCGAGGATGATGCTGATGACCAGGTTGACCACCCGGTTTTTTCCCGCTGGATTCCCGACTGTTATGAATCGACTTGTGATTTGGATTCATGGAGGACGGCTTGGATGAGTTCGTATAATCCTTCTTGATTCGGGCAGTTAAGGCATCGTTCTTCTGTTGAACCTCTTCGGCCTGCGTCCTGGCCTGATATGCTTCTTCACGCTTTTCCTGGGCAATCTTTTTTGCTTCGTCTCGCTGTCGGATCGCTTCCTCTTTTTCTGCCCTCATCTTCTCCATTTCTTTTCTCATGAGGGCTTTTTCTTTCTCGCATTCAGTACGGACGTCTTCGGCTACCTGCATCCAATAACGTACGATTCGACCATTCTCAGCCCGGGCTTTGACCAGTTCCGTCTTTAATCCGCGAATTATTCGATCCTGAAACGCCAACTCTTCCCGATGCTCTTTTCGCATCTGTACATATATTTCTCCAGACTCAAACGCGGTAACTTTATCCCTGTAATGCTTAATCCAAAACAGGGAGTTTGCCTCGTTCCAAGTCTGATTGCCCATTCGGATCACTCCTTGATCTTTGCGAGTTTTGCAATCTCTTTCAGGATCTGTTTCTGAGCCGCCAACGCTTCCTTTGCCTTCTGTAGTTCAATTTCCAGCGAAGCTATCTTCCTTTCCTGGTCCGCTGCTGTTGTGCGTAATCTGACGATTTCAGTAGCGTCAGCTTCGCTGATTCTGATGGGATTGTCTTCCTTCTTGCAGGGAATGATCTCACCCGTTTCAGGGTCAACTTTCCCGATATACTTCCGCTTTGAACGCGGTTGTTTCTTCTCCTTATCCCAATAGGACGTGCTCTCGTAAGCGTATTTAATGCCGGTTTTCTTGTCGGTTTGATAGACGATACTGGCCATTACGGTCCCTCCTTTCATGATGCATATATTATACACTACTCCAAGAGAAAAATAAAGTATAAATAGTAACAAAACTATTAACTATGTTCTAACTAAATGAAACAGATGCCTCGCTTACAGAAGCACCTGCTTTAAAATGCTTTTTCTTC
>Ga0265298_10011589_pt1 | contig 10302 bp, 10 predicted proteins | sample AusTroGonzalo_MG_3_FD_193486 | JGI IMG/M metagenome (GOLD analysis project Ga0265298, IMG submission 193486) | Bovine rumen microbial communities from tropical cattle in Woodstock, Queensland, Australia - Gonzalo_01 | ecosystem: Host-associated > Mammals > Digestive system > Stomach > Rumen ... | reverse complement strand
GGCGCGACGGAGCCGAAGACCTGCGCGGACATAAAAGTTCGCGCAGGGGCGGCGGAAAAGGTTCCGCAAAATCGCCCGATTCGCTGAGGCGCACACAGTCCGTCGCGGAAAGCGATCTTTGCGGAAAACAGCCGCCCGGAGTCGAGCGAACGGAGTCGCATCGGACAAAAAGTAGCGTTTTTAGTGTGTCCAGATGACGAATGAAGCGACCGCGTCATGTAGTGTTAAACACCGTCCACCGACCATGCGAGGGCGGCGAAGCCGGCCGAAGCGGGTGCAGGGCCCGAGGCCCTGCCGCAAGGGGCTCCGGGGTGTGCGGAACACCCCGGACGCCGGTACGCGCGACCAGCATTTACGTTAGATGAAAATACCACGGAAGCCGAGACGCCCCGGGCAGGTTCTGCAAAAGCCCATTTTCGTATTGTTCCTCGGCGCGGACTTTTTTTGATGGTTGCCGCGCAGCTCCTGGAGGGGGTCACCAGGCGAGGATCGGCCAGCCGCGTTTGAGCGCTTCGGCACGAAGCTCCTCCGAGGGGGCGACGACGAAGGGATGCCCCACGCTGGAAAGAAGCGGGATGTCGGCGGCGCTGTCGCCGTAGGCGGCGATCTCCTCCGGCCTCACGCCCAGCCTTTCCGCCATCTGCCGCATGCGGACGACTTTCTGCGGCCCGAGGGTGTAATCCCCCGCGAGCCTCCCCGTGAAACGCCCGGATGCGTCGAGTTCAAGGGTCGGCCCCGCCGTCTCCTTTATATCGAAGAAGGCGCGCACCGGTTCGGAGATCATGGTGTTGGTGCTGGAAAGGATCGTCGACGGCTTGCCCGAGGCCGCGACCTTGCGTGTCGTCTCGATCGCGCCGGGGCGGCACTTGGGGCGGACGAACTCGTCGAAGTGGCGCTGACAGATCTTCGCCATCTCCTCTTTGGTGTTCCCGACGAATTCGCGGAGCTGGAAGCGCAGGAACTCCTCGAAGTCCAGCACTCCGGCCACATAGTCGTCGTAGTACTTGTGCGCGAGTTCGATGTCGCTCTTCGGCGCGAATCCGGCGGCGACGAGAAAGAGTTTCCACGACACGTCGCAGTCGTTGTCGACCAGCGTGCCGTCCATGTCGAAGACGTAAAGTTCCGCCATCGGTAGATCAGTTGCCGTGCGGCGTGTAGTTCGGGGCGTCCTTGGTGATGACGACGTCGTGCGGATGCGCTTCGCGCAAGCCCGCGGCGGTGATGCGCACCATCCGCGCCTTTTCCATGAACTCCCGGATCGTCCGCGCGCCGCAGTAGCCCATGCTGTACCGCAGTCCGCCGACGAACTGGTGGATCACCCCCGCGACCGCGCCGCGGAACGGCACCATCGCCTCGACCCCCTGCGGGACGAGCTGGGTGTCCTCGTCGACGTCGTCCTGACCGTAGCGCTCGCGGCTGCCGGCGTTGTGCTTCATCGCCTCCAGACTGCCCATGCCGCGGTAGACCACATAGCTGCGCCCCTGATGGAGCACCACGTCGCCGTTGCTCTCGTTGGTGCCCGCGAGCGCGGAACCCATCATCACGCAGGAAGCGCCGACCGCGATCGCCTTGGCGACGTCGCCGGACTGCTTGATGCCGCCGTCGGCGATGACGGGGATGTCGGAGCCGACCGCCTTGCGCGCGGCGTAGACGGCGGATACCTGCGGCACGCCGACGCCCGCGACCACGCGGGTGGTGCAGATGCTGCCGGGGCCGATGCCGACCTTGATGCCGTCCGCGCCCGCGTCCGCGAGCGCCTTGGCGGCTTCGCCGGTGGCGATGTTGCCGGCGACCACGTCGACCTTGTCGCCGTAGGTCTTCTTGATCAGGCCGACCGTGTCGATCACGCCCTTGGAGTGGCCGTGGGCGGTGTCGAGCACCAGCACGTCCACCCCGGCGTTGACCAGCGCTTCGATGCGCTTTTCGTCGTAGGGACCGACCGCCGCCGCCGCGACCAGCTGGTGCTGATCGTCGCGGTTGTAGTCGGGTTCGTCGTGCTCGACGAGCGTCCGGACGTCGAGGAAGCTGTAAAGCCCGGTGAGCCGCCCGTCCTTGTCGACCATCGGCAGCTTGCCGATCTTGTTTTCGATCATCAGCTTGTAGGCGTCGATCATCGCGGTGCCGTCGGGGGCGGTGATGGGATCGCGGCTCATCACGTCGCGGATCTTGATGTTGGCGTCGGTGAGGAACTTGATGTCGCGGCTGGTCAGGATGCCGACGAGCTTTTCCTGATCGTCGAGGATCGGGAACCCCGAGAAGGAGTACTTGCGGCGGCGCTTTTCGTCCAGCATCTCCCGGACCGTCTGATTGTCGTGGAAGGTCACCGGCTTGCGGATAATGCCGTTGAGGTAGTATTTGACCTTGCGCACCTCTTCGGCCTGACGCTCGGGATCGAGGTTCTTGTGGATCACGCCGATGCCGCCCAGCCGCGCCATCGCGATCGCCATGCTGCTCTCGGTGACGGTGTCCATCGCGGCGGAAACGAAGGGGATGTTGAGCTTCACGCGCCGCGAGAAATAGCTCGACACGTCGGCGTCGTGCGGCAGAAAGTCCGCGTACTGGGTGACGAGGCTGATGTCGTCGAACGTCAATCCTTCGAAGGGGAAGGCGGCCATGAATTCGTCGATGTAACGCATAAGGCAAATTCCGGTTAGTGGGTATATAATATCACATTGGCTTAATGTACATCAAACCGGTCAAATTTGCAAGGGCGCGGACGAAGGAAAATCGCCCCGTCGGGGCGGGGAAGAAGCGCTACTTTCTGCCGGTGCTGCCGAAGCCGCCGGCTCCGCGGCCGGTCTCGGAGAGCTCCTCGACTTCGAGCAGTTCGACTTCGGGCAGTTTGGCGATGACCATCTGGGCGATGCGGTCGCCGCGTCTGACCGGGAAAGGTTTGTCGCCCCGGTTGAAGACGATCACGCCGACCTCGCCGCGGTATCCGGCGTCGACGGTGCCGGGGGCGTTGGGCAGCGACAGGTCGTGCTTCAGCGCCAGCCCGCTGCGGCAGCGGATCTGCGCCTCGTAGCCGACGGGGAGTTCGAGGGAAAGTCCGGTCGGGACGAGCGAGGTCCTGCCGGGGGGGAGCTCCGCGTCGACGCGCGAACGCAGGTCGTAGGCGGCGTCGTCGGGGTGGGCTTTGGCGGGGGCGAGGTCGCGGCAGTCGGGCAGCATTCGGAATTTTACGGTCACGCTCATGAAAGTCGGCTCCAATGGGTTCGGATTGTCGTTTGCGGACAAAAATTACCGCTTCGGAGCGATTTTTTCAAGCCGCTCTCCCGTCCGGAACTGGCAAAATCCGAAAAGTGTTCTATATTTATGTGCAAACAAGCAGAAGTGGCCGCATCATGAACTCTAAAAAACGCATTCGCCGACTGTACATCGCCAAGTACATCGTCACCCCCGAACGCAAGGTGGAAAACGGCGCGGTGCTCTGCGAGAACGACCGCATCCTCGCCGTGGGCGGGGTGTCTGGCTTCGAGCTCGTGGACGAGCTGGAGATCCACCGCTTTCCGGAAGGGTACATCACGCCCGGGTTCATCGACACGCACATCCACGGGGCGGGCGGCTTCGACTGCTCGTCGCCGGAGGATTCGCCGTGTTCCATCGAGGCGATGAGCACCCACCTCGGCGTCTGCGGCGTCACGGGATTCATGGCGACGGTGGTGAGCGCCGAGCGCACGACGATGATAAACAACCTCGCCAAGCTCGCCGTCGCGATGAAGAAGGAGCTCCCCGGCGCCGACGCGATCGGCATCAACATCGAGGGGCCGTTCATCAACCCCGACAAACACGGCGCGCAGCCGCTCGAAGTGCTCTCCAGGATCGACCTCGGCTTCGCGCGCGAGCTGATCGACGCCGGAAACGGCCTCGTGCGGGTGATGACCTTTTCGCCCGAACTGGAGCACGCGGAAAGGCTCGTTGAGCTTCTGGTCGAACGGGGCGTCGCCCCTTCGCTCGGGCACAGCAACGCCGACGGAGACGAGACCTTGCGCGCCATCGACGCCGGAGCCTGCCGCTGCACCCATCTCTTCAACGGCATGGCGCCCCTGCACCAGCGCCAGATCGGCGTCGCCGCGGTGGCGCTGACCGATCCGCGCGTCACGGTGGAGCTGATCATCGACGGCCGCCACGTCGATCCGCGGATGGTGGACCTCGCCTGCCGCTGCAAGCCGCCGCAGATGATCAACGGCATCAGCGACGGCACGATGGCGGCGGGCATGCCGAACGGGAACTACCGCATCGGTCCCGCCGAGATCAGCGTGGAAGACGGGTTTTCGCGCAACGCCGAGGGGGCGCTCGCCGGAACGACCACCATGCTCGACGCCGGGTGGCACAGCCTGATGAGCAGCGGACACCTGCTCGAAACGCAGGCCGCCCGCGCGGTCACCGCCAACCCCGCCGCCGCCTTCGGTCTGGAGGACCGCGGCGTGCTGATGCCGGGGCGCCGGGCGGACATCGCGATCTTCGAGTGCGGGACCAACCGCGTCCTCATGACCGTCCGCCGCGGCGAGATCATCCACGAACAGAAGTGAACTCTTTCCTCACACTCCGCAGTTCTGCGCGGGATCGGCGCACTCCGGAGTGGTCTCGACGAGCTTGGTCAGAAATTCGTCCGCGGCCTTGAACTGGCGCTCGAAGAACGCATTCAGCATCTCCACGGCCTCGGCGGTCTTCCCCGCCCGGAGCAGTTCGCGCGCCTTCGCCCGGACCGTTTCGTACTCGGCGAGGTATTTGGCCTCGAATTCGTAGAGCTTTTCCACGTTCGGGTGCTCGTCGCCGCACTTCTTGCGGAACGCGAAGGAGAGATCCGCCCACGTGCCGTTGCGGATCTTGTCCGGCATCTGGCGCACCGCCATCGGGATCGCCAGATAGACGGTGTGGCGCTGCGGTCCGATCGCGGTGTAGCAGGTCGAGAGCTGCGCCGGGAACTCGGGATCGATCTCGAAGCACGCCGCGCCCTGACTGTTGCTGCGGAACGGATACCTTTTCCTGAGGTCGTTGCCCTTGGCGCACTTGGCGCGGCTGGCGCGGATGATCCCCTGCAGCGTGAACTTGCCGTTTTCGCGGTACTGATTCATGATCGTGCGGCTGTTGGCCTCGCGCGCCCGGTCCGAGAGGAAGCTGTACAGATTGCTGTTGGCGAACTCCTCGATCCCCGGCAGGTGCATCTTGTTGCTGATGACGAGCATGCCGCTCTTGATCTCCTTGATCTCGCCGTAGGCGGTGCCGATGTCGACGATGTAGGCGTGCTTGGCGTCCGCGACCATCAGCGTCGAACCGTGGCAGCTCTTGGTCCCGGGGCGGCGGCTGGCGCGGCAGTGGTCGCGGATCAGCACCGCGCCGTCATAGGCGTTGTCGCACTCGGTGAGCACCTGGCGCAAAATCGAATACGAACCGATGTTGACGCGCCCCTCGCGCGGATATTTCACCGTCAGGGCGTCGCCGTCGTTGCAGGTGGCGATCACGCCCTTTTCGTTCATGCCGAAGCCGGTGAGGCCGCCTTCGAAGCCCGCTTCGTCCGGGTGCTGCCCCAGCCGCAGCCAGCGCCAGCCGCGCGGCGATACGCGCACGTCGCCGGATATGCGGTAGGGCTTCTGGTCGCGGCACTTGGTGACGGTCATGAGGCCGGATTTGGTCGCCGACGCGTGCATCACCCAGCTGGTGCAGGCTTCGACCGACAGAGCCGTGCAGAGCACGGCGGCGGAACAACCGATGTATTTGCTGAAAGTCATGATGTTTTCCTCCGATCACTTGCTCGCTTTGACAGGTTCGACCGTCCCTTCCGCGGGCTTCGGCGGCGGGGCCTGATCGAGCGACTTGAGGAAGGCGAGCGTTTCGCGCGTTTGCTTTTCGAGGCACGCCCGCAGCAGCTTCCGCGCCTTGTCGGGCCGTTCCTGACGGAGGTATTTCCACCGCGCTTCGAGGCGCACGTTGTCGAATTCGGCGAGGAGTTTTTTCTCGAATTCGAGGATCCTCGGATCCATGGGATCGTCCGCTTTCGCCGCCTTCATCCGCGCGAAGGCGCCGTCCGTCCACTCCCCGGAAAAGAGCTCCCCGGGCAGCGCGTCCGCCGCGCCCAGCGGCACCGGCAGATAGACGGTGTGCCGCGTCGGACCGTAGGCGACGTAGATGCAGCTCAATTCGCCGAATTCGGGATCGACTTCGATGAGATAGCTGTCGTGCGAACTCGAATTGTACGGGGCGGTCTCGAACTTGCGCTTGCCGGTCTTGCTGCGGGCCGACGCGTATTCCTCGCCGTTCAGCTCATGGGTGTTGAGCCGCGACGCCGCGAAGGAATCCTGCCGCGAGATGGACTTGTTGGCGTCCAGCCGGCGGCGCAGCATTTCGCGCACCGCCCACTCGCGCTGGGCGCACTTGAGCGTCCGCTCGACGGGAGAGGTCGACGAAGCGTCCATGCCGGGGAGCTTCCACAGATTGGCGTAGACGCAGAAGGCGTGCGGCAGTTCCCACGACACGTAGTTGTCGGGCGAACATTCGATCGCCCACGCGTGGTTGCGGTCGACGACGAAGAAGATCAGCGAGCCCGCGATGAGTTTTTTGTCCGCAGCGGCCTGAAGCAGCGCCTCGGCCTCCTTGGCGGTGGCGCAGCGGGAGAGTATCTCGATCACGCCCCGGCGGCCGGTGAAGTTGTTCGGCGAGGGGGCGGGGTTCTTGTCCGCCATCGGGCCGCCGCCCGTGAAGATCACCGCCACGCCGCGCTCGTTGACGCCGCCGAAGCGGAAGCCTTTCTTCATCCCGATGCTCAGATAGCGGTAGCCCGCCTCCGGCTTTTCCCAGCGCAGCTGCATTTCCGTGCGTTTCGGCATGTTGTGGCAGCCGTGCAGCAGCGTCATCCCGGTCTTGGAGTAACGCGGCAGCACCATCCAGTCGGTGTCGGCGCTGACTGAAAGCGAAATGCCCGCGGCCAGCACCGCGGCGGTCAAAAGTTTGCGGATCATGGTCTCTCTGCCCTCCCGTTTTATGATCCCGCGGCGCGGGGTGCGCCGAAGTGATGCGCAAATAAAATAACTCCGCCGCCGATTTTTTTCAAACATTTTTTCCGCCCTGTTGACAAACGGCGCATGGATAAGGCGCGTCGACGTCCGAAAAAGGGCGCGCCGGGAAGGAAAGGATATATGAAATGGCGATGTTCGAATGCAATGCCGATGTGGTGATCCGCCGTCCGGAGGGCGACGGCACGTACGCTGAAACTCCGAGCCGGGCGCTCTTCATCGAAAAAAGTTCGCGGGAGGCCCGCGCGGACGACGCTCCCGTGCTGCGCGAGGAGTCGGAGTTTCTGTTCCCGCCGCTGTCCGAGGTGCGTCCCGGCGATCTCGTGCGGTACGGGGAAAGGGATTACGAACTCGCCTCCGTGCGCGTCTGCCGCGATCTCGACGGCAAGGTCGTCGGCCGCCGCTGCACGGTCGTACATTAATATATAAAGGCGGAGGAGTCCATCATGCCGGAAGACTTGGAAAAGATCAAACTTCACCCCTACCGGGTGAGCTTCGGGGAGCGGGATCTCGGGATACTCGCGGAGATACCGGAGATCCGCATCGAACACCGCCGCCGGGATTGGCGGCTCTACGACCGCGAGGGCGGCGACGAAGCCGCCTCGGAGATCGTCGACGCGGCGGCGGAGATCACGGTAAGCTGCTGCGACATCGCGACGGCGCTGGAGCTGATCTCCGGGTTCGCGGTCGGCGACGACGTGCTCGACGCGGCCAACTTCCGCGAGCTCGCGCTCGCCCCGCCCGCGGGCAGCGGCGAAAAGACGCTGCGCTTTGCGCGCGCGGTGCTGCTGCCCGATCTGGAATACTCGCCCCGACGGGACAACCACCGGGCGAAGATGACGTTCCGGGCGCTCCCGGATGCCGGCGGCAGGCTCTTCACCTTCGCGTGAGACGGCAAAAAAAGGAGGCATCATGGATATTTCGACTGCCGAAACGGCTCTGGCGCGCGAGATCGCGCGGCTGGGCGATCTGGAAGTGGGACGGACGGTGCGGTGCGGAGTCGCCGACCTGACGGATACGGCGCCGCTCGTGTCCGTGCGCTTCGTGTCGGGCAAGCTCGCGGGGGAGGCGCTCACGGAGTTCGTCGCGGAGGTCCGCGGCGTATTCGCGGAGCCGGAAGAGGCGCAGGAGTTCGCCGTCGCCGTGTGGGGCGCGCTGCCGCTGTACGGCGTGTCGGGCTTCACCGAGCTGGCGGCGACCGACTTCGTGGAGTTTTCGGAAAAGAACGGGTTTTTCACCGCGGCGGGACGCATCAGAGCGTGCTTCGCCTGACACGAAGGAGGTTTTCGCCATGAATGAGATCATCGGCGGCGCGGGTGCCGCCATCACTTACGGGATACCCGACCGGGGCGCCCGGACGACGCGCGCGGAACGGCTGGTCCTTCGCGCCGCGCTCGCGCCGGACGACGCGGAGCTCGCGCTGGCGCACGTCGCCGCCCACTTGAGCGGGCTCGAACTCGGCGGAACGCTCTTCCGGCACGAGGCCCCGGCGGAGCGGCTCGACGCCGCCTGGCTGCGGCTGACCGGGGAGACTCCGGAAACGTCGGCCGACTGCCGCTGCTTCACCGCGCAGTTCTCCGGCCGCGAAGTCACGCGCGGCGCGGTCTCGCCCGGGATCTTCGCCGCGCTGGGCCGACTGCCGGCGCAGTGGCTGACGGTGAACGGCGGCGGACTTTCCGAACCCGTGACCGTCGCCGAGCTGAAGCTGCTCCGTCCGGCGCTTTTCGGGTGCGCCTTCGCCGGCGGCAGGCGGGCGGCGACCTTCGACGCGGAGCTGGGCGTCCGCATCCGCACTTCGCCGCTTCGCTGAAAGTTCCGGGAGCTCCGTTACTTTATGAAGCGGTTGAGGTCCCGCAGGACCTGCGTCAGCTCCTGCTGGTACTCGCGGTAGACGGCGCCCGGATCCGGCACTTCCCGGTCCTCGGCGTCGTAGGCGCGGGCGGTGATGGCGCCGAATTCGTCGAGCGGCAGCGGCATCTTGTACTTTTCCGCCGTGAAGAAGCTGTCGTCGAACTGGGCGATCACCGTGTAGCGGCGCTTGGGGGAATCCGGCGCGAGCAGGTTGATACCGTGTGAGAAGTCGCCCGCCGGATTCTCGACGCCGAAGTAGGGCGCCAGCATCGCCACGATGTCGAGGTGCGAACTCATGCCCGTGTAGACGCGGGGCTTTTCACCCGGCAGTGCGATCACGAGCGAGGTGCGCGTCTGCACGTTGGAAAAGTTCTGGCCGTGCCCCTGACACCCGTGCTCGAAGAACTCCTCGCCGTGGTCGCCGACGACGATCACGACGGTGTCGTCCAGAAGCTTCTTTTCCTCCAGCGCGGCGAAGACCTGCCCGAGGAAGCCGTCGAGCGTCCGGCAGCAGTTGCGGTAGCGGTTCTTGAGCTCCGCGGCGCGGTCGGGGCCGAGCTGCATGTAGTCGACCTTGTCGATGAAGGGCTTGAAGACCGCGTTTTCGTCCGGGAACTCGAACGGGTAGTGCGGGCTTTCGAAGAACATGAACGCCATGAAAGGCTTGTTCCCGCGGTCCCTGCGGATGAAATCGAGCAGCAGCCCGGTGTTGCGGACGTCCCGCTCGTAGGTCAGCCCGTCGTCGTCGCTGTGGAGGTCCTTGGAGGGGATCCGCGCAAACACCGTCTGGTCGAACTCCGGATAGCTGAACTTGGCCGAGGTGATGCATTTGACGTCGTAGCCGTCCTCGACGATCCAGTCCATGAACAGCGGCCCCCGGTGCATGTCGAGGAACGGGAACCAGTAGCTGCCGTACAGCCCGTAGAACATCGAGAACACCCCCATGCGGGTGTTGTTGCCGCCGGAAAAGTTGTTCGTGAAGCGGATGCCGTGTTTTTCGGCAAATTTCCAGGTCTCGGGCATGATCTTGGGATCGAGCATGTCCGCCCGCCACGATTCGCAGACCAGCCACACCACGTTGTACTTTCTGCGGTCGGCGCGGCGGCGGATCGGGTGCTGCGGATAGTTTTCGATGTTGAAGGGGCGGCGCATCATCAGCTCGTCGCGCGTCGGCTCCCGGAACCCGAGCCGGGCGAAGAAATCGTTCATCGTGACGCGGCGGAAGGCGGGGATGCAGTTCGAGGCGCGCAGCGGCTCCGGGTACTTCATGTAGAAGTCCCAGGCGAAGATCGTCGCCGTCGCGAATCCGAAGGCCGCCGCGGCGGCGATCAGCGCGAACTTGCGCCACGTCTTGAACGGCCGGTACAGCAGGAGCGCCGCCGCCCCGCCGCGGAAGAAGATCACGAAATACATCAGCACCAGATTCAGCACGAATACG
>Ga0265298_10011587_pt1 | contig 10302 bp, 10 predicted proteins | sample AusTroGonzalo_MG_3_FD_193486 | JGI IMG/M metagenome (GOLD analysis project Ga0265298, IMG submission 193486) | Bovine rumen microbial communities from tropical cattle in Woodstock, Queensland, Australia - Gonzalo_01 | ecosystem: Host-associated > Mammals > Digestive system > Stomach > Rumen ... | reverse complement strand
AGAATAGTAATTCATGGCTAATGAACAGTGACAACACAGGATTCTTCGGATGGGCGACTGGAGACACAGACAATCCTTGGGTTAGACCAGAAGAATGCTATGTAGACTATATGTATAAAGAATATAGCATACCTGCAAAGATAATAGATACACAGATTAATGCAGAATCATTACCAGATGGACTATATGGCAATGCATTGAACTATGATATGCTATGCAACTACATAACAGGAATACCATTAGTTGGCAATTGCAGGATAATGTCATATGATACAAACCTTAAGTATAAGACAATAGACTGTAAGTTTAGACAGCATATGACAGTCATTAATCAACAGCTGCCACATGCATAACAGTATTGTACATTGGAAAATACTATTTTATATACAAGGGACTTAACGTTCCTTGTATGTTGATCAAAATACACTAAAAATTTAACATATGACTAAATACGTATGGCAATAATCGGAACAACAAATGTAGGAAAATATCCAAAGCCACATGGATCACAAGGCTCAGGTGGCACAACTATATGGAGAGGATCTATTAAGAATACAGACTTACCTGGAACAATGGGAATAGGCTCAATATCAGCAGAAAAAGGATTCATAGGAGATCTTACAGGCAATACCTTGACATATAATGAAGGCAATTTTACATACCTTTTCGCACAAGATGGTACAGTAAAAATAATAAGAGGCGATGAGTTAAGATATAAGACTGGTAAGATAGATGATTTTGCAGCAGATACTATAAGTGCAGGCAAGATAAAAGATGTACAAGAACTTACTGTTGAAGGCAAAGCATGGATAGACGAACTAAATTCAAGAACTATAACAACCGACTATCTTACAGTAACAAAACAAGCACATTTCTTTGAACTTATAATAGATAAGATTAGATCTGTTGGTGGAACATTGATATTGACACAAGCAAACTGTATAGCAGACTATGTTAAGCCTTGTGACAGCAATGGAGAGCATATGCCAAAAATAATGAATGAAGACGATGACTATGTTGAAGACTTAGAAAATCCAAACGTAAGATTTTTTGATGTGTATTGGACTGCAGAAGATCTAGGAACAGGCAGAATCAATACAAATGACTGGATTGAGGGAGACCAAGCATACTGTCAGTCATTCAATAATGTCACTGAAGGTGCGAATTATGATGTATCTAACAAATATTACTGGAGATTAGTAACAGATGTATTGGATGACTGCTATATGAACTTACGTACAGGCGCTGAACTTACATTACAAGAAGCTCCATCAGCAACAGTAAATAAAGTCACCATCAATAGTCCAAGAATATTATATCATGACAATCTAAACAATGAAATAATCGTAAGTACAGGATGGAATACTGCTACACAATCAATAACAGGTGTTCAGACGGGAGTAACATGGACACCAAGTAGTGGCGGCGCGTCATCAGTTACACAAGGAACAATGCAGACTGTAAATACTATATTTGGCATTCAGCTTACGCCAATAGCAGACACAAAGCTAATTAATGCGGTGCCTGAGAAATTCATTTTAGACACAGATATAGTAAGTCAAGGATCAGTTACTGGTGGTCCTGCACGTCTTAACATAGGAATATACTATCAGGATGGCACAAGCGAGTATTTTGCTGCGCCTGCTAAAGCAACTAACCACTATGAATATCTACTTAATAAGACATTAGATGAAGAGCATTCTACACAAGATAATCCTGTATACTACAGTGCGACAAACTCACCTATACAAGTAGTAGTAATAACAAATGCAGATGAAGTAGAATGGCATCTTGTACATGGAATTAGACTTTCTAATACTGACATGGACATAGACACCACATTTGATCCTGACCGTGAATATGTATCAGTTCCTTCTGCAGGTGACAATATAGCTCAACTAGGATATAGATCATCAGGAAGTAATGATCCTAATATTGATCGTGGCAACGCAATCATATTAGCAGCATATAAGACACCAGATCGCGGAACAGGTCAGGTAGGCAGCTATAAGCAATATCCTATTAAGCCACCTTCTTATGCTCAGTATGTAGCAATAGGTTCACAAGGACCTGCAGGACCACAAGGACATTACTATGACTTAGCATATTATAGACATACTTCAATGGATGCAAATGGAAGTAGATTCATTGGAAACTTCTATACTACAGGTGGAACAGACATAGAGACAATGATTCAGACAGGCGGAGCAGACTTATATCAGCTATTCACTGCATATTGCCGTAACTATAATGCTAATCCACATATTCAATATCCTAATACAAACTGGGACTGGATCAAAGCATCAACTAATATGCCAGGTGGAATCGCTTATACATATGAAGGTCACGCTTCTGTTCCTATTACAAAACAGCAAGGTGAGACAGATGAACAAGCTATAGCACGTGTTGGAGCTAGTCTAACATTTTCAGACTATTCATGGATTGAAAGACCAGGTAGCACGGGAACACCGGGCGGTCACTGGGTGAACGCATATAAGAATGTCACAAGCACTAATACACCACCTTCTCCACCAAACGATAACGGAGTACCAATTACAATTGCGCAAATAAAGGCAGAAGAAGATCTAGGACATGATGGTTGGAATGGATGGCGTTCTGCACCACAAACATTGCCAGTTGGATATTTTACATGGATGTCACAAGCATTCGTAAATGGAAATGGATCATATGACTTATGGGAGACAGCAGTAAGACTTACGGGTGCTGACGGAACAGATGGAACAGATGGTAATGATATAGAATTCATATATTATAGAAATAATGGTGACGTAGACGGAGATCCATTGACACCACCTGCACCACCAAATGGAAGTACATACAGGGATGACTGGCCTGCAACATATAATGGCTCAGTTAAGACCAGTGATCATGAGACAATTACTGTAGGTGGCATTCAATATACTTGGTATGACAACCCACAAGGTGTAGGTGACTATCCAAATGATCCTAATGCATATCTTTACGAATATATGTCACAGCGTATCAGACGAAATGGAACATGGAGTGACTATACTAATCCTGTTGTTTGGTCTAACTGGGGTAAGAAAGGACAAGATGGTGATGGATATGAATATATATTCAAACTATATAGTAATCCACAGTCATCTTGGACGGGACAAGCAAACCCTGCAAACTGGAACTCATCTTCAGCAGTTGATGAACGTGGACACTATTTTGACGATGATGAATACCTTGGTCCTACAAATCAAGGATGGAAAGATGATCCGCAAGACTTATCTGAAACATATGCATATGAATATTGTTCTATGCGTAAGAAGATAGATGGCTCATGGAACTCATTTAGTACACCAGCATTATGGGCGCACTGGTCGGCTCCTGGCTCACAAGGACCAACAGGACCACAAGGACCAGGCGGAGCTGCAGGTAGAATGTACATATTAGCAGATGCAGGAAGTCAAGCATACTATTCTATTAGTCTTAGCATACAGAATGAAATAGTTACAGGCTGGACAATTCAATTAAGATACAATATATATAAGAGTGAAGGACTATCAACAACAGCAATGACACAATCTGAAATAATAGATGCAGGAATTAGACCTTATGCACTTATTAAGAAGACAAATGCTCCATCTGATAGCTATATATGGTATAGATTCGATATTACAACCGAAAACAATATAGGTCTTTGTACATTAACATATAATAGACCTAGCTCAGGATGGACTGATACAGACGTACAGCTATTCGTAACAAACCATCAGAGTATACGTGTTGCTTTATTGCCTAATAATAGTGATCATTATTCTGAAAATGCATCAGTATTAAGTCAGAAATATGATGAGAATACATTACCATTCCAATTGTCTAATAATGCTCAATGGATTACATATGCTGGTGATCTTACATTGCCTGAAAGTGATAGACGTAGATATCCATCAATAAAGGGATTAGTTACTGGTTATCAAGCTAATTCAAATCATATAACACAATTAAACTTATCATTAGATGGAATTCAAGGACAAGTTACACAATTGAATACAGATTTGCATGGACCACAAGGATTTCAGTCACAATTGAATCAACAAGCAGGTTCAATCAATCTTATGGCTGGTGAAATAAGTGGCATACAAAGTGATCTGACTACAAACTATGCAACTAAAGGATATGTAGGCGTACAGACTAATGCAGTTACTTTAGGAGTACAGAATGCATTATATGACACTGGAATTGACATTACTAGCAATAAGATAACGCTAAAAGCAGATAAAGTGACATTTACAAATAGTATAGGAACAGTTAGTAACAAGATTTGGATAGATCCAACTACTGGAACACTTCATGCTGTTGATGGTTATTTCTCTGGAAACATAAATGCAACAGGCAAACTTATATCAAAGAATGAAACATTATGGAATGAAATAAGAATTGATGGTGAAGCAGGTCATATGAGAATGTTTGGCCCAGATCATGTAGAATATAATAATAGTACAGGTCAGTGGGTGCCAGCATCAGACGCACAGCAATATGAGATATATAGCGTTAACTTTGAGACAGATCAGGCAATGCGTATGGCTGTACAGTATATATTTAGCAAATTGAACTATATACAGACAGATGCTCAAAATGGCATTATGTTTGTTAGATGCAGTGACATATCAAAAGCATATCCTTATGAGATTCTAAGATTTGGTAAAAGCGAACTTAGTCATACTTATTGGCAACGTGATCCTAATAATCCTTCAACAGTAATATCAACAGTTCCAATTGGTGTAGAATGGGATAACATAATAGCTGACCATAATGTATTTGACACAAACAAATATGCAGATGTAAATTTAGATTTTAAAACTGCAAAAAAAGAAAATGGTCCATATTTGTTCGATATATATGGAATATTCGTATGGAAAGGAAGCTATGATGCTACATGGTATATTCCTGATCCTGCTCACTATGAAGGAAAACGTGTGGTATTCAAATCAATGGGCGGGTCACTTACATTACATTCTGGATTAAATACAAATACATGGTTTGTTGAATATAATTCGAATTCTGCATTTTATTCAAGATCAATTGGAAATCATACAAGAGAATATTTTTCAGATGGTGACCATTGGATTGAAATAGCAAGCAGTTAATATGTAACATAATGTAAAATTTCTTCATATAATTAGCCAAGTTTGTTAAGGATGTTTAAAAACTAAGAAATATCTTTACAAACTTGGTTCTTATTTACTATATTATATTAGATGGTTTAATATATGAGCAAGTAAGTAGATTGCAACGAAAGCTTGCTCTTTTTCTGTAAATCATCTACTAAATATATTAAACTGTAAAAATGAACGAAATTTTTGTTGATATTGATGGAACTAATGGGTTTTATCAAATAAGTAATTATGGGAGAGTTTATAGTGTACGTTTTAATAGATACTTAAAACCTCATAAAATGAAAAGTGGACATTTATCAATTAAATTAGGTAGCTTTGGTAGTGATTATATACATAGATTAGTAGCTAAAGCATTTATTCCTAATCCTGATAATAAACCAGAAATTGACCATATTGATTGTAATCCTTCTAATAATTATTTTGAAAATTTAAGATGGGTTACACGTAAAGAAAATTTAAATAATCCGTTAACTATTGAACATTATAAAGAATCAAATAAAAATAAAGCACCCTATGGATATTTTGTAAAGAAAGATATAGCCAATAAACTTACAGGTATCAAACATATTGGAATGCATATTAAAAATATTGATGGAAAAAGACAATGGTGTGATTAATTGAAAATATTTGTAAAATTAAATAGATTCCGTAATAATATTTGTTAAATCAATTAAGATTTCTTAACATTTGTTGTTACGGAATCATTGTCTTTGGTTAATTTTACCGATGCAAACCAATAGTGGAATGTATAACAACAAAAAATTTTACAATTATGAAAAAGAATGAAGTAAACAACGTGAATGAAAACATCGTAATGGACGCAGAAACAATGCAGGCAGTCATTGAAGACAACATGCATTTCGTTCCAAAGAACCAGCTTAAGAAGTTCATGGCACTGAGTCTTGAAGAGCAGGTTGAGAAGATGCAGTATTATCAGGATCGTGCGGCTAAGATTGAGCAATGGAAACAGTCTGCAAGTGTTCCCAACAAGGTTAAAGACCTGTTTGAGAAGAGACACGGAACGGTTGAGGATGCTAAGGCCATTATTAATTGGCTGAATGAATTCATCGAAGGATTCCGCGAAAGAGAGATCGCCCGCATTGATGAAGAGATCGCCAGACTTGAAGAAATGAAGAACTCAATCGTAGCGTAATGGAGCACACAGAAGTATGGATTAAGTTCGAAGAGATCAAAGAAATACTAGGGGCTGATGAATTACTTGAATGCATTGCTCAGGCTCTTTCAACTGACGAACTTGAAGAGAACTTACGGTACATAGACCGAACACAGGACTTGGATATTTTCTGACTATGATAACACGCGCGGTGGGTACAGATTTTCGTTAGTCAATTTCCTTTGAGCCAGAACCCACAATAATAAAAACGACTGAAAGAGAAATCAAAGGGGCAGATAAAAAATTCTGCTCCTTTTTTGTATATTATAAAAATTTTGTTTATCTTTGCACCGACTTAAAACAATAAGATATGGAGAAGGAGTATATAATTGATTTTAAAGCAGACGGTTATAATGATGACTGTTTGCAAGGTATCTTTAACAAAAAGACAGTAATAAAGGAAGTTGAAGAGCTATTAAAGTCAAGATATGGTGACAGTCTAAAATGGTTCGTCATCAGTGAGAATAGTACTAATGGAGTAGAAGAAATATATAATTCAAACAATAAATAGATATGCCTAAGTTTAAGTTTACAAAAACATTTGAGTCTTATTATTATCTTGAAATAGATGCAGATAATTTTGAGCAAGCATTAACAATAGCCAATGGGATGAATGAAGATAATGCATGGGAAGAAGACCTTGAGTTTACACCATGCATTAGAAGAACGTGGGCTAAAATTGATGCTGATGGAGAGACTGAAGAAGACGGAGAATTAACAGAAGAACAATTACCATAAGTTATGAATGATTTAAAAGGATTGCCAATGCTAAAGGCAAAATCTGTTAGTATCGATTTTGAACTTACAGATGAAAACATTGAGAATTATCGTGAGACATTCGATGATGAATCGGTTGTTATAGTCCATGCAGATGATAATGCATATTCTTTCATAGGCGGTGATCTATGCGATGTCTTATATGAAGTGCGTGATGATATATTAGAGGAAGAAGAATATGATGACTATTCTATAACTTATTATATCAACGTTGAGACTAAGAATTTTGATGGTGATAAACTGAACTTTCTTGGAGCAGCAGCAGAAGCATACGGAAGTGTAGATAATAAAATTGCAGATGATGAAGAAAAGTCAGTCATTTGTTTTGAAGGTGACATATGCTTTGTTATGGAAGACAATTGCTTTGACGAAGAAATATCACAGTCAGATTTTAATAAACTATGGGATGAATAGCATTAGATGCCTGTAGAACTATCTAGAACATCCTCTAATGTAATATTATGTATACTAATATATAAATTATAGTATGAGACATAAAAGAGCATTAGAGGATGTTAAAATGCATTTATACTTTTATACTTTTTGTTATATTCTTCTCAAGTAAAATATAACAAAAGTTAAATATTTCCTAAATTTAGATCTTGATTAAATATAATTGGTTAAATTTACACCATCAAATTTATCCGATTATGAAAAAGTGTATATTATTAATCAGAGTAAGTACGTTCAATCAGGACTTAACTCAACAGACAGAAGCAGTAAAAGCCGAAGCAATCAAAGACGGCTATTCAGAAAACAGCATTATCGTAATTGAAGATCATGAATCAGCGATAAAGCTAAGTGAAGAAGAACGTAATGGACTGAACCGTATGAAGCAATTCATTGAGAAAGACAGTTCAATTGATTGCGTATATGTTTATGAGATTAGTAGAATATCACGACAGGCAAAGATCGTATTCAGCATAAGAGATTGGCTTGTTGAAAGAAAGATTCAATTAATAGTCATTAAGCCATATATCAAAGTTCTTAATCCTGACTATACTATAAGTGAGACATCTACGATATTCTTCTCAATATTTAGCGGACTTGCCGAAAATGAAATGTATATAAAGAAGGCAAGAATGAGGCGCGGAGTTGAGAAAGCAAAAGCTATGGGAAGACATGCAGGCGGACATGTGACATTCGGATATAAAGTAGATAAGCAGCATAACTACCATATTGACGAAGAACAAGCAAATATAGTAAGATGGGTGTTTGACAAATATGTTAATGGAATGAGCATGAGACGTATTGCAAAAGAATTAGTAGAACGTGGAGTATACAAATGCACATTCCTTACTGCAGTTCAGAACATCAACAATATGATACATAATGACATATACATAGGAAGTAAGATTGGAAGAGAACAGATCATAACTAAGGAGATATTTGAAGAAGCGCAAAAAGTATGCCATAGGAACATACTTCATACTACAAGAGAAGACACCTATAGACTATGCAAAGGACTTCTATATGACAGGCATAATGGATTCTTACTTAGTGTAAACAGAGCAAATGATGGGTATTATTCTAAAAGAGCTAAAGGATGTTCAGTATTCTGTAAGATAATTGATCCTATCATCTGGGAATATTCAGTAAAGAAGTATAAGACAATATATAATATCAATACACAGGAGAGAGCAAAGAATCTTGTTCAGTCAATCGCTACACTCAATATTAAGATACGTAACGGAGAAGAACAGATAGATGAAAAGAAAAAGCAGTTAGACAAATTAGAGGAAAGAATCATATTGGGTAAAGTCAATGAGAAGCTGGCTGATAAATTAAGTAATCAATTAACTGAAGAATTGAATAATATAATAAACAAAGTGACAGGATGGAAAGAAGAAGACAAGAAACTACAGAATGAACTTAGAGCTATCAATGAGAATATGACTGTAACAACTCAGGCAGACGGGAGCAATTACTATGAGACACAATACGATATTAATCAATTCAAAGAAATGACAGATATTAAGGACCAGATAGCATTAGTAAGACAGGTAATAGACAAAGTAATATTAGACAGACCATCAAGAAACTTACTGAATATTGAAATACATTGTAAAGATCATACTGTTAAGAAGATATTGATGGACACATTTAGAAGAGAAATAAAAAGCTAGCGATCTTCTGCAGACAGCTAGCTAAAGAACTTTAAATAAATATATAAATAATTTATAATGTCTGATAGTATACCGCTGTATACTTGAGGATAATAAATGAATAATATGTTAGTTTAATTAATACATTTCACATGAGAGTGAAATGATCATGTTATATAACAGTTATAATATAGTTATTCTTCAATATGCAAATATAATACAAATCCAATTTTATTGTCTTTGCTAATAACATAAGCTATATCAGGGAACACAACTTCATCGTTATAATGTAGTAGATCATATTGCAGATATACAATATAATCATCTATAATTCTCTTTTCAATAACAGTGCCTGGCCAATCAAAAAAATGTTTTCCGTCATATACAGTTAATGTAGGAAAATCATTTGAATGTTTTTCAATAAACTTAATAGTAAATTTTGATGGACCAGTAAAATCAACAGCCTTTTCATATCTTACTGGAGTTTCTGAATTATTATCATAGAATACTCCATATATTGCTGTACATAAAAATGTTTCTGTAAAATCACCAATAACATAATCTTTATTATTTATCAATTCATTATAGTCATTGAAATTACTTATCAGCTCAGTAGGATCTTCGTTGATTTGATTATTAGAACAAGAAACATTCATTAATGAAAAAACTGCTACCAAGAAAAAAACTGCAATAAAAACTAACTTTTTCATAAATACTTTAACTTTTAATTAAATTTGTTTTATTATTAATTATAATATGGACATATCTAAAAAACAATTCAAAAAATTAAATATTAAAAAAAGTTAAATATTTTTTGAATTAATTTCTGAAAATGATTATATTTATATAAACAAATATATTTTAAATTTAACTATGAAACTAATTAAAGCAGAACACCCAGAATATGGAACTTGTTATTTTTCAAATAGAATTAAGGCTGCTAAGTATATTGGTGTTACTCCAACATATATAAGGCATATATTCTTAGGACTTGCAAAAAGAGCAAAAGGGTGGTCACTTTCATTTACGGAAGATGGAAATATACTTAACAAATATATTGATCCAGAGAAATGACACAAAGAGAAAAAATCTATTA
>Ga0265298_10011586_pt1 | contig 10303 bp, 5 predicted proteins | sample AusTroGonzalo_MG_3_FD_193486 | JGI IMG/M metagenome (GOLD analysis project Ga0265298, IMG submission 193486) | Bovine rumen microbial communities from tropical cattle in Woodstock, Queensland, Australia - Gonzalo_01 | ecosystem: Host-associated > Mammals > Digestive system > Stomach > Rumen ... | reverse complement strand
TAGGTCGAAGCCTTTGTGTAGTTTTGAAAAACGTCCGATGGCGAGGAAATGCTTCGATGAGCCATTTGATGGTGCTCCCGGCTTGAGTGTCAGGGGGTTGTAAATGACAACGGGCTTGAAGGATGAGTCGTAGGCGCGATAGACTGCAGCGTCGTGGTTACATAGGAGAATGGTTGCGTCAAGACGACGGAACTGATAAACATAGTGTCGTTGAAGCGTAGGTCCGATGTAAAGCGATGATGCGCCAAATAACGCCTCGAAAGAATTGTGAATCCAGCCTATACAACGAGCTCCCTTAAGACCGTTCTTAATGGTTGCAAGTCGGGCAGCCAAAGGAGCATGAACACCAATGATAGTGTCATAGCTTCCCTCATTCAGTTCCTTTATCAGTGCCTTTCGAAGGGGCGAAGGGAAGGAACTGTGCGCGTATAGGTTTGATGTCCAGGAAGAGGACGGTCTGCACTTGCGATAGAAAGCACTGTAAGCCTTGCAGCAGAACCGATGCAGGCGTCCGACATTAGGATAACTGAAGAAACGGAAATGCAGCGGAGCTTCATGGAGTTCATAGAGCGAAGTGTCCTTCAACTCAGGTTTGTCGAAGGTGACGATTGTTACGTCGTAGTCCTTTGCCAGTTCTTTTGCAATGACTGACGTTACCCTTTGTACGCCGCCAAAGGTGAAGATGGAGTCGACTAAAAAGCAAATACGTTTCATATATCGACTGCAAAAATACAAATTTTTTCAGGATTCAAGTATAATCATGCAAAAAAACACAAGAAAAGAGATGGTTATTTCACATTATTCCGTAATTTTGCACCAGTTATGAATTACCAAGCAATCGTATTATGAATTACCAAGCGATCATAGATAAATACTATCCGGAGGACACGGAATTGCGTCGTCTGCTCCTGAAACATAGTCGCCAGGTGGCTGACCGTTGTCTGCAAATCGCTCAAAAAAAGCCGGCTCTTCCCCTCGATGTCCAGTTTCTTGAGGAGGCTGCTATGCTTCATGATATCGGCATTTTCCGTTGTAATGCGCCATCGATTCTCTGTAATGGCACAGAGCATTATATCCTTCATGGTAGTATAGGTGGCGAAATCCTGCGACAAGAAGGCTTTGAACGACATGCACGAGTGTGCGAAAGGCATACGGGAACAGGTCTTACGACTGTTCCTTTGGCGAAGGACGGAACCCCTCTGTTATCGAAGGAATTGGTGGAAAGCGGGTTCTTCGTGCCTGAGACTTTGGAGGAGAAACTGGTGTGCTATGCCGATAAGTTCTACTCGAAATCAAGTCCTGATCATGTGCGTACAGTTGCCGAGACCGCTCAGAGCCTGGAGAAGTTCGGCCACGAGGGCGTGATGAAGTTCCTGGGATGGTCAGAAATGTTTGAGTGAATACGTCATTCGTTCAGAGCGTTTGCGTCATTTGCTGAGAGTGTTTCATGGATTTACTCGGAGCGTTTCATGGATTTACTGTTAATTAATGTAGAGTTAGCGCAAATAAATGGTGTCCGAATGGTTGTTCTTCGCCAAAAAATCGTAATTTTGCAGCCGTGAAACGAAAATCGGTAATAGTTCTGATGCTCTTTGCCTTCCTTTTCGCATTGGCAGCGAGCTATCAGAATATGAGATATGAGCACTCGGAAAGCGCTTCGCGAGTAGCAAATTCGAAGAGCGGAGTGCGGGGAAAGAAGCAAGGGGAACAGCAGAAAAATGATGAGTTTCTCGTGCCTTTTTCGCCTGTTTCAGTATTTCCTACCGACAGCACGTTGCTTTCCCCAAGATTTTCTTCTATTGACAGCCTTGATATTGATTCCCTACAAGAGCTGGCCCGTTCTGGCAATGATACGTTGCACATGGACTCGTTGCAGCTGGCTATTTGGAAACATAACAGGGCTATCGACGACTCTTTGAAGGCTGACAGTGCCAATCGCCAGCGTAAGAACGGTATTGATTCGCCTGTGACCTTCTCGGCTGAGGACTCACTCATCTACGAAGCTGGGACCGGCCTGGCCTATCTCTATGGTTCGGCCAACGTGAAATACCAGAATATGGATTTGAAGAGTGATCAGATCTATATGAATCTCGACTCCTCACTTGTGCATGCAACAGGTTCGCGCGATACGGCTTCGGGCGAGATGATTGGCATGCCTGTGTTCGTGATGGGTAGCGATACCTACGAGAGCGACACGATGGCGTTTAATTTCAAGACGAAGAAAGGACTTATTCAACAGGTATATACTGAACAGCAGGAAGGATTCCTGACCAGTGAACTCTCGAAACGAAACGATGAAGGCAATCTGTTCCTTCGTCATGGACGCTATACGACCTGTGATGATCCTCATCCTGACTTCTATCTCGCGCTTTCGCGTGCAAAGGTACGTCCTGGCAAGGATGTGGTCTTCGGTCCTGCCTATATGGTGGTGTGCGATGTGCCGCTGCCGTTGGCCGTTCCCTATGGTTTCTTCCCCTTCACAAAGAGCTATAGCAGTGGCTTTATCATGCCTACTTATGGTGATGAGACCGATCGAGGATTCTACCTGCGCGATGGCGGCTATTATTTTGCGTTGAGCGATTTGATGGACCTGAAACTGATTGGTGAAATCTATACCAAGGGTTCGTGGGGACTGTCGGCTGCTTCCAATTATCATAAACGCTATCGCTACAGCGGTTCGTTCTACGGAAGCTATCAGAATACGGTTCATGGCGAGAAGAACATGCCGGATTTCTCTGAGGAAACGAGTTTCAAGATTCAGTGGAGCCACCGACAGGATTCGAAAGCCAATCCTTATTCTACGCTTTCGGCCAGTGTGAACTTCGCTACAACAAGCTATGAGAGCAACAACCTCACGTCGATGTATAACCCGCAGGCAATGACGCAAACCACTCGTACGTCATCAGTCTCTTATAGTACGGGCTTCTCAAGCATCGGACTCTCTATCTCAACGACGATGAACCTTACGCAGAACATGCGTGACTCAACCATTGCCTTGAAACTGCCTGACCTCGATATCCGAGTCAATCGTTTCTATCCTTTCAAGCGAAAGAAAATGGCGGGCAAGGAGAAATGGTATGAGAAGATTTCATTGAGTTATACAGGTCATTTCAGCAATTCTATCTCGACGAAGGAGAATAAGCTCATGCACTCCAATCTTATCAAGGACTGGAGCAACGGTATGCAGCATAATATTCCTGTTAACGGAAACTTCACGCTGTTTGGCTATCTGAACCTCAACCCATCGTTCAACTTTACCGATCGTACCTATACCCACAAGATTTATCGTAGTTGGGATGCTGCAAACCAAAAGGAGGTGAACGATACCACCTATGGCTTCTATAATGTCTATAACTGGAATCTCTCGCTGTCGGCTTCTACCAAGCTGTATGGCTTCTATATCCCCTCTCGAAAGCTCTTTGGCGACAAGATTGAGGCCATCCGTCACGTGTTGACACCACAGGTGAGCTTCAGCTATGCGCCGGACTTCAGTGCCAGTCGTTATGGCTACTATGAAACCTATCAGAAGACGGATGCCAATGGCAATGTGTCGATGGTAGAGTATTCGCCTTATCAAGGACAGCTCTATGGCGTTCCTGGAAAAGGAAAGACGGGAAATATCGCCTTTGATCTTTCGAATAATGTGGAGATGAAGCTGAAGAGCGACGATGATTCTACTGGTTTTAAGAAGATTAGCCTGATTGATGAACTCGGCTTTGCAGTTTCTTATAATCTCGCAACCGATATCCGTCCGTTGAGCGATGTGAGCACCCGTTTGCGCTTGAAGCTCACCAAGAGTTATACGTTCAACATGAATGCTGTCTTCGCCAGCTATGTTTACGAGGCTGACTCCGTAGGTGCAACCCCACGTGTCAGTGAGCATACCACTTATTGGGAACAAGGCAAACTGGGTCGCTTCCAAGGAATGTCACAGAATATCTCCTACACCATCAACAATGAAAAGGTGACGAAGTGGATCAAGTGGCTCAAGGGCGAACGTCCTAAGAAGAAAGACAAGGAGGAAGAGGAAAAGAAAGAGGACGAGAATCCGAATGAAGTTGAGACCAACATCGATAAGACCCTCGATGCCGGTCGTCATGGAGCCAAGAAGAAGGATGCCGGTATGGCTGAGACCGATGAGGATGGTTATATGAAATACTCATTGCCTTGGTCGCTCAGCTTTGGCTATGGTATCACGATGCGCGAGGATGTCGATAAGTCGAAGTTCAATTACAATACGATGCGTTATCCTTATAAGTTTACGCAGAACCTGAACATGAGCGGAAACCTTCGTATCAGTGACGGATGGAACATCTCGTTCTCGTCAGGCTATGACTTCGAAAACAAGAAGATTTCAATGACTACTGCCTCACTGTCGCGCGACCTGCACTGTTTCAATATGTCGTGCTCAGTGGTGCTCTCACCATACACCAGCTATAACTTCTCGTTCCGTTGTAATGCTTCTACGCTGACCGATGCCTTGAAGTACGACAAACGCAGCAGCTATTCGAACTCAGTACAATGGTACTAAGGGTTGGTGAACTATTTTCAATATAATACTTTATCTGAATGAAAGAATTTGTCATCTCTGAGGTGAAGGCCGAAACGGCTGTTCTCGTGGGACTGATTACAAAAGAACAAGACGAGGCTAAGACCAATGAATATCTCGACGAACTGGAGTTCCTGGCCGATACTGCAGGTGCCCGCACCGTGAAGCGTTTCACGCAGAAGGTGGGAGGTCCCAGTCAGACAACCTATGTGGGTAGTGGAAAACTCCTGGAAATCAAACAATATATCAAGGATTGCCAGGATGCCTATGACGACTGGTTGGATCAGCAGGATGCTTCACTCTTCGCTCAGGGACTTCTGGATGATTCCAAGGCTCCTCAGCCTGTGGGTATGGTCATCTTTGATGATGAACTGTCTGCCAAGCAGATTCGAAATATCGAGCAGGAATTACAGGTGAAGATTCTGGATCGCACCTCACTCATCCTCGACATCTTTGCTATGCGTGCCCAAACGGCTGAGGCAAAGGCGCAGGTAGAGTTGGCACAGCATCGTTATATGTTGCCCCGTCTGCAACGTCTGTGGACCCACTTGGAACGTCAGGGCGGTGGTTCTGGCTCAGGTGGCGGAAAGGGTAGCGTAGGTCTTCGTGGTCCTGGTGAGACCCAGTTGGAGATGGACCGTCGTATCATCCTTCAGCGCATCACCCTGTTGAAACAACGCCTTGCTGAGATTGATAAGCAGAAGACTACACAGCGCAAGAACCGTGGCCGTCTTATTCGTGTGGCACTCGTGGGCTATACCAATGTGGGAAAATCTACGCTCATGAACCTCCTCACCAAGAGTGACGTGTTTGCTGAGAACAAGCTCTTTGCTACGCTCGACACCACCGTTCGTAAGATGGCTATCGATAATCTTCCTTTCCTGTTGGCCGATACGGTAGGATTCATTCGCAAACTGCCTTCCGACCTTGTGGAGTCGTTTAAGTCAACACTCGATGAGGTGCGTGAGGCCGACCTGTTGGTGCATGTGGTGGACATCTCTCATCCAGACTTCGAAGATCAGATACGTGTTGTCGAACAGACCCTGACAGAGCTTGGTTGTGGCGAGACGCCTAAGATGATGCTCTTCAATAAGATCGATGCCTACAAGTGGACCCCTCAGGAAGAGGACGACCTGACGCCTCCAAAGCGTGAGAATATCTCTTTGGATGATCTGAAGAAAACATGGATGGCCAAGATGGCCGGCGACTGCCTGTTCGTCTCTGCCCGTCAGCGTCAGAATATCGACGAACTACGCACTATATTATATAATAAGGTGCGTGAGCTCCACGTACAGAAATACCCGTATAATGACTTCTTGTATACTATCGAGGAGGGGTAAACGATTGAGAAGATACAAATAACTATTGATTGAACCTAACACAAAATAAGATTATGAGAGACTATAGACAATTGACCGAGAACGAAATTCAAGTGCTTGAACAGAACGGCTGTTGGGCTGAAGACTGGGCACGCGTAGAAGTGGCTGAAGATTTCCGTCCGTATAACTTCCATCGTGTAGTATTCTATGGCGATATCCAACTCGGCTCTTTCGAGAAAAGTGTTGAAGTGAGCAAAGACTTCTTCAAGCATTCCGGCATCAATGATGCTACGCTTCGCAACGTATCTATTGGTAACGACTGTCTGATTGAGAAGGTCGGAAACTTCATCAACAACTATACAATTGGCGACGACTGCTATATCTCCAATATCTCGACCATTGAAACTACGGAAGGTGCTACCTATGGCGCTGGCTCTACCATCTCTGTGCTCAACGAGATGGGAGAGGGCAATATCACTCTGTTCCGTGAGCTGAACTCTCAGTTGGCAGCCTTCATGGTGAAGCATGGCAACGACAAGGTACTTACGCAGACGCTCCGTCAGTTGATTGATGACGAAGTGCGTGTGTCCACGCCAGATAGAGGTATTATCGGCAATAATGTAAAGATTATCAATACCAAGGAGATTACGAATACAGTTATCAAGGGCGACTGCGAAATCAGTGGCGCAGCCCGTCTGTCCGAGTGTACGATCCTCAGTAGCGAGGATGCTTCTGTATATATCGGTACGGGTGTTATCTGTGAGAACTCCATCATCTGCGACGGCTGTTCTATCAATAACTCCGTGAAGATGCAGGACTGCTTCGTTGGTGAGGCTTGTCAGATTACCAACGGCTTCACGGCTGAGGCCTCCCTCTTCTTTGCAAACTCCTTCATGGCTAATGGTGAGGCGTGTGCTGCCTTCTGTGGCCCGTTCTCAGCAAGCCATCATAAGTCGAGCCTGCTCATTGGCGGACAGTTCTCGTTCTACAATGCTGGTTCGAATACCAATTTCTCTAACCACGCCTATAAGATGGGTCCCATGCACTATGGAACCCTTGAGCGCGGTACGAAGACCGCTTCAGGCTCTTACATCCTGATGCCTGCTACCATTGGCGCTTTCTCTGTTTGCTTCGGTAAGCTGATGCACCATCCTGACACACGCTGTCTGCCATTCAGCTATCTGATGGCTTACGGCGAGACGATGTATATCGTGCCAGGTCGTAACATCACCACCGTGGGCCTTTATCGCGACATCAAGAAATGGCCGAAGCGCGACAAGCGTTCTAAGCAGTCGAAGAAGTCCATCATTAACTTCGACTGGCTCTCGCCTTTCACGGTGGGTGAACTGCTCGAAGGTCGAAAGATCCTGGAGAACCTGCGTGCTGCCAGTGGCGACAACGTCTCTACCTATAACTTCCACGAATATGTCATCAATGCCTCTTCTCTGAAGAAAGGCTTGAAATACTACGATATCGCTCTGCGCATCTATATGGGTGCTGTCCTGAAACGTGCCATCAAGGGCGACTTCTTAGGCGTTCCTGATAGCGAGGTAGGCAAAGGCCCTTGGGTAGATCTTTCTGGATTGCTGTTGCCTGAGAGTGAGGAACTCCGTCTGATTGACGATATCAAGCAGGGCACGATTGAGAATATCCAGCAGGTCATCGACCGTTTCGAGGAAATCAACAATCACTTCCGTCGTTATCAGTGGACATGGACCTATCAGCTCATTCTCGATTACTATCATCTCGACGAAATCGATGAGGCTGCTATCGAGCGCATCCGTGAGGATTATGTGCGTGCCCGTCGTGCTTGGATTGCTGAAATCCGTAAGGATGCCGAGAAGGAATATGCAATGGGCGATGTGGAGCAGGAGGTGTATGAGGACTTCCTCTCGAAACTCGACCACGAGATTGACTACGAAAACTAAATAGATTTATATTGCTACAATGATGAAGAAAACTGCTAACTTCTGGTTTGCTCTGCTGTTGTGCTTATTTTCGCAACATGCCAGTGCACAGCAGTCGTGGACTGCCGACAATGGTAACGGAACGTTTACCAATCCTTTGTTCTACGATGAGTTCTCTGATCCCGATGTCATCCGAGTGGGCGACGACTACTATCTGGCAGGAACAACGATGCATGCTGTGCCAGGATTGGTCATCTTGCATTCGAAGGACCTGGTGAACTGGGAGAATATCAGTTATTGCTTCGATCGTTTCGACTTCGACGACCCGGCGTTCTCGCTCAGCGGACCTCAGGATAAGAACCGTGGTGAAATCTATGGCGAGGGTATCTGGGCTCCTTGTATCCGTTATGCCAACGGTCAGTTCTATGTGTTCTCCAATGTCAATGGTAAGGGCCTCCAGTGCTATACCGCTAAGGATATTCACGGTCCTTGGACTCATCATAACATGAAGGGACGTATCTATGACCTTGGTGTGCTCTTCGATGATGATGGAAAGATCTACGCTATTCATAACTACGGTGAGGTGAAATGTACTGAGCTGAAGCCCGATATGAGTGGTCCTGTGGAAGGTACTGAGCGTGTCATCATCCCTGAAGGCAATGGAGTAGGAGAGGGACACCACATGTATAAGATCAACGGTATGTACTACCTCATCTCCACCGACTACTCGCCCAATGGCCGTACGCTCTGCTCACGTTCGAAGAGCATTTGGGGACCTTATGAGACACGCGTGATCACTGCCGATGAGACCTATGGCTATCATGCAGCCTCACTCACCCAGTGGCGTGGACGTGTGATGCCTGATGGCACCAACTTCCGTCTGGGACCTGTCGATAAGGACGCTACGGCTTGTAGCAATGCGCATCAGGGCGGTATCGTGCAGGCAAAGGATGGCCAGTGGTGGGCGCTCTTCATGCAAGACTTCCATTCTATTGGCCGTACGGTCTGTCTGATGCCAATGACCTGGGAGGACGGATGGCCGATGGTTGGTCTGAAGGGTAATCTGGGTCGTGCGCCCCGCACATGGTTCAAACCTGATACCAAGCTCGGCTGTTATAACATAGACGAAGAGCCTCAGCCCATGTGTGCTCCCTATGATCGTAATGAGAATTTCAATGGTAAACAGTTGGGACGCGTGTGGCAGTGGAACCATAATCCCAATGATAAGATGTGGAGCCTGAAGAAAGGTCGCCTGCGTCTGAACACGATGCCTGCCGATCAGCTGATGTGGGCACGCAACTCGCTGACACAGAGAGTAATCGGTCCGAAGTCGGTGACGACGGTCGAGCTCTATGTGAAAGGCATGAAGGATGGTGATGTGTGTGGTCTTGGCAATATCAATATTCCTTGCTCATGGATTGGTATCGTGAAGGAAGGCAAAACGCTCACCCTCAGATGCTTCGAGCAACTCACTAACGACACCATCGATGTACCTGTCAATCTGGCCGACGGGAAAATCTACCTCCGTTCCATCGGCGACTACGATAATGATCAGGCGCAATACGCCTATTCCCTTGATGGCAAGGAGTTCAAGACCCTTGGTCGTATGATGCCGCTTTCTTATCAGTTGATTACCTTCCAAGGCTCTCGTCATGCTCTTTTCGCTTTCAACAAGAACGGTCATAATGGTGGCTATGCTGAGTTCGATAACTTCACTGTCGAGGAGCCGATGGCCGACCGCTCTAAGAATATTCCTTACGGCAAGACCATCCGTATCATCAACAAGGCTACGGGGCGTCCAGCTATCGCCTTGAAGCACGGCGTGCTCTACGACACCCATGTGGGTGATAAGAGCCAACTGACACAGTTCCGTGTGATTGGAAGTAACGGTACGGTGATGTTGCAGTGTGCCGATGGTCGTTATGTGAAGGTCTTTGGCGACGGTCTGCCTGGCGATGTGCGCTTCACCACCGACCCAATGGAGGCCGAACAGTTTCTTTGGCAGGACTATCTCGACCATGACTTCATGCTCCTCTCGTTGAAGAACCATCGTTATCTGGGTAAGAGTCCCACCACGGGCAGCCCCTATTCGATGGACTTCGCTGGTCCCGACCCTGCTCGCCGCAATGGTTCTGTATTGCGTTGGGAGGAATAAAATCATTTGTAAACTAATAGTAAACAACCCAAATAAGCCTAATTTTTTATGAAATCAAAATTGTTCCTTTGGGGCCTTTTGGCCCTTCTGCTGACCGCTTGCGGCAGTAAGTATGATTATGAGGAAGTGAAGGGTGATATGTCGAAGACCCGTATCTACACCCTGAAGAACGGTCTGAAGGTGTATCTCTCAGTGAACAAGGAAGAACCGCGCATTCAGACTTTTATTGCTGTGCGCACGGGTTCGAAGAACGATCCTGCTGAGACCACGGGTCTCGCTCACTATCTGGAGCACCTGATGTTCAAGGGCACAGGCAAGTTCGGTGTGACTGACTCTGTGGCTGAGGCTCCACTGCTGGCAGATATTGAGGCTC
>Ga0265298_10011585_pt1 | contig 10304 bp, 6 predicted proteins | sample AusTroGonzalo_MG_3_FD_193486 | JGI IMG/M metagenome (GOLD analysis project Ga0265298, IMG submission 193486) | Bovine rumen microbial communities from tropical cattle in Woodstock, Queensland, Australia - Gonzalo_01 | ecosystem: Host-associated > Mammals > Digestive system > Stomach > Rumen ... | reverse complement strand
GGCGGCTTCGATGTGGCCCATGGGCAGATTTACGAGCTTGTAGCCCATCAGGTCGAAAATGGCGGGCAGGAACTCGGAATAGCCTTCGGCGAAATAAGGTGCCAATATGGTGCGATGACGTTCCTGTTCAGTGAAAACGGGGAGCTTCACCGGTGGCTGGTAGCTGGCGCGGGTGTAGCTGAACCTCAGACTTTCCACAAGGGAACGTATGCGCAGACGCAGCGAGCCGATGTTGTTCACGTCGTCGATTTTGAGCAGGGTGAGGCTCTTGCCGCTACGTTTCAGCACGTCGCTTATCTCATCGATAATGAAAGCGTCGGGACCGCAACCGAACGAGGTAAGTTGCACGAAATGAATATTTTCGGTGCTATTGGCGACATATTTGGCAGCCTTGAACACGCGGTTGGGGTAAGCCCATTGCGAGATGGCGTTGATTTCGCTGAAAACATCGTCGCCGGACATAAGGGTGATGTTTTCGGTAATGACATCAATGCCCATGTCGGTGATGCAGTCTGAAATTTTGTGCTGTATCAGCGGGTCGATGTGGTACGGACGTCCGGCAAGCATAATCACCATGCGGTTTTCGCGCTTGGCTTTCTCCACAATATAGCGGTTCTGCTCGGCAAGGGTAACCACGTAGCGATGTTGCTCCTGCAATGCCTCTTCGAAAGCCTCGGCGGCGATTTTCTTTTTCACGCCAAGCGAAACGAGGTACTCCACGCACGATTTTTTCAATAACTTATTGTTGTTGAACGACGTAGTGGGATTGTCCACCGGAATGCCGTAGTTGTGCAGCGGGTCCATCGAACTGATTATCACATCGGAATAGCCCGCCACCACAGGACAGTTGTAGCTGTTGCTCGACGTGCCGTCCTCCTTGTTCTCGTAAATGGCGTAAGGATAGAAAATACGGTCCACGCCGCGTTCGATAAGGTCCATGATATGGCCGTGCATCAGTTTGGCAGGGAAACAGATGTTGTCCGACATTATGGAATGAATGCCTTTTTCGTAGAGTTTGTTGGTGGAAGGACGCGACAGCACCGGCTGTATATTACAGTAAGTAAACATCTTATGCCAGAACGGATAGTTCTCGTACATGCCAAGTCCGCGCGGTATGCCTATTTTCATGACAGGATTTTTCACTTTCTCGCGGTCGAAAAGCATGCGGTAACGCTCGTGGTGCTGGTTGATGCCCTTGCGGCTGCTCTCCGATTTGTTGGAGAACACCTTTTCGCAGTTGTTGCCCGAATAGAACTTGTTGCCGTTGGCTAACTGGAAAATCTTGACGGTGCATTTGTTCTCGCAGCCCGGACACACCTCGAAATGCGACGAATACTCACGCGATTCCACAAGTTGGTCGAGGGTTATGGGGTTGTCGTTCTCCGAATGGTTTTCCAAAGCGTAGAGGGCCGCACCATAGGCGCCCATCATTTCGGGAATATCGGAATACACTACGTCCACACCCGTCTGCATCTCCAAAGCACGAACTATGGACAGGTTGCGGAAAGTGCCGCCCTGAACCACGATATTTTTGCCAAGCTCCTTTACATCCTTGAGTTTCAACACTTTGAACAAGCAGTTTTTCACCACCGAATAGGAGAAACCTGCGGCTATGTCCTCCACTTCGGCGCCCTCGCGCATGGCCTGTTTCACCTTGGAGTTCATAAACACCGTGCAACGGGTGCCGAGGTCACAGGGATTTTTGGCAAAACACGACATCTGCGCAAACTCCGCCACGGGATAGTTGAGCATGTTGGCGAAATTTTCGATGAACGAGCCGCAGCCCGAGGAACATGCCTCGTTGATTTCCAGACGTTTGATGATTCCGTTTTCGATAAACACGGCTTTCATGTCCTGTCCGCCGATGTCGAGGATGAAACTCACGTCGGGGACTATCTTGCGGGCGGCCATGTAGTGGGCAATGGTTTCGATGATGCCTCGGTGCAGTCCGAAGGCGGTCTTTATCAGATTTTCGCCATAACCCGTTGTGGCACTGCCTATTATACGTATCTCACGACCATTTTTGCGAGCTTCGTCGCGTAAGCGTTTCAAACCCTCCCAAAAGGCGGTGAAACTGTCGCCGTTGTTTCTGCTATAGTCCTGAAATACAACATTTTGTTTTTTGTCGATAAGAACAATCTTGGTGGTTGTGGAGCCGGAGTCCACGCCCAGAAAGCAGTCGGTGTCCTTGAGCTGTTCCCACGAGGTCTTGCCCACGGCGCGACAGCCTTTTTTGGTCTTCCATTTCTCGAATTCCTCCTGCGAACGGAACAAGGCGGGCAAACGACGCGAAGTAACGTTGAACAGCTTGCCGCTGTCGTTTTCGATACTGCTTATCATGGTGGAGAGCGTCTGCGACGGCAGGTCGTTCTTGAGGGAGATAAGCGCCGAGCCCCATGCCGGGACAAACTGGGCGTTTTCGGAAAGAACGCAGTCTTCCTCATTGAGTTTCAGCTGATTGACGAAAGCCTTCTTTAGCTGGGGCAGGAATGCGAAGGGACCGCCGCAGAAAAACACCTTGGGCATTATGTCCGTGCCGCGCGAAAGCGACGAGATAACCTGTATGGCAACGGCGTTGAACACCGATGCGGCGACGTCGTTCTTGCTTACGTTGCAGCTCACAAGATTCTGAATATCAGTGCGAGAGAATACCCCGCAACGCGAGGCTATGGGGTAGATGGTTTCGGCGGTGCTGGCAAGGGTGTCGAGTTCCTTGGTCTCGACGTTGAGGATAGCCGCCGTTTGGTCGATGAAAGCGCCCGTGCCGCCGGCGCAGCTGCCGTTCATACGCATGTCGGGCGACTTATGGTCTTCGAAGAAAATCATTTTGGAGTCCTCGCCTCCTATATCGATGAAAGTCCTGATTTCGGGGAATTTAGCTTTGATAAGCTCGGCCGAAGCCACTACCTCCTGCACAAAATCCATGCCCGACGCCTCGGCGTAGCCCATGCCCACCGAGCCGGTGAGGGTCATTTTCAGGTCGCAGTCGCCAAGAGCCTCGAACACACCGCGGTAAGCCTCCAAGGCGGCATTGCGGATGTCGGTGTTGTGGCGTTTGTAGTTGGAGAAAAGGATGTCGCCGTTACAGTCCACAACCACTATTTTGAAAGTGGTGGAACCGATGTCAACTCCTGCGAAATACAAAGGTCTTTCTGTACTCATAAATATCTATGTTATAGTCTTTTCATTTCTGCAATGGTCTGTGTCGGGTCTTGCGACGAGAACACGCTGTTGCCGGCCACCAGCACGTCGGCGCCGGCCTGGAACAACTTGCCTGCGTTGCCGAGGTTCACCCCGCCGTCGATTTCTATCAGGCAGTCGGGATTTTTGCGCAAGCACATCTCCTTGAGTGTCATTACTTTGGAGTAGGTATTTTCGATAAATTTCTGTCCGCCGAAACCGGGATTAACGGACATAAGCAGCACAAGGTCGCAGTCCTGAACGATGTCCTCGAGCAGACTTACGGAGGTATGCGGGTTAAGCACCACACCGGCTTGCATGCCAGCGTCCTTGATGGCGTGGATGGTGCGGTTGAGATGGTTGCAGGCCTCGTAGTGCACGGTGAGGATGTCGGCACCGGCGTCGCGGAACGACTGAACGTAGCGTGCGGGGTCCACAATCATCAGATGCACGTCGAGCGGCTTGCGGGCGTGCTTTTTGATGTGTTTCACCACAGGCTGGCCGAAAGATATGTTAGGCACGAAAACGCCGTCCATCACATCCACGTGAATCCAGTCGGCGTCGCTGTTGTTAATCATTTCGATGTCGCGCTGCAAGTTGCCGAAATCCGCCGAAAGCAGCGAAGGGGAAATCATTTTTTTTGAGGTCATATTTTTATTTTTTCAAATTCAACAGTTTATCAATCCTTGTCGTTTTTTAATCTATAGCCCACCCTTTTACGAGGTTCGGCCTTGGTTTCACGTAATTCGTCCAATGCATCATTGATGGCTTCTATTTGCACAGCAATTTCCGCATTTAACTGATCTTGCTGTTCGTTGATATCATTCTGGTCACGCAAAACCTCTTCCACGTATGAGTTCAACTGGTCAACTTTATGCGACAGCTGCTCGTATTTCAAATCGGCGGTCTGCATTGCTGCAACAGCATGACGAATAGCCACAAACGCCCGCATAATATTGATATTGACTTGAATTGCCGTTTCCGAACGCAATACAGAACTAAGCATTGCCACACCATATTCGGTAAAAACAAATGGCATTTTGCGCGTTCCACCCCAACTTGAAGTCGCATTTTGCGACATCAAGTTTGTATTATGTTCAGTATCAGAAACATCACGTGGTATCAATGTTAGAAATTCTTGACGATTTAACTGAAACATAAAATCATCTGGGAAACGGTTTATATTACGTTTCACGGCCTCGTTCAACCTTCTTGTTTCCACTCCATAAAGCTCCGCCAAGTCGCGGTCAAGCATAACACGCTGTCCCCGAATCTCAAAGATTCTATCTTTGATATAATCGAGGCTTGTCGATACAACTGGAACCACGTTTTTGTTTCTTTTGTCCATCAAATTTTAATTTTTTCGAAATTTTTGCCGTAAACGCCCTGCACTTTGCTCACGGAAACGAAAGCCGAGGGGTCGATGCGGTTTACTATTCTCATTACCAGAGGTTTGTCGGAACGGTGGGTCATCACTATAAGCACTTTGTTGGGATTGTGGCTGTAGCAGCCCTCGCCGTCGAGCAGGGTGGCGCCGCGTCCCACCTCCGTGGTGATGGCTTCGCCAATCTCGTCGTTATGAGTGGAAAACACCATAATCTGGTACGACTGCTTATTACCGTCTATCACCATATCAAGGACATACGTCATTGTTACCATAACGATGTAGCCGAACACCACGTTCTCCAGCTTGCCCGAAACGAAAAACGAAAGGCCGATGATAATTATGTCGAGATACATAATAACCTTGCCGGGGGACACATTATAGAACTTGCTGATTATCAACGCAATAATATCCGTACCACCGCTATTGCCACCCATCACGAAAGTAAGACCTATGCCGCCGCCGCAAAGGGCTCCGCCTATTATGGCGCACATAAAACCGCCGAAATGGCTGACATCGAACAACGCATCAACGCCTACAAGCTGTTGCCAGAAAATAAACGCAAACGACGACATTACAATGCCGTATATGGTTTTTATACCGAACTTCGAACCTAACATTTTGAAGCCCACAAGCACAAGTATTGCATTGATAAAGAGATTCATAACACCAATTGGGATATGCACCCCGCAGGCGTAATATATTACCGACGAAATACCACTCACGCCGCCACCCACAATCTGCGCTGGCAGCATAAACGCCGTCCACGCAAAGGTGTACAAAAATATGCCGAAAGTTATCAGCACATACGAGATAATCTCTTTTTTAACGTTTGCACCGTTTTTCATTGCTCTTATTATAACGTATTAAAAATCTGTACAATAGACAAAACCCAAGCATTTCGCTTGGTTTTGTTTTAACCTGCAAATATAACAAAAATAATCGGTTTTTGCAACCGGATCCTTTTTCCTAAGGTTGGGATAATTTCCAAATCAATATTTTTTTACCATTGGAGATAAATATATTATATTCAAAGCATTAAACAAAAAAAGACAATTCTGAATCTATTCAGCCAAATTTGCCACAAGCCAACAAAAAAATCCCTGATTTTACTAATCAGGGATTATCTATTATTAGAGATATTGTTGCGGAAAGGAAGGGATTCGAACCCTTGAAGCGCTTTTGACGCTTACTCGCTTTCCAGGCGGGCCAGTTCAACCACTCCTGCACCTTTCCTTTTTCGGTTTGCAAAGATACGATTTTTTTTTCGGTTTATTCGGATTTTTTAATACAATATTTTTAGAAGTCTGTAAATCAACACTTTGTTATTTGCAATAAGACGAGTATCGAATAGAAAAGCGAATGAAAATCCGTATTATTTTTGCGTTTTTTTATAAAAAGGCTTATGGTACCAACACCAAGCGGAATCCGTAATAGCTGTATCCTTTTTGAGGGTTGTAGTTGCTACGGTCGGTTATGCGGCAACCGCGTGTGGGACTTGACCAACATCCGCCACGGAGAATGCGCTCCTCCCCTTTTCGCGGACCTTTGGGGTTGGTTTGAGGATTTTTGGTGTATGCTCCTTGGTAATCGCTACACCATTCCATCACATTGCCCGACATGTCGTATAGCCCGAGTTCGTTTGGCTTTTTCTGTCCCACCTTGTGTGTGTGCGAATTGGCGTTGGGGCCGTACCATGCATAGGAACCAACATCTTGGTTGCAACCCGCATATTTGTAATTCTTGCTTTTGGCTCCTCCGCGTGCCGCATATTCCCATTCGGCTTCGGTGGGCAAACGGAATGTGCGTCCTGTTATACGGTTCAGTTTGTTTATAAAAATCTGAACTGTTTCCCAACTCACCTGTTCTACGGGAAGACTGTCGTGTTTCCATTTGGACGGATTGGTGTCCATAACGGCTACCCACAAATCCTGCGTTACTTCGTATTTTCCTATGGCAAAGTCATCAACGGTAACTGAGTGGGCGGGTAATTCATTTTCGTAGCAATCTTTGTCTTTGGGTTTTTTGCAACCCATTGTAAAAGTGCCGCCTTTTACCTTAACCATATCAAATTTCACTTCCTTTACGGTAATGGTTATTATATTGGTGTCGATATTTTCCGCGGCTACGGAGTCTTTTTTTGTAACCTCATCCTCAACGGGATATTGGGCTTTTGCCACGAGTGCCGAAAAAGCGAAGACTGCAAAAAGTATTTTGTATTTCATTATTTTACAGATGTTTATTATTTATTGTCCGAAAATTTCCCGGAGTTTGTTTTCAAGGTCGTTGCCACGAAGGTTCTTGGCTATTATACGTCCGTCCTTACCTATAAGCACTGTGGTGGGAATCGACGTAACACCGTATGTTGCACCGCCCGACGATGTCCATCCGTTCAAGTCGCTTACGTGATTAGGCCATATAAGGCCATCGTTTTTGATTGCCTGAAGCCACGCGTTACGGTCGCGGTCGAGCGATACGCTGAATACCTCGAAGCCCAGATTGTTGTATTTGTGGTAAAGTTTCACCACGTTTGGATTTTCGCGACGGCAGGGGCCGCACCACGACGCCCAAAAATCCAAAAGCACAATCTTGCCACGCAAATCGCTAAGTTTTAATATTTTGCCCTCCGGAGATTTCATCTCAATATCTGGAGCGGGGGTGCCTGCAAGCAATGCCGATTTCAACTTTTGGTCGATGTATCTTACGTTAGGGTCGTTGGGGTATTTGCCCATAAGTGCGTCTCTTACCTGTGAATAAAGTGTAGCATGGTTTTCAAAGTCGTTGTCGAAAAAAGTAACAAGCAAGGCGCTGAACAGCTTGTCTTTGTCGGCCGAAATCAAATCGGTGATTTTTTGAAATGTTACCGGAACCATCATGTTCAAGCTGTCGCCCAATGCTTTACGCTGTTCCCCCGAGGCTGTCTGATATTCGCGGTCGAGACTGCTGAGCGGCTCACTCAGTTCAATAAATTCTTTGTAAAGCTTCATCTCTGCCGACGATTTTACACGACTTATTTTTGCCGAATTGTCAAGCACATAGTCCACTTCTATCTTCGCTTTTGGCTCGTATATCACATGTGTCGTCAGCTGCGATGGTTGAAACTGTATCACAAGCAGCCGTGGCTCTTTGTTTTCCAGTTCAAAACTGTATTTTCCGTTCTTAGGGACAACAGTTTTTATTGGTACAAGTTTGTTTCCTTCAACGGTGTTTATCACCATCTCGCTGCATTGTACCGTTCCGGACAATTTACCGGAAACTTTTACAATCTGTGCCTGCAACGCACTGTATGTCATTGCGGCCAATAAAATAATAACTGTAGCTTTCAGTTTCATTGTTGGTGTATATAAAGTTACAACTGTCAATGTTTTGCAATTCTTTCCTCAAACTTTGACATCCTGCAAAGATACAATAAAAAATTTTAATTACATACACCATGATAAAAATAAATGAACGGAAGACTGTCTTTTTGGTATGTCGTGCTTGAAACGTATTACTCTTACTTATCGTTTTTTTGTATTAGAAACTTTAGTTTACAAGTGAAATGATTTTATCTGCAAGGGCTTCCTCCTGCGGGAGATAGTATTGGATTTCTTTTTCTGTGGCATCAATAAAATCATCCTAGTCGTTGCCCTGTCGAAAAGCGAAAATGCTTCCAAGCAAAGCCCCCTCCTCTCTCGTAAATATTCCCGTTCTTACGTAATGAAGATTGAATAGTGACATTACTCCCTTATGGGTGCTGGTTTTATAGTTGTCTTTTATAAGTGGAGCCGAAACTGCGTGGTATAAAGCATAATACATTCTGTTGGCAATGATACTCCAAACCTCCATCGGCACACCTTGTGTATATCATTGATGGAATTTCTTGATTTCTCAATACTATAGATTATTATCGCATGCGTTCTTCCTCCGAAAGGCTCATAGTTTTATTCCCTCCTCTCTTACATTGTACTTGAACAGGGGACTTCTATTTATTCGTTTGAGAGCGTTATTATTCTCCGTTTCACTATCGAAAAAGCCACAGGCGTTTTCTTCACTCCGACACGCCTGTTCTTTATTTGCCTGATATACCTCACATTAGCATGTGAGGTTATTGAGAGTTTGCCTCTCCGAGGCAATTTATAGAAGCCCCAAACATTGATGGGGGAGCAGAATTCCATTGTTCTTTCGTATATATAAAGGCATTGATTTCCTCGCCCATGTCAAGACCTTTATCCCGGATGTCGCAAGCAATCTCGTACCGTTAATGGTGTGGCATAGGGGGCTTGTTCAGTAACACAACAATATCCCAGTCCGAATCCTCCCTCTCATCTCCGCGTGCGCGTGAGCTAAAGCATTATGTCTGCGTCAGGTTCGGTCTCCCTAACCGTAGAACGTATCATATCCAACACTTTGTCTCTCCTGTTTTTTCATATAACCGCTGTTTTTATTGTCGTAACGAAAAACTCTCTCCGTCTATATATTTGATTTAGCTATATACACTCCTTGAAAGAGATGTTTCCATTTTGCTAAAATACGAAAAAAATTTTTATGTATGTCATTGTTTGTTTTGTCGTTAAAAGATGAGACTTGCCCTTGAAACACATTCACCAATTATCTACCAAAAAGTTCCATGAATTTCTCAGGGAAAGGTGTTTCGAACATCAGTTTCTTATTAGTGATGGGATGATAAAAACACAATTTGTAAGCATGCAGTCCGAGTCGTCCGATGGGGTCATCGTAATTGTTGTATCTAAAGTCGCCGACTACCGGATGTCCCATAACCTTTGAATGAATGCGTATTTGGTTTTTACGTCCGGTGTCGAGCTTGAACTCCACAAGGGAGTATCGGTTGGTGGTTTTCAGTGTGCGGTAGTGTGTTACGGCATACTTGCCCCCATTATCCTCCGCACTACAGGTGAAGCGCCCGTCGTCCTCGTAGCGTATCCACGACTCTATGGTGCCTTCTTTCTGCATCTGACCCGAGAGCACTGCCACATAACGGCGGTCGAACACACGGCCTTTCCAATCCTTTTCGAAAAGCAGCTCCACTTTTTTATCTTTGGTGAAGATTAGCAACCCCGACGTATCCCTGTCCAAACGGTGTACTACATGGGCATGGCATTTCTGGTGTGTAAAAAGCATGTAGTCGTTGAGTATGTTCTGTAGCGACGGCTCGTTGAGTGTTAGGCTATGTGTAAGTATGCCCTCCTTTTTCTCCACCACCATAAGATAGCGGTCTTCGTAAACTATGCTCATCCACTGGCTAAGGTAAGCACCTGATTTCTCTACACATACAGTCATACCGGGGTGCAGTGGATAGTTGTATTGCGATATATGTTCGCCATCAACGGTGATGTTGCCGTTTACAAGCCAGCTTTTTATTCGCGAACGGCTTGTCTGCGGGTGTTTCTCCATAAGAAACGCCATCAGTTCCTGCTCCCTTTCAACTCTGAATTCGTTCATTGTCCGGCTGTGAGTGTATAATTAAATACTTATTTCATCCAAAAACGTCCAAGGGGGTTATCCTCCTTTGCATATAGAATTATATCGTCGTTTTGTCTATTTTATTGTATTATTTCGAAAAAATATGGTTTTTTAGTAAACGGGGAACACCTAACGGACATTGTACACATAACTGCAGGCCGTCTATCTTTTTTACGCCCATCTCATCAAAAAAAAATCGTATCTTTGCACAAACAAAATTCTTTTGTTATGAGAAATAAAACACTTACAATCATTACGTTACTTACACTTTTACTAA
>Ga0265298_10011584_pt1 | contig 10305 bp, 9 predicted proteins | sample AusTroGonzalo_MG_3_FD_193486 | JGI IMG/M metagenome (GOLD analysis project Ga0265298, IMG submission 193486) | Bovine rumen microbial communities from tropical cattle in Woodstock, Queensland, Australia - Gonzalo_01 | ecosystem: Host-associated > Mammals > Digestive system > Stomach > Rumen ... | reverse complement strand
ACCGCACACATAATATGCGCACGATGGATGTCATGCCGCCCGCAAAACAAAAATTTAAGGCCTATGAAACGATTTCTTTATATGCGCCGCTTGCCCAACGATTGGGGATGTTTACCATTAAAACCGATTTAGAAGATTTGTCTTTCAAATATCTTTATCCGGAACAATACGAAGACTTAAAAACTCAAGTGGAAGCGCGTACCGCAGACCGTCAAGCCGCTTTGGAATCGTTCAAAAAGACATTGGAGCCGGCACTGAAGGCCGATCATTTGGATTTCCGCATTTTAGCGCGTGCCAAAAACTATTATTCCATTTACCGCAAAATGCAAAAACATAATTGTTCGTTTGCAGAAATACAGGATTCTTTGGGTGTGCGTATTATTACCAAAACGGTGCAAGATTGTTATCGCGCCTTGGGGCTTGTGCATAGCGTTTTCAAACCGCTTGCCGGTACGTTTACCGATTATATTGCCACGCCGAAAGCCAATATGTACCAAAGTATTCATACGACTGTTCTTTCCCCTACGGGAGATATTATTGAAATCCAAATTCGGACAGAGGAAATGCACAAAACGTGCGAGTACGGTATCGCAGCACATTGGCGGTATAAGTTAGGTAATGTTAAACAAGATAAAAATTTTGATGAAAAAATAAACTGGATTCGCCGTTGGATTGAGTGGCAACAGGATTTAACCGCTCCGCGCGAATTTTTGGATGGTTTCCGTACGGACGTCAATTTGCAGCAGATTTTTGTATTTACGCCGCGGGCGGACGTCAAATCTCTTCCGGAAGGGTCCACCCCGATTGATTTTGCTTATTCCATTCATACGGACATCGGCGACCATTATGTAGGGGCTAAAGTTAACAACCGGATGGTACGCATGGACTATACGTTCAAAACAGGGGACGTATGTGAAATTATTACCCGCAAAAACGGTGAGCCAAAACGTGATTGGTTGGAATTTGCCAAAACAGCCAACGCCCGAAGCCACATTAAGCGTTTTTTGCGCGGGAAAGGGATTGATTTATGAACGAAACGCCGATTGTTTGCAAATATTGTCATACGCCGGTAGCAGAAACGGATAACTATTGTCGTGTCTGTGGAAAAAGTTTGCGTAAGGGGTATAGTTTTATGTTTACGCATACAGGAATTATCGTTATGGCGTTTTTGTTAGGGCCGCTTGCACTGCCGTGTGTGTGGCTTTCAAAAGTTATCAGTCCCGTTGCAAAATGGATTTATACCGCCCTTTTACTTATTATCAGTTACTACTTTATCGTGGTATGTTGGCGGACGTTTCAACTGATCAGTGATTACATGCAGGTGGTCTCTGCGGGCGGCTTGAGTTTCTAGCCGGCTATTTTTTAATTTTACGCAGCGTACTCCATATTTTATATAATATGGGGTACGCTTTTTTAATGATAAGGAGAAATACATGACAGACAGTGAAGTGAAACACAACGTTTCCAAGAGTGGCCACCCCAAAGGATTGTACATGCTTTTTATGGTGGAAATGTGGGAACGCTTTAACTATTACGGTATGCGGGCACTGCTTGTTTACTTTATGACAAGCGCAGTTATCGGTTTTAGTGATCCGCAGGCCTTTCGAGTCTATGGTTGGTTTACGGCTTTGGTATATTTGACCCCTGTGCTCGGCGGTTGGATTGCAGATAATTATATCGGGAAAAGACATTCCATTACGATAGGTGCTATTTTGATGGCAACCGGGCAATTTACGCTCGCTTCGTATGGCTTTCTTCCTGCTAGAATGGCCTTGTTTATCGGTTTAGCCTTGATTATATTGGGAAACGGTTTTTTCAAACCGAATATTTCCTCTATTGTAGGGGAACTGTACGAGCCGAATGACAAACGCAGAGATGCCGGTTTTACCATTTTCTACATGGGTATTAACGTAGGTGCGTTTATCGCTCCGTTTATTACCGGTTATGTAGGGGAAGTAACCGCAAATTCGCCCGCTTGGGTGCAATGGCGGTGGGGTTTTATGGCGGCCGGTATCGGTATGATTATCGGTTTGATTTGGTACTTGGTAGAGCAAAAGCGCTTTTTAGGTAACGTGGGATTGTACCCCGTTTCTAAACACAAAACGTTGGAAGCAACCGAGGAAGATAAACCCTTAACGCCGGAAGATAAAGACAAAATTAAAGCGGTGTTAACGTTTACGTTTATTGCTATTTTCTTCTTTGCCTTTTTTGAACAGGCAGGTTCTTCGTTAAGTAAGTTTGCCCAAACGTCTGTTTCTTTGCCGACGTTCCATTTCCCTGCTTGGTTAGGCAATTTTGTATTGGAAATTAAGGCCTCGTGGTTCCAATCAATTAACCCCATTGCAGTGGTTATTTTGGCTCCGTTATTTGCCAAAATGTGGGTACGTTTAGGACAGCAGAATAAAGAACCGTCTATCCCGATAAAATTTGCACTCGGTGTATTTTTAACGGGTTTTGGTTTTTTGGTATTAGCAATCGGTTCTATCTTTTTAACACCTGTGCACCAAATTAACATGATGTGGTTAGTTGCGTTGTACATTATCCACACCTGCGGTGAATTATGTTTGTCCCCGGTTGGACTTTCCATGGTAACGAAGTTGGCCCCGGCTAAGTTAATGTCTATGTTAATGGGCGTATGGTTGGCCTCTTCTTTCTTTGGTAACTTGATGGGCGGGTATTTTGCTACATTGTCCTCCAAGTTAGAGTCCATGGTTGTTTTCTTTGCCATCCCGGCCATCATTTTAATGGTATTTGGCGTGTTGGTTTGGGGCTTTTCCGGCAAAATCAAACAGTGGATGCACGGCGTGCACTAATTGGTGTGTTTGCTTTGAAAAACCGCAAAAGCATTTTGCTTTTGCGGTTTTTTTGTGGGAAGGCCAAAAAAGTTTTATAATATAGGAAATTTATTTCTAGTAAGGGGGAAACTTTTATGTGGTACGGAATTTCTTCACTTCGTCCGTTTGAACAATACGCGCTCTTTGCTGTGTTATTCATTGCGGTAATGGGGTTATTATATGCGCTTTTTTTGCGCAAACAGGTCATCAGCGAAGATGCGGGTACTCCTCAAATGCAGGCAGTATGGGGTGCTATACGCGAAGGGGCAAATGCTTATCTCAAACGGCAATTGAAAACAATTTTACCTTTAATTGCCTTGCTGACCGTTTGTTTGTTTTTATCCGTTTATATTGTTCCCGTATCGCAAGACTCGATGGAGCGGTTCGCGGGATTGGATGCCGGTACTATTAAACTGATTGCCGCTTTCGGGCGTGCGGGTGCGTTTGTACTCGGGGCCTTGTTTTCGTTATTAGTTGGTCAATTGGGCATGCGCATCGCCGTAGATGCCAATGTGCGCGTAACGGCCGCCTCCAAACGTAGTTTCGGCGAGGCGTTGCGTATTGCTTACCGTGCCGGAACGGTAACAGGGATGCTCACGGACGGACTTGGCTTGTTGGGCGGAACACTTATTTTTATTATTTTCGGGATTGCCGCACCGGATGCGTTACTCGGTTTCGGTTTTGGCGGTACACTTTTGGCTTTATTCATGCGCGTGGGCGGTGGTATTTATACAAAAGCCGCGGATGTCGGGGCGGACTTGGTTGGTAAAGTGGAAGCGGGTATTCCGGAAGATGACCCGCGTAACCCGGCTGTTGTAGCCGATTTGGTCGGTGATAACGTGGGTGATTGTGCCGGTATGGCCGCGGATATTTTTGAATCGTATGAAGTAACCATCGTTTCGGGACTTATTTTAGGCATTGGTTTATGGCGTTTAACGGGCCATCATGAGTGGATTGTTTATCCGTTGCTTGTGCGAGGGATAGGGGTATTGTGTTCCATTATCGGTACGTATGCGGTGAAAGATTCCAAACGCTCTGCCGGCAACGCAATGAAAGCCATCTTTAAGGGATATTCCATTTCCGCCGCTATATCGGTAACGATTTTCGGTGTATTGGCTTACTATTATATGGCAGACGTCATGGGCGGTTGGTATCGTCCGTTTGCGGCCACGACTATTGGTATTTTGTTAGCAATTGCCATTGACCGGCTGACCGAATATTTTACGGGTACGGAAAATAAACCGGTACAAGAGGTCAAAAAGTCTACCGCTACCGGTTCAGCCACGACTATTTTGTCCGGTATTGCTGTCGGTTTTGAATCGGCCGTTTGGACAACCTTGGTAATTGCCGCTTCTATTTTCTGTTCTGTGGCTATTTTCGGAACGATTGACGGCATTTCAGCGGCTGAACGGTTTAATTTTATTCTCTACGGTGTGGCGATGACTGGTATCGGCATGCTCACACTGACAGGAAACAATGTGGCCATGGATTCTTTCGGTCCGATTGCCGACAATGCCAACGGTATTGGGGAAATGGCATGGCACGGACAAGAGGATGAAGAAACGAAAAAGGCGCGCCAAATTATGGCAGATTTGGATGGCGTGGGCAACACCACAAAAGCCATTACAAAAGGGGTAGCCATTGGTTCGGCGGTAATAGCGGCGGTGTCGTTGTTTGCTTCTTATATGGTGGACGTCAGCAATGTGCAGCGGTTGTTAAATGATGCATGGGCCTCCGCCGGAGAAGAAAAAGCCCTTACGTTATTATCGGAAATAGGTATTGTGGTTTCCAACCCGGTTGTTTTTGTGGGGATGTTAATCGGCGGGGCACTCCCGTGGTTGTTCTCATCTTTCGCGATTAACGCTGTCAGCCGTGCGGCTTCTCTCATTGTGCAGGAAGTCCGCCGCCAATTCAAGGGAGGCGTTTTGGAAGGGAAAGCAAAACCGGATTATACGCGTGCCGTTGGTATTTCAACAATTGCTGCCCAAAAAGAGTTGATTATTTTAGCCCTGTTGGGGATTGTTTCCCCTATTGTGGTAGGGCTTACGTTTGGGGTCGAAGCATTGGGCGGATTTTTAGCGGGTATTATTGTATCGGGGCAATTATTGGCGGTGTTTATGTCCAATGCCGGCGGTGCGTGGGATAACGCGAAAAAAGTAGTGGAAGACGAACCCTCCGATATAGCCGCCAATACGGGAAAAGGGTCCGAACGCCACAAAGCCAGTGTCGTAGGGGATACAGTAGGTGATCCCTTAAAAGATACGGCCGGTCCGGCAGTCAATCCGCTGATTAAAGTGGTCAATATGGTAGCGGTGTTGGTGGCCCCTATTATTGTTAATTATCACAACGATTTTACGCCGCTTGGCAAAATCGGGTGGGTAGTAGTAATAGCACTGCTTGCCTTACTTGGATGGGCAATTACAACGAGTAAAAAGCCCGCTCAGGATGTTACCAAATAAGCCGTGCATCTTTTATAAAAACCCCGCTTCCAATTTGAAAGCGGGGTTTTTACAGTAAAGATTACTTTTTAATAGTGTCCGGAGGTTGCATTTTTTTTGCTTGAGGAAACGGCCTTTCCGGACGGTAAGAAGAGTCACTTCCCATTAAACCGCTGAAACTACGTGCGGCAGAACGCGGAATAAATTGTTTGCGTTCCCGTTTCCATGTTTTTTCGCGGCGGATGTATTCTTCCTTTAACGGAGATTCTTCTGCTAATTTTTGTGCAAGTGCTACCGGGCGTACAAAATGACGGGCAGTGAAAGAAGTATCGCTGTACAAGCAAGACATATCGGTTGCACTTTCATCCCATGCTTGTAAAAATTTTTCCTTTGTTAAAGAGGGATCAATCTGCGCGCCCAAAGCGTATAAACCGGTCACATACGTTACGCCCCATGTCAGCCCGCCGGTAGCATAAAAAGCATAATCGGTGGTATCGGTCGGTGCGGCGGCCGTACGGTAATCCGTCGGGATGAGTAAATCTTGGTTGTCGGCTGATAAGTCATAGATTTTTTGGTATTCTTTGGGCATCAGCCAATAGGCCGGCCGACAATAAAAATATTCTAGATTCGGATTGTCTGCCCCGTGAACACGGCTTAACGTGTACACGTCATCCGTTGTAAAAATGGCGACTCCTTCTTTTTCGAGTTTGTTTTTGGCGGCTGAGAAGGCCTCAAAGCCATTATCTTGCGGATTAAATCCGCGCAAAATTGCTATGGCTTTTATTTTAATAGATGGCGGTAATTTGGTATTCAGTTCAATGATTTTTTGCAAATTATCCGCAATCGGCATCGCATCCAAAAAACCGTCTTTGTACTTTAAGGCGGCGGCAAAGTAAAATAGCCGCGCGCGCGGAGCCATACCGACGCTGTTTCCTACTAAAAGGGAGGCCGCCGCCGTACCGTGTACGGAAGCAGGTTTGTCGTGCCAATATGAATCTTCTTCGTACCATTTCAAATTGCGTTCGTACTCCCGGTGATTGGTTAAGATATTTTGGTCGATGATGGCTACGGAAATACCTTGTCCTTGAATTCCTTTTTCGTGGATTTTTTCCACCCGTAAGCCCGGATTTTTATTGATGCGCAGTAATCGGTACGGCATAAAACCGACGGGCAAATTGGCTCGGGACGGAAAAGTGGTTTGTGTATCGAAGGTAATGACGTCGGCTAATTCTTGTGCGGAATAATTAGTTAAATTCCAAGAAGATATGTCGCATGAACGCACATCAAGTTCATCCGGTGCATATACTTTTTCAGGTTGCCCCGTAGGGTACATGTAATTGCAACGGTCCGAAAAATCGTCCAATGCGGGGTGGCGTTCTATGTAAGGGATTTGTATCACTCCCGCTTGCAGAGATACAGGAAGCAATAATAAAAGCATCCACCATGTTTTCATAAACACTCCAAAACGGTTTTCAAAAAAGAATAACCGATACAAAAAAGAACTCGGCACGATAAGCGGGTTGTGAAACCGCTCAATTATTATATAAAATATCATTTTAAGGGAGTATTTTTTATTATGGCAATTACAAAACAGGATGTAGCCCTTTCCGGCAAATTGGCCAAAATGGCCGTTACGGAACAGGAAGCAGATATTTATCAAGCCCAATTAGAAGCCTTATTCAAATGGGTAAAAGAATTATCTGCCGTTAATACCGACCATGTAAAATTGACCAACGTCAATTTAGCGGCTCATTTGCGTAAAGATGTGCCCGTCGAAGATACCGCGCTTGCCGCGCAGTTACGTGCGATGTTTGCACAACAAGAAAAAGATTGTGCCAAAGTAAAGAAGGTGTTATAACAATGATGACAGTTTCCGAAATTGTAAAAGCAGTAACACAAGGTACGCGGACGGCCGAACAAATTACGCGCGAAAGTTTACAAGTAATTGCAGAAAAAAATCCGCGCATTAACGCTTTTGTAGAAGTATTTGAACAAGATGCGCTCGCACAAGCCAAAGCCATCGATGCGAAAAGATCTCGCGGTGAAAAACTCGGTGCGTTAGCCGGGGTACCGGTAGGGATTAAGGATAATTTACTTTATAAAGGGCATAAAGCAACTTGTTGTTCCAAAATGTTGGAAAATTATGTGGCTTCTTATACCTCTACCGTTGTTGCCAAATTATTAGCGGCAGACGCGGTAATTATCGGACGGACAAACATGGACGAGTTTGCTATGGGAAGTTCCAACCAAACATCTATTTACGGAGTGGTGCATAATCCGGTAGATGAAACGCGCGTACCCGGCGGTTCTTCCGGAGGAAGTGCGGCTGCCGTTGCGGCAGGGATGGTGCCGGTGGCACTCGGTACGGATACGGGTGGTTCGGTGCGCCAACCGGCCGGTTTCTGCGGTGTAGTGGGGATTAAGCCCGGTTACGGACGCATTTCCCGCTACGGCGTGATTGCTTTTGCCTCGAGTGCGGACCAAGTGGGGGTGCTCGCTGCTAATGTGCGGGATGCGGCGGACGTGCTGGAGATATTAGCCGGCAAAGACGTACATGATTCTACCTCTTTAGAATCGCCTGTTCCGTCGTACAGTAAAGGATTTACAACTGATTTGAAAGGGATAAAAATCGGTTTGCCTAAAGGATTTTTAGATGGTCTGAATCCGACTATTAAAACGCGTGTGGAAGCGGCCGCACAAGATTTGAAAGCGAAAGGAGCGGATTTGATAGAAGTAGAAGTGCCGTATGCCAAATATTCTGCCCCTTGCTATTATATTATTACAAGTGCGGAAGCGAGTTCCAATTTGGGGCGTTATGACGGAATCCGTTACGGCTATACGGATACGCAAGCCCAAGATTTGAGCGCTTATTACGAAGGGTCTCGTGCCCCGTTCGGACTAGAGGTAAAAAAGCGTATCATCATCGGTACATATGCGCTTACTTCCGAACGGTATGAAGAATGTTTTTTGAAAGCCATGAAAGTGCGGGAGTTGATACGTGATGACTTCAAAAAAGTATTCGAACAAGTGGACGTATTATTAACGCCTACTTCACCTACGACCGCATTCAAAATCGGACAAGTGGATGATAATCCGTTGTCACTTTACTTGGCGGACTTATATACCTGTCAGGGGAATATCGGTGGGTTAGCCGGTATCAGTGTTCCGTATGGAAAAGATGAAAATAATTTACCGATTGGGGTACAATTTTACGGACCGATTTTGCAAGAAGAAAAAATCTTAAATGTAGCGTATCATTTGGAAAAAAGTATATGATTGTTTCGGAATTTTCGTGCGGCGGCGTGATTTTGGACGGGCACAAAGTGTTGCTCGTTCAAGTCAAAAATATGAAGGGGAAAAAGATTTGGACGTTCCCCAAAGGCCATATTGAAGCGGGGGAAACACCCCGCCAAGCCGCGTTGCGCGAAGTATTGGAAGAAACCGGTTATAAAGCCGTGATTGTGCGCCCCATGTTGCGTGTACGGTACGCGTTTACGTTCCAAGGTAATTACATCAAAAAAACAGTTCAGTGGTATTTGATGAAAAAATTGGGACGTATCGGTAAGCACGATGCTAGTGAAATCCTCTCTATCCGGTGGGTTTCTTTATTAAAAGCGCACGAATTGGTGCAATACCCGAGCGATATCCGGCTAGTGGATATGTTGTTGGCCTCTTTTCACATTGAACCGGCGGAAGGTCCGGAAATAGAAGAATCTTTGGAAAAGTAAAAGAGAGCCATAAAGGCTCTCTTTTTAGTCCCCCTTATTTCATTTCTTTTTTGATTTTCGGCTGACAAAAAGTTTCCAATTCATCTTCATGTTCTACTTCATCTGCCAAAATACTGCGTATTAAGTGATCTGTAATCGGATCCCGTCCGCGTAACCGTTCTAAAATACGGTTGTACACTTCTATTGAACAGCGTTCCGATTGCAAGTTTTGTTTCAAAATAGCCAATGCATCTTTATCGGTAGGTGTCAGGTATCCGCAAGTGCTTTCACTTAACCATTCGGTCGGTGATAAAACCGGTGTTCCGCCTAGTTCTACAATGCGTTTGGCTAGTTTTGTTGCGTGTTCTAATTCTTCTTGGGCATGTTCTTCTAGTTCGGCGGTCACGGCCTTTGAATAGAAGCCTTGTGCTATTTTGGCTCCTACCCAATATTGATAATAAGCCAGCCACTCATCGCAATAGGCTTGATTGAGGAGTTTAATAAGCGTGTTGACATCTACCCCCGCACGTTCTACAATTTCTCTTCCTTTTATTCCCATAGATTATCTCCTTATTAGGAATTTTTCCTATTTACTAGATAGGAAAGACAGTGTAACAGTTATGAGTTCGTGTTTGCAAGCGGAAAAATTGATTAGTTTTTTGGGAAAAAAGCAAGCGTATTCAGTACTGTTTTTATATAATAAAACCATATAGATAAGGAGTTCTTATGGTTCGGCAAGATAAAATCAATTATTATTTGGATTTGGCAGATGTCGTTTCAAAACGTGGCACATGTTTGCGCCGCCGCTACGGAGCCGTGATTGTAAACAATGACGAAGTGATTTCTACCGGCTATGTGGGGGCCCCGCGCGGGCGGAAAAATTGTTGTGATGCAGGTTTTTGTATCCGTCAGCAACTCAATATTCCGCGCGGCGAACGGTATGAATTGTGCCGGAGCGTGCACGCGGAAGCCAATGCAATTATCAGTGCTTCGCGTGATAAAATGTTGGGGAGCAGTTTGTACTTATCCGGCCGGGAAGTAGCCACCGGTGAATATATTAAAAATTCTAACAGTTGCTCTATGTGCAAACGGATGATTATCAACGCTGGCATTAAACAGGTGATCGTGCGAGATACGGCGACCGACTACCGCGTTATCAACGTACAGGATTGGATTGATAACGACGAATCACTAATAGGTCAAAAAGGATATTAAGTTGACTTGCTATACAAAAAAGCGCCCTGTAAAAAGGGCGCTTTTTTGTATATGATTTTTATTTTTTCTTTTACATTTCTCGACGGGAAAAAATAAAAAAACTTGACGGGG
>Ga0265298_10011583_pt1 | contig 10305 bp, 6 predicted proteins | sample AusTroGonzalo_MG_3_FD_193486 | JGI IMG/M metagenome (GOLD analysis project Ga0265298, IMG submission 193486) | Bovine rumen microbial communities from tropical cattle in Woodstock, Queensland, Australia - Gonzalo_01 | ecosystem: Host-associated > Mammals > Digestive system > Stomach > Rumen ... | reverse complement strand
CTCTTAGTGCCAATCGCGGAGGCTGGTTTGGTCAGCATCAGTTCTCGCGCTGTAATGCCTATTTGCAGGAAAACGGTATTTCTCCTATTCAATGGTAAAAGACATTCCTCCTATCTTTGAAATTGGTGGTATCTTGATATCTTCTGAGATACTGACTGAGTACTTCTGTTGCGACTACGAGAAGTGCAAGGGTATCTGCTGTGTGGAAGGTGATGCTGGCGCTCCTGTTACGATGGAAGAGATTGCTGCTATTGAGGAGTCACTCGATATCGTCTGGGGCGACCTCTCTGCTTCTGCACAAAGTGTTATCGACAAGCAGGGCGTGGCTTATTCCGACAAGGATGGTGACCTGGTGACGAGTATTGTGCGAGGTAAGGACTGTGTGTTTACTTGCTATGATGGCGACAACTGTCTTTGTGCGCTGGAAAAAGCTTTCCGTAATGGAAAGTCGACCTTCTGCAAACCCATCAGTTGTGCCCTTTACCCCATCCGCGAGAAAAACTTTGGTAATGGACTCATAGGCCTGAACTACAATCGTTGGGCGGTCTGCAAAGATGCCGTCGAAAAAGGAAAGGCTCTGGGCCTTCCCGTTTATCAGTTCTTGAAAGAGCCACTCATTCGTCGTTTTGGTGAAGCGTGGTACCAGGAACTTTGTGAGGTAGCTGACCAGTTGCTTTCTGCTAATGACGAATAGTTTACCACGTCTTCACGGGTAGTGTCTGTCCAGCTTTCAATTTAAGGGTCTTGCGCTGATTATTATATAATAAGGTAACAGAGCCTGAATGCTTTGCCTTTATCTCGGCAGAACGCACCTTGCCACCCTTCCACTCGAAACTTACTTCATAGCCTCCGCGGGCACAAAGTCCTGAAACGGAGCCACAGTCCCATTCTTTGGGACAAGCAGGCAGCAGTTCGATGATGGTTGTTTGCTTTTGGCCTTTAGCTGTTAGCAATTGACTCTGCATGAGCATTTCGCAGACACCTGCCGTACCTCCGAAGTTGCCATCTATCTGGAAGGGCGGATGGGCATCGAAGAGATTGGGATAGGTGCCGCCACCATTCACATAGTTTGGTGTACCTCCCCGTTCAGGAGCCACGGCAGTGAGCAGTTTGCGGTAAATTTGATAGGCTTTTTCACCATTATGCAATCGTGCCCATAGGTTAATGCGCCAACCCGTACTCCAACCTGTCGTCTCGTCACCCTTTTGGATAAGCGTCTGCTCACAAGCTTTTTGTAAATTGGGCTCTTTCAGATGGTGCCCAGGGTAGAGCCCTATCAGGTGTGACTGATGGCGATGGTGTGGATCACGGTCCCGCCAGTCGTAATACCACTCGTTGAGGTCTCCATCTTTACCGATGGTGTAGGGATGCAGCCGTTGCAATACCGTCTGGTATGTGGCGATATTATCGCCACAAATGGAACCGGCAGCAATGACATCAGTCAGCAGTTCACGAATGATGGCCAAATCAGCAGTACCTCCATAGCATGTGACACCATGATAACCCTTGTCTGTTATGTATTCATTTTCAGGAGATGTGCTAGGTGCCGTGATAAGCTCCTTGGGGTTGTTAGGATTGGGAATGAGCCAGGCAAGGCAGAAGTTTGCAGCACCTTTCATTAACGGATAAGCCACTTTTTGCAAATAATCTTTGTCTTGAGTGAACAAGTAGCGCTCCCACAGCGTCTGCATCAGCCAGGCGCCACCCATGTTCCAGCAACTCCACATGGGACTTTCGCGATTTTCGCCTACAGGATTGGTCATCGCCCAGAGATCGCTGTTATGGCTGGCACACCAACCGCTATTGATGCCATAGAAATTCTTAGCGGTATGGCGTCCGTTCTCGGCAAGTGCCTTTATGAAGTCGTCCATAGGTTCTACCATCTCGGCAAGATTGGTGGTGAAGGCGGGCCAGTAGTTTTCTTCCAGATTGATGTTCATCGTATAGTTGCCTCGCCAAGGCGACCAGAGATGAGGTGTCCAAAGACCTTGCAGATTGGCTGGTACGCCCTTGGTGCGCGAACAGGAGATGAGCAGATAGCGACCGAATTGGAAATAGAGTGTTTCCAAATAGTGGTCGTTGGTATGCTCACGCAGCAAACGGTCAGTGGTTACGTCCTGTTTGTCGTCTTTCCACGACGACATGCCTAACTGGAGTTTAACTCGGTCGTAGTATTGCTGGTAGTCAGCAATATGTCGACGACGAAATTCATCGTAACTCAGATTGCGAGTGTGCCAAATATCATCGGTGGCTTTCTCCAGATAGGGCGCGCCTTCCTTCACAGGGTGTTTGTCATAGCCGTTGAAACTGGTTTCGTTGACCAGATAGACAACAGCCTCTTTTGCCTTTGAAATAGTGAGAGTGGAGTCTGCGGTACTGACGATACCATCAGTGTTTACTTGGAGTATGGTACAAAAATGGATGGTTTCCATAGGGTCTCCTGTGGCATGTCCCGTCATCGTCAGTTGGTTGTTGTTGCCTTTTACCTGGTGGGGCACTTGTGCCGTCATCACTATCTTGCAGTTAATATCTCCCTTCAGTCGGATGGCGATGAGCTTGTCAGGGTTCGAAGCGAGATATTCGCGGGTGAAACCTTTTCCATTACGCACGAAACGGTCTTTGACGAGGGCACTGTCAAGGTCTAGTTCCCGATGATACTCAAGTATTTCTCCTCGGTTCTCGTCGATGATATACAGAGTACCCAAGGGTTGGTAATACTCCGAGTTATGTCCTTCAACGTGCAGTTGCAGGGAGTCGGCACGGGCATAGTCCTCTGCAAACAGCGCCTTACGGATTTCAGGAATCCACTGGGCAGCACCCTTTCCTTCGTTGCAGTCAACGGGTTTACCTGTCCAAAATGTGACGTCGTTCAGGTGGATGAGGCAGGTGTCAGCACCACCATACACCAAAGCGCCTAACTTGCCGTTGCCAATGGGCAACGACTCTTCGAAATAACGTGCCTCTTGGTTGTAGAACAACCGCATAACGGACTGTGTTTGTGCCGTGCCACTCAGTGTGGTCGTCAGCAAGAGAATAGTTAGTAAGTGTTTCATAACAGAGCACAAAGATACAAAAAAGCACTTAAAAGGCCAAAATAAATTTGGTATTTCATTTCTTTTTCATTATCTTTGCCGAGCAAAACAGCATTTTTTACTAACAAAACAAATACAACTATGAAAGAATTGAAAGGAACAAAAACAGAGAAGAATTTGCAAGAAGCATTTGCAGGTGAGTCAATGGCTCGTAACAAGTATACCTACTGGGCATCGAAAGCCAAGAAGGATGGTTATGTACAGATTGCCGCTATCTTTGAGGAGACTGCTGCTAATGAAAAGGAACACGCCAAGATGTGGTTTAAGCTCTTAGAGGGCGGCATCAAGGACACCGCTTCTAATCTGGAAGCAGCAGCTGGTGGTGAGAATTTCGAGTGGACGGACATGTATGCTCGTATGGCCCGTGAGGCTCGCGAAGAGGGCTTTGACGAGATTGCCGAGAAGTTCGAAGGTGTGGCAGCTATCGAGAAGGCTCATGAGGAGCGTTATCGCAAGTTGTTGGACAATGTCCGCAAAGAGCGTGTATTCTCAAAGGATGGCGACGTCATCTGGCAGTGTGCTAACTGTGGCCACATCGTCATTGGCAAACAGGCTCCAGAAGTATGTCCCGTTTGCGACCATCCTCAGTCTTATTTCCAGGTGAAGGCCGAGAATTACTAAAGGTATTACAATGATTAACGGGGCTTCCCATCTTAGCATGTGGAAGCCCCGTTATTTGTATGAGTATCACTTAGCGGGTACGCTGGTAGGTGCGATAACCATAAACAATAATGACGACGAAACACAACAAGGGAAGAATGAACGAAATGTTGACTGCCGGCATTCCTAGAACCTCATGCTGATCGATGATAGAAGCCTGTAACGGGGGTAGCACGCTACCACCAAGAATAGCCATTATCAGTCCTGCAGCACCAAACTTGGCATCATCCCCTAACCCTTGCAGGGCTATGCCATAAATCGTGGGGAACATCAGCGACATACAAGCCGAAATGGCAACGAGACAGTAGAGTCCCATGCGTCCGTCGATGAAGATAACACCACAGGTAAGCAAGGCTCCTACCACAGCAAGGATACCTAACAAAGCTCCTGCATTGATGAATTTGAGGAAGTAGGTGCAGATGAAACGGCTGGAAACAAAGATGACCATCGCAATGATATTATAGGTTTGCGACGTGACTTCAGCCTCTTGTTCACCCATACCTTCGTTCATCAATACGCGTGTACCATATTGTATAATAAAGGTCCAGCACATGATCTGCACACCCACATAGAAGAACTGGGCAATGACCCCCTCACGGTAGTAGTCAATACGGCAGATGCGCTTCAGTGTGGCCAGCGGATGAACGTCGTGGTTCTGATCAGCATTGTGGGGCATCTTAGTAAAATAAATAACCAGGAACATCAATGCTATCACGGCTCCAATAGCTAGATAGGGTGCTATCAGTACGCCTAAATCAGAGTCGCGCATAGCAGCAAACTCGGTGTCAGAAAGCAGAGCGCGCTCTTTAGTGGATGCAGGATTCAGTTTTGCCTGAATGAAGTTCATGGCGACATACATGCCACACAGCGAACCCATGGGATTGAAGCACTGTGCCATATTTAGTCGACGGGTGGCTGTTTCCTCTGTGCCCATTGACAGGATGTAAGGATTGCATGATGTTTCAAGGAAAGAAAGACCACAGGTTAGGATGAAGTAGGCCACTAAGAAGGGATAGTACAGGCCTGTCCACGAAGCAGGAAGGAAGAGCAGGGCACCGACTGCATAAAGTCCCAATCCCATCAATACACCAGCCTTATAGGAGTATTTGCGAATGAACATGGCAGCAGGGAAGGCCATAGCGAAATAGCCGCCATAGAAGGCCACCTGTACCAAGGCACCATCCGTAACGCTCATACGGAAAATCTTGGAGAATGCTTTCACCATGGGGTTGGTGATGTCGTTCGCAAAGCCCCACAGGGCAAAACACGACGTAACAAGAATAAATGGTATGAGGTAGCTCACACCGTCGCGAGAGATGATTGAATCTTTCTTCTGAGGGTCCATTGTTATTGAATTTCTTTTTAGTAGTGGCTGCAAAGGTAGTGTAAAATAGCCAAATAACAAAATAAAACATGAGTCTCTTGGCGTGTTTTTACATATTTTAATTGTGCTACGCATGACATCCACCCTATAGATACGTCTTATTTTTAAAATAATAACACTTACAGGTAAATTAGAGGTAACTATGAAGCAATCGTTATTGATGATGGTGCTGCTGTTTTCATTGTCAGCTAGCGCCCAGTATCCGGACTTGACCAACGAGGCCAAGCAATTGATAGAACAACAAAAGAAGCAATGGAAGGCCCATAGCGATTCTGCTTGGGAGGTGGCGTTTCCTATTGTAATAGAAGAGGCTAAGGCAGGTCGTCCTTACGTGCCCTGGGCAGCTCGTCCCTACGATTTGCGTCAGGCCAAGATTCCTGCATTCCCTGGTGCTGAGGGCGGTGGTATGTATACCTTTGGTGGACGAGGCGGAAAGGTGCTTACCGTTACCAATTTGAACGATGACGGACCAGGCTCGTTCCGTTGGGCCTGTGAGCAGGGTGGAGCGCGCATCGTAGTGTTCAACGTGTCAGGCATTATCCGTCTGAAGTCACCCATTTATGTTCGCGCACCCTATATCACGATAGCCGGACAGACGGCTCCTGGTGATGGCGTTTGTATAGCCGGAGAGTCGTTCCAGGTTGACACGCACGATGTGATTGTCCGCCACATGCGATTCCGTCGTGGCGAAACGTTGGTGACTAACCGTGAGGATTCCTTTGGCGGCAACCCTGTGGGCAACATCATGATTGACCATTGCTCGTGCGAGTGGGGATTGGACGAGAATATCTCGTTCTATCGTCACATGTTTGATATGCACGACGGCAAACCCAACCGCAAGGAGCCGACAGTCAATGTTACCATCCAGAATACCATCAGCGCCAAGGCGCTCGACACTTGGAATCATGCCTTTGGCTCGACCATCGGAGGCGAGAACACCACTTTTATGCGCAACCTGTGGGCTGACAATACGGGCCGCAATCCCAGTATCGGTTGGGGTGGTGTGTTCAACTACATCAATAACGTGGTATACAACTGGGTACACCGTACGGCAGACGGTGGCGAGTTTACTACCATGTCGAACTTCATCAACAACTACTACAAACCTGGTCCTCTGACTCCGAAGGATACTCCTGTTGGTCATCGTATTGTGAAGTCGGAAAGCCGTTCGCAGGGCTTGTTCCCTTTCAAACAGTTTGGACGTGTCTATGCGGTGGGAAATATCATGGAGGGCTATCCTGAAATTACCAAGGACAACTGGAATGGTGGTATCCAGACAGCGGATAAGGATGGTGAGATGGACCAGACGGAGTTGGCGCTGATGCGTTCGAACGAGCCTTTTGAGATGCCTTATCTGAAGATTATGGGTGCTGAACAGGCTTTCGAATGGGTGCTCTCGAATGCTGGAGCAACCATCCCTTGTCGTGACCTTGTTGACCAGCGTATCTGTGAGGAGGTTCGTACAGGACAGGCTTACTACGTAAAGGACTATGAGAAGGAACTGGCCAAAATTGAGAAGAAAACAGGTGTGAAGCAGAACCCTTATGGCGACATGTGGGGACTGCATCAGAAGTCAAAGAACGAAGAAGGTTTCTTCAAGTATCGTCGTCTGCCTCAAGACTCCTATAAGCAGGGTGTTATCACCGATCCTCGACAGATGGGCGGCTATCCTGAGTACCAGGCGTGGGAGCCCTATAAAGACAGCGATATGGATGGTATGCCTGACGAGTGGGAGACACGTTATGGCTTGAATCCCAATGATGCCAGTGATGCTAATGGCGACTGCAATGGCGACGGCTATACCAATATTGAGAAGTATATCAATGGTATCAATCCGCAAACAAAGATGGACTGGCGCAACCTGAACAACAATTACGACACCCTAGCTGCAAAGGGAAAACTGATGTAAGCTTATGAAGAAGGTACTGTTTGTAACGTTTTTGTCGCTGCTCTCCATCACAGTTTCTGCCCAGGTTTCCTTAAAAACAGAAAGCCAAGATTCAGCTTATGTGGAGACCATTAAACAGCGTGCACAGAAAATTGTTGACGGACTGGAGCTGATGGATACTCAAAAGGCTGAAAATGTTCGAAACATCATTGCCAACCGTTACTTCCTGCTCAATGATATCCACTCGAAATACGATAAAAACCAGCAGGATGCCCGTGATGCAGAACTCTATAAACATCACTTTGAGTTGGCTTCTGCTTTGGCACTCTATCTGACGGAAGAGCAGATAGATGCCGTGAAGGACGGAATGACATTTGGCCGACTGAAGCGTGACTACAAGGCTCAGTTGGAGATGATTCCTTCGCTTACTGACGAAGAGAAGGCCCAGGTACTCATTTGGCTCCGTGAGGCACGTGAATATGCGATGGATGCTGCCGATTCAAAAGGTAAACACTTCTGGTTCGACAAGTATCGCGGACGTACCAACAACTGGCTCTCTGCCCGTGGCTATGACCTGAAGAAGGAACGCGACGCCTGGATGAAAAGAATAGAAGACGCAAAGGAAAAATAAGATGGCAAAAAGGGTACAACAGATAAAGAGTGTAGTAAGAAGGCTTTTACTTTTTTACCTTTTGACTTTTTTACCTTTTGTTCCTATTGGGGCGCAGGAAGTCCCGATGGATTACTCTTATTGTGGGTATCATCGTTCGGAAATGCCCATTCCATCGGCAAAGGTTGTTGTCTATGTTGAACCAACAGCGGGCGACAACTCACAACTGATTCAACGGGCTATTGACTATGTCAGTCTGCAGGAACCCGATAAGCAGACAGGACTTCGTGGTGCAGTCTTGTTGGCAGAAGGGACTTACGAACTGAGTGACCCCTTGCGCATTCGTACCAGTGGCGTTGTTCTGCGAGGCTGTGGTCGCGAAAAGACTATTCTCCGTAAGACAGGTTATGATCGTGGTGCGTTATTATATATAGAAGGTACGCACGACATTCTTGTTAAGGACACGCTCACCGTGTCCGACGCCAAAGCAGGCGCTATCTCCGTTTCTTTGCAAGGCGGTTTTGCCGCCTTGACACAAGGTACTCGCCTTGCCCTCTGCCGTCCTTCCACCCAAGAATGGATTGATTATCTTGGCTGTGCCTCGTTTGGTGGAGGTAAGCGTATGGGCTATTGGGCTTGGCATCCAGGCGACATAGATCTCCGATGGAATCGCCGAATTTCTTCGGTAAACGGGTCAACAATCACCCTCGATGCTCCCATTACCTGCAATATCGAAGCACGTTGGGGTGGGGCAAAGGCTATTATCTACGAACATCGTGGACTCATCAGCGAGTGTGGTGTCGAAAACCTGACACTTGAATCTGATTACAATCATTCTCTTGTGATGGATGAAAACCATTGCTGGGATGGTGTCTACATGGCCGATGCAGAAAACTGTTGGGTACGCATGGTAAATTTCCGACATTTTGCTGGTTCAGTGGTGGTTATCCAGAAATCCGCTCAGCAGGTTACGGTGGAGGATTGCCAGTCGTTGCAACCAGTTTCTGAGATTGGCGGATACCGTCGTCGTACGTTCTTGACTTTCGGTGAAATGGTGCTTTTTCAGCGTTGTTATTCAGAAAACGGCATTAATGACTTTGCGGTTGGTCATACAGCCCCAGGCCCGAATGTTTTTGTACAATGCGAAAGCTTCGAGAGTTTTGGTCCAAGCGGAGCCATCTCGTCGTGGGCACCAGGCATTTTATTCGATATCGTGAATATTGACGGCAACGACATCGTCTTCAAGAACTGGGAACTGGAGAAGTTCGGTGCGGGTTGGAGTACAGCTAACAGCACGATGTGGCAATCGACAGCTGCCGGGTTGTATTGCTATTCTGCCGATTCGCTCAGCAAGAATTACTCCATAGGTTGTTGGGGACAGGTGCAAGGCAATGGCGAGTATTCAGAGATGAACGAACACATCAGGCCTTATTCGCTCTTTGCAGCACAATTGGAGAAACGTCTGGGTCGCGACGTCAAAGCTCAGTGTCGTGTGTTGGAGCGAAACACGAATGCCAGCAGTTCTCCCACCATAGAAGAGGCAGTAGCAATGGCAGAAGAGGCGATGAAACCGCGCATTTCTATACAGATGTGGATTGATTCTGCTATTTTTGCTGGGGATATTTCCAAGGGCAAACTACAGCCTTTTACCTATAAGGATGCCCCATTGCGTGACTTCCGTACCAATCATTATGCCACTCATAATGGTTGGTTGACCATGAATCAAGCTGTTTTAGTTGGTGACAAGCACCAGACACCATGGTGGAATGGACGTGCAACAGATGCTGCAATGGCGAAAGCGAAGTATGCCTTGACACGTTTTGTACCAGGTCAGGAAATGACGGGGGGTACAGATCGTATCGACTCTGTCGTGGCCCAGATGCAACGTGAACATACCTTGCTGTTCAGTCAGAACTATGGTCTTTGGACGGATCGACGTCGCGACGATCATGAACGCATCCGTCGGAAGGATGGCGATGCATGGGCTCCTTTCTATGAGCAGCCCTTCGCCCGTACTGGTAAGGAATTGGCTTGGGATGGTATGTCGAAATACGACCTGACCAAACTCAATAAATGGTACTTCTGGCGACTGCAGCAATTTGCAAAAAAGTCCGAATCCATCGGACTCTTGCTCAAAAACCAGCACTATTTCCAACACAACATTCTGGAAGCTGGTGCCCATTGGGTAGATTGCCCGTGGCGAACAGCAAACAATGTGAACAATACGCCATTCTTGGAGCCTGTCAACTTTACAGGCGACAAGCGCATATTTACGGCAACCTTGTTCTATGATGTCACCAATCCCACCCTTCGTGAACTGCATCGTCAATATATTCGTCAGTCGTTGGATGCTTTCAAGGGTCAGCCAAATGTGATTCACTCTATTGGCGAGGAGTTTACAGGCCCTCTGCATTTCGTGCAGTTCTGGCTGGATGTTATTGCTGAATGGGAGCAGGAAAACGGTCCCGTGTTGATCGACTTGGCTGTTAATAAAGACGTGCAGGATGCTATTCTGAATGATCCTGTACGCTCAAAAATCGTCGATATCATCGACATTGAACAGTGGTTCTATCACGATAAGGGTGAATATGCTCCTCCTGGCGGGGTAAATATGGCCCAGCGTCAGTATATGCGCAAGATTCGTACGGGTAGTGCCCGTTTTGAGGACGTC
>Ga0265298_10011581_pt1 | contig 10306 bp, 5 predicted proteins | sample AusTroGonzalo_MG_3_FD_193486 | JGI IMG/M metagenome (GOLD analysis project Ga0265298, IMG submission 193486) | Bovine rumen microbial communities from tropical cattle in Woodstock, Queensland, Australia - Gonzalo_01 | ecosystem: Host-associated > Mammals > Digestive system > Stomach > Rumen ... | reverse complement strand
TCAAGGGCACGAACGTCCTCGATTCCGGCATGCCCGAGTCGTTCTCGGTGCTCATCCACGAACTGCGCGGACTGTGCCTCGACACCCAGCTCCTGGGCGGCGAGGCCGACGGGAGGCGCAAGTCCGACGGCCCGTCCGCCGCGCCGACGACGCAGGTCCCCGAGGCGAAGGCCTCCGACGACCTGCTTTCGGGCGCGCTCAACCTCTAGCGGCCAGTGATCAGTGACTAGAAAAAAGGGAAACCGAGATGAATCCTTACAACACTTCTGATATCTTCGGCGGGTCGTTCAACGCATCCGCCCACTACGACGCGGTCAAGGTGCAGCTTGCGTCGCCCGAGACGATCCGCAGCTGGTCGCACGGCGAGGTCAAGAACCCCGAGACGATCAACTACCGCACGTACAGGCCCGAGAAGGACGGCCTGTTCTGCGAGAAGATCTTCGGTCCGACCAAGGACTGGGAGTGCGCCTGCGGAAAGTACAAGCGCATCAAGAACAAGGGCATGGTCTGCGACCGCTGCGGCGTGGAGGTGACCCTGGCGTCCGTCCGCCGCCAGCGCATGGGCCACATCGAGCTCGCGGTCCCGGTGAGCCACATCTGGTTCTTCAAGTGCTCTCCGTCCCGGATGGGCCTTCTCCTCGACAAGACTACGAGCGAGCTCGAGCGCGTCCTTTACTACCAGGACTGGATGGTCGTCGAGCCGGGCGACACCGGCCTCAAGGAGGGGCAGATACTCACCGACCAGGAGTACCAGGACGCCCTCGAGAAGTACCCCGACGGCTTCAAGGCCGAGATGGGCGCGGAGGCGGTCCGGAAGCTCCTCAGGAAGCTTGACCTCGACGACCTCATGAGGGAGCTCGAGGAGGAGATGGAGAATACGCGCTCCAAGCAGAACCGCAAGAAGATCGCCAAGCGCATGAAGGTGGTCGAGGGGTTCCGCGTCTCCAACTCCAAGCCCGAGTGGATGGTGCTCGACGTGCTCCCCGTGATCCCGCCGGAGCTCAGGCCACTCGTCCCGCTCGAGGGCGGGCGCTTCGCGACGAGCGACCTCAACGACCTCTACCGCCGCGTCATCAACCGCAACAACCGGCTCAGGAACCTCCTCGCGCTCAAGACGCCCGACGTCATCATCCGCAACGAGAAGCGCATGCTCCAGGAGGCGGTGGACGCGGTGTTCGACAACGGGCGCCACGGCCGCGCCGTGACGGGCCCCGGCAACCGCCCGCTCAAGTCGCTCTCGGAGGTGCTCAAGGGCAAGACCGGCCGCTTCCGCCAGAACCTCCTCGGCAAGCGCGTCGACTACTCCGGCCGCTCCGTGATATGCGTCGGGCCGGACCTCCGCTTCCCGCAGTGCGGCATCCCGAAGGAGATGGCCCTGAGGCTCTTCGAGCCGTTCATCATCCGCGTGCTCAAGGAGCGCGGCATCTGCCATACGGTCCGCACCGCGCGCAAGATGATCGAGCGCCACGACGACCAGATCTGGGCGATCCTCGAGGAGGTCACGAAGGACAAGACGGTGTTCCTGAACCGCGCGCCGACCCTGCACCGCCTCTCGATCCAGGCGTTCGAGCCGGTGCTCGTCGAGGGCAAGGCGATCCGCCTGCACCCGATGGTCTGCACCCCGTTCAACGCGGACTTCGACGGCGACCAGATGGCGGTGCACGTGCCGCTCTCGGTCGAGGCCCAGATGGAGTCGAAGCTCATGATGCTCGCCTCCACCTCGATCTTCTCGCCGGCTAGCGGAAAGTCCGTCATGACCCCGACCCAGGACGTCTGCCTCGGGCTCTACTACCTCACGGTCCCCTCGCAGCAGGACAAGCTCGCCGGGAAGATCGCGGGCAAGTTCCCGGCCGGCGAGGAGCACCTGCCGCTGTTCAACGACATCGCGGAGGTCGAGTTCGGAATCGCCGAGGGCGCGATCACCTACCATACCCGCATCCGGTTCAGGAACCCCGACTACGGCACCACGGGCCGTCCCCACGGCGACACGGAGAAGCGCGTCATCGAGACGACCGCCGGCCGCGTCATCTTCAACAACGTGTGGCCAAAGGAGATGGGCTTCTGGAACGACAAGTGCTCCAAGTCCACCATCGGCAGCCTCATCCTCGACTGCCACAAGGTTGCGGGGCACGACGAGACCGTCCTCGCGATCGACCGGCTGAAGACGCTCGGGTACAGCTTTGCGACGATATCCGGCGCCTCCATGGGCCTGAAGGACATGATACGCCCCGTCGAGAAGGACGCCGAGGTCGCCAAGGCCCGCAAGGCCGCCGACGAGGTGCAGAAGCAGTTCCAGCAGGGCATCATCACCGACGGCGAGCGCCATAACAAGATCGTCGACATCTGGTCCGCCACGACCGAGAAGGTCGGCGACGAGCTCTACAAGACGATCGACAAGAACATCTCGCCGGAAAACAAGAACCCGACCGAGCTGAACCCCGTCTACATGTTCGTCGACTCCAAGGCCCGCGGCTCGAAGCTCCAGATCCGCCAGCTCGCCGGCATGCGCGGCCTCATGGCCGCGCCGAACGGCGACATCATCGAGCGCCCGATCACCGCGTCGTTCCGCGAGGGGCTGTCGGTCCTGGAGTACTTCATCTCGTCCCACGGCGCCCGCAAGGGCCTCGCCGACACCGCGCTCAAGACGGCCGACGCCGGCTACCTTACGCGCAAGCTCGTCGACGTGTCGCAGGACGTCATCATCACGCAGGAGGACTGCAACACGGTCAACGGCATCGAGGTCGAGGCCATCGTCGAGGGCGACGAGGTCAAGGTGACGCTCGGCGACCGCGCGCTCGGCAGGACGGCCCTCTACGAGATCCGCGACCCCAAGACGGGCGAGACGATCGTCCCGGCCAACGAGATCATCGACGAGGAGGCCTGCTCGCGAATCAACAAGTCGGGCATCGAGAAGGTCTGGATACGCTCCGGGCTGACGTGCGACGCCGAGCACGGCATGTGCGCCAAGTGCTACGGGCGCGACCTTTCGACCGGACGCGAAGTCGAGATCGGGACGGCCGTCGGCATCATCGCCGCGCAGTCCATCGGCGAGCCCGGCACCCAGCTCACGATGCGCACCTTCCACATCGGCGGAACGGCCTCCGCGACCGCCAAGGTCCCGGAGATCGTCCTCAAGAACGACGGCGTCGCGAAGTTCGTGGACGTCCGCAAGGTGCGCAACGACGAGGGCCGCGAGGTCGTCCTCAACAAGAACGGAACGCTCGAGATATACTCCAAGAGCGGCTCCAGACTCGACACCTACCAGCTCCAGATGGGCACGACGCTCCTCATCGGCGACGGCGACGAGGTCAAGAAGGGGCAGAAGGTCGCGTCGTGGGATCCGCACTCCGTGCCGGTCCTCTCCGAGTCGGCCGGGCGCATCGTGTTCGTCGACTTCGAGGAGGACGTCTCCGTCAAGACCGAGACGGACCGCGCCACGGGCGCCAAGACGCTCGTCGTGCTGCCGACTTCCGAGTCCAACCTCCACCCGCGCATCGAGATTCGCGAGGACGGCCCGGACGCCGGGTCCGTCGGGCGCATGCTCGACTCCCACGACATCCCGACCGGCGCGATCGTCATGGTGCGCGACGGCATGAAGGCCACGGCGGGCATGCTTCTCGCGAAGACCCCGCGCGAGGCCGCGAAGACCCGCGACATCACGGGCGGCCTTCCCAGGGTCGCCGAGCTCTTCGAGGCGCGCCAGCCAAAGGACGCCGCCGAGATCGCGAAGATCGAGGGCGTCATCGACTTCGGCGAGAACGTGCGCGGCAAGCGCTGCGTGAAGGTCGTGGACGACGTGACCAACCTCGTGGAGGAGCACCTCATCCCGATGGGCAAGCAGATCGTCGTGTTCAAGGGCGACCGCGTGAAGAAGGGCCAGCAGCTCACCGAAGGCCCCGTCATCCCGCAGGAGATCCTCGAGGTCTCCGGCCCGCAGGAGCTCGAGAAGTACCTCGTCAACGAGGTGCAGCAGGTCTACCGCCTCCAGGGCGTCGAGATCAACGACAAGCACATCGAGATCATCGTCCGCCAGATGCTCCGCAAGGTGCGCATCACGAACCCGGGCGACACCGACTTCCTGTGGGGCGAGCAGGTCACGCGCCAGACGTTCCTCAAGGTGAACGAGCGCATGATGGAGGAGGGCCGCCGCCCTGCCGAGGCCCAGCCCGCGCTGCTCGGCATCACCAAGGCCGCGCTCGAGACAGACTCGTTCATCTCCGCCGCGTCCTTCCAGGACACGACGCGCGTCCTCACGGAGGCCGCGACGATGGGCAGGGTCGACGAGCTCAGGGGCTTCAAGGAGAACGTCATCCTCGGACATCTCATCCCCGGCGGCACCGGCTTCCCGCTCCACCGCTACCTCAAGCTCGTGCCGCTCTGCGACGCGATATCCGACGAGGAGATGGAGCAGCTCCGCGAGGAGCAGCGCAAGCGCCACGAGGAGCTCTACGGCATCCCGGCGTCGGGACTGCCCGGGGAGGAGAACGACGACGAGTCCGACCTCGCCGAGCCGAATCTCCAGCTGGACAACGGCGACACGTCCGCTGACGGAGCCGGCATCCAGAACGCGGACGAGGTGGTGAACGACTCTCCGTCCGACGGATTCATCGGCGGGGACGACCTCCTCGGCTGACGAACCGGGCGGCATGCGCCGGGCGCGGATGCGCCGGGGCCGCATGCCGCCTCCCCGGCGTGGCCGGGACACGGAACTTCAACGCAAACCGGAGGCTGACGAGATGAGCTGGTTCGAAGCAAAGAGCGAAAAGGCCAAGATACCCCCCGCCAAGGCGCTGTGGGCCGTATGCCCCAGGTGCAAGAGCCATTTCGGGAAGGCGGTCTGGAAGAACAACAACGCGATATGCCCCAAGTGCGGCTACCACGGGCGCCTTTCGGCGCGCGAACGCATTGCGCAGGTCGCGGACGAGGGAACGTTCGCCGAGGTGTTCCGCGCGGTGTCATACTCGGACCACCTCGAATTCCACGACGCGTCGGGAGCCTACAGGGACAAGGTCGAGGCGACGATAGCGAAATCCGGCGAGACGGAGTCCGTGGTCATGGGGACCGCCAGGATCGGCGGACACGACGTCATGCTCGGCGTGATGGACTTCGCGTTCATGGGCGGGTCGCTCGGCACCGGCACCGGCGAGCGCATCGCCCGCGCCTGCGAGCAGGCGATCGCCGAGAGGCGGCCCCTCGTCCTCTTCTCCGCCTCCGGCGGCGCAAGGATGCACGAGGGCATCCTTTCGCTCATGCAGATGGCCAAGACGTCCGCCGCGATCGCCAGGCTGAAGGAGTCGGGGCTCCCGTACATCTCCGTTCTCACCGACCCGACGACCGGCGGAGTGAGCGCCTCGTACGCCATGCTCGGCGACATAAACGTGACGGAGCCCAGGACGCTCATAGGCTTCGCCGGGCGCCGCGTCATCGAGAACACCATACACCAGAAGCTGCCGGACGACTTCCAGTCCGCGGAGTACCTCGAGAAGCACGGCTTCATCGACCGCATCGTAGAGCGCGGGGACCTCAAGGCCTTCATCGCGAAGATGCTGTGGTTCTGGGGATTCTGATGAATTATGAATGATGAATTTTGAATGAGGAACGGGGAAGAGTCAAGGAGGCTTGAACATGGCTAAGACTGCAATGGACTGCGTGAAGCTCGCGCGCGACGCGAAGCGTCCGCATTTTAGGGACTTCATCGACCTCATCTGCTCGGACTTCGAGGAGCTGCACGGCGACAGGCTGGTGAACGACGACCGCGCCCTCGTCGGCGGATTCGCCGTGATCCGCGCCGGCGACAAGCCGTCGGAGAAGGACGTCAGGGCGCTCGTCCTCGGGCACAACAAGGGCGCGACGGTCGAGGAGAACATGTCCGCCAACTTCGGAATGGCGAACCCCGACGGATACCGCAAGGCGATGCGCCTCGCGAAGCTCGCCGAGAAGTTCCGCCTTCCGGTCGTGACGTTCGTCGACACCCCCGGCGCCTACCCGGGGCGCGAGGCCGAGGAGCGCGGACAGGCCGAGGCGATCGCGAAGTCCCTGGAGTTCTTCTCCCGCCTCAGGACTCCGATCGTCGTCGTCGTGACGGGCGAGGGCGGCTCCGGCGGGGCGCTCGCGATAGCCGTCGGCGACCGCATTCTGATGATGGAGAACGCCGTCTATTCGGTGATTTCCCCCGAGGGCTGCGCCGGAATCCTCTGGCGCGACGGCGCAAAGGCGCCCGAGGCCGCCGAGGCGCTAAAGATAACGGCGGGAGACCTGCTCAGGCTCGGCGCTGTGGACGAGGTTGTCAAGGAGCCCGCCGGCGGCGCCCAGAGGAACCACAGGGCCGCGGCGAACGCCGTGAGGAAGGCGATCCTGGCGGCGCTCGGAGACCTCGCCAAGGTCCCGGTGGACGAACTCGTGGAGCGCCGCTACGCGAAGATCCGCTCCTACGGAAACTTCTACTGAGCGCCGGGATGAAGGTATCTGTGATCGGCGACGGCGGATGGGGCACGGCGAACGCGCTGCTCCTCTGCGGGTACGGACACGACGTCACGCTGTGGGGGGCGTTCCCCGAATACGTCGAGGAGATGCGCCGTACGCGCCGCAACGACAAGTTCCTCCGGGGCGTCGAACTGCCGGAGTCCCTGACTCTCACGTCCGACCGCGAGGAGGCGGTGAAGGGCGCCGAGGTCGTGGTCCTCGCCCCGCCTTCGAAGTACTTCTCCTCGGTTGTCGGAGGCTTCGCCGGCCTCGTCACAAAGGACATGCTCGTCGTCTCCATAACCAAGGGCCTCTGCGAGAAGACAAACCGCCGCATGACAGACCTGGGCGCCGAAATCCTCGGCACGGGTCCCGTGGTCGCCCTCGCCGGCCCCACTCACGCGGAGGAGGTCAGCCGCGGCATCCCGACCGCCATCGTCGCCGCATGCGAGGACCCGGACAAGGCGAAGCGCGTGCAGGAGATATGGTCCGGCCCGCTCTTCCGCGTGTACACCTCCCCCGACCCCGTCGGAGTGGAGATCGGCGGCGCCGTCAAGAACGTCGTCGCAATCGCCGTCGGGTGTTCCGACGGAATGGGCTTCGGCGACAACACCAGGGCCGCGCTCATAACGCGCGGACTCGCCGAGATGAAGCGCTTCGTCCTCGCCTACGGCGGGAAGCCGGAGACGCTTTCGGGCCTCGCCGGAATCGGCGATTTGATCGTGACCTGCACGTCCGTCCATTCCCGCAACCACTCCGTGGGGGAGAGGCTCGGGAAGGGCGAGAAGATCGCGGACATCCTCGCCTCGATGCAGATGGTCGCGGAGGGAGTCTGGAACTCCAAGGTCGTCCACGACCTTGCGCGGAGACTGGGCGTCGAGATGCCGATCTGCGACCTGGTGTACGCGCTCTGCTACGAGGGCTTCGACGCGCGCATGGCCGTCCAGTCCATGATGTCCAGGGAACTCAAGAGCGAGTAGCCGGCCGCAGACGCAGGCGCCCCTCTTTTGGTATAATATGGGGCAGCGGCACTGATGTGCCCCCCATTCAAACCAACCAACGGAGTATGCCATGAAGAACATTGCCGTCGCCGCGATCGCGCTTTGCGCCGTCCCCGCCGCCCTGTGCGACTCACTCGACAACATCGGCGAGGTCCTCCTGAAGGGACCGCTCGGCGACTGCCTCGACCGTATGGTCGCGAACCACGTCGCGGGGACGGACCCCGACTACATCACCGCCCCGTTCATGGAGAAGACCGAGACGAAGGGCTGGTGGCAGACCGAGTTCTGGGGCAAGTGGATGCATTCCGCCGTGCCGTACCTGAGGTACGTGGGGAACGGGGAACCTTCTTCGCCAAGGCTACGGAGGTCGAGGCGGGGAGCGGGGAGCGGGCTCAAAAACTCGATCGACCGCGGCATCGACAGGATGCTCGCCTCGCAGGAGGAGAACGGCTACATCGGCAACTATCCGGACGAGCTTAGGTGCGGCGAGGGATGGGACGTCTGGGGCATGAAGTACACGATGATGGGGCTTCTGCACTACTATGACGGGGAACGGGGAACCTCCTTCGCCAAGGCTACGGAGGTCGAGGCGGGGAACGGGGAACGGGCGCAACGCGCCCTCGACGCGGCGAAGAGGCTCTGCGACTACGTGATCGCCGAGATCGGCCCTGGCGGAAGGCGCGGACGCGAGCTGTGGCAGACCGGCAACTGGTCCGGCTACGCGAGCTCGTCCATCCTGGAGCCCGTCGTGTGGCTCTACAGGCGCACGAACGACAAGAAATACCTCGACTTCGCGTCGTACATCGTCGACGGCATGACGAAGCCGGAGTCGGGTCCGCGCCTCGTCGATCTGGCGCTCAAGGGCGTATCCGTCGCGGACCGCAACGAGCAGGGCTACAACACCGGCGCTGGATGGGCGTACGTGTGCAAGTACGGACGCTCCAAGGCGTACGAGATGATGAGCTGCTACCAGGGCCTGCTTGAGTATTGTGAGGCCGTGGGGACGGGGAACCTCCTTCGCCAAGGCTGCGGAGGTCGAGACGGGGAACGGGGAACGGATGATTTGATTCGCGCCGCCGTCATGACCGCCGAGGACATCGCGAAGGAGGAGATCAACCTCGCCGGAGGCTGCGCGTGCTCGGAGGCGTGGTTCCACGGCGCGAGGAAGCAGCACCTCCCGTACACGCGCCTCCAGGAGACGTGCGTGACGACTACGTGGATGAGGTTCTGCGAGAAGCTCCTGGAGGTCACCGGCGACCCGAAGTGGGCGGACGAGATCGAGAAGACCTTCTACAACGCCTACCTCGGCGCCATGAAGAAGGACGGCTCGGAGTTCGCGGGCTACACTCCGCTCTCCGGCAACCGCTGGCACGGACAGCACCACTGCTACATGCACACCGACTGCTGCACGGCCAACGGCCCGCGCGGCTTCCTCTGCTTCCTCAGGGAGCTCTGCCGCAACGACGGGAAGACGGCGACGTTCAACTTCTACGCCTCCGCGCTCGTGAAGGGCTTCGACATGTACTCGCTCTACCCGCGCGAGAACAAGGCGCGCATCGTCAGCCACACGGAAGGCCCGCTCGCGCTCCGCCTGCGCATCCCGGCGTGGAGCGAGAAGACGGAAGTGAAGATCAACGGCAAGGTCCAGTCCGACGTGAAGGCCGGCTCCTACTTCTCGGTCTCGCGCGAGTGGAAGCTCGGCGACGTCGTGGAGATCGCCTTTGACATGCCCGTCGTCGCGCACAAGCTGGACCACGCCGTCGCGTTCACGCGCGGACCCGTGCTGCTGGCGCGCGACAGCCGCTTCGCGGACGGCGACATGACGGAGCCGTTCAGAAGGGGCGCGGTAAGGGACGGACAGCGCATGGACGGCTTCTCGGCGGTCCGCGCCCCGTCCGACGACATCTGGATGGCGTTCGCCGCAACGCTTCCCGTGGGTTCGCACCACGAGAATCCCGAGGGCGCGCACTGGACGACCGTCACGTTCTGCGACTACGCCTCCGCCGGCAACCTCTGGCGGGCGGACAACTACTACCGCACCTGGTTCCCCGAGGAATACAGCCAGTTCGAGTGAGGATGGCGACGGACGGGGTTGAGAGCTGGCTTGCGTCGCAGACGTTCGCCGGGATGCCGTCCGGACGCCTTTCGCCGGGCTCGGTCGTCGGCGAGTGGCGCGTCGAGGCGTACCTCGGGCGCGGACTTTCCGCAGAGGTCTACCGGGTAGTCAACGCCAGGTTCGGCCACGCCGGCGCCCTCAAGCTGCTCGTCGACGGCACGCGGGGGCTCAGGGGCCGCTTTGCGGCCGAGGCCGACGCGCTCAGGTTCCTCTCGCTTCCCGCCCTGCCGCGCTTCATGGGAAGCGGAGAGATTGACGGCGCGCCGTACTACGTGATGGAGTATCTGCAGCCGCTGCCCGACCCGATGCCGCGCGGCGAGGTGTCTCCCTTCATGCGCCGCGTCGCGAAGGCCGTGCAGTCGCTCCACGACGCGGGATACATACACCGCGACCTAAAGCCCGGGAACGTCCTGATGCGCGAGAACGGCGAGCCCGTGCTCATAGACCTCGGGCTCGTCAAGAGGCGCGGCACGGGCGTGACCGACCCGATTGTCCGGCACGGGCGGGGGCTTTCCATAATCGACGGAAAGCCCGTAGGCGTCGGTACGCTCGACTACGCCGCGCCGGAGCAGCTGCTGAAGGGGGAGTCGTCGGTGCAGAGCGACGTGTTCGCGCTCGGCAAGATGCTGCGCGCGCTGTACGAGGGCGATCCGCCCTCGTGCGTAAAGGGAGTCGTCCGCACCGCGACGCGCGAGCTGCCCGGGGACAGGTACGAGTCGGCGGGCAG
>Ga0265298_10011580_pt1 | contig 10306 bp, 3 predicted proteins | sample AusTroGonzalo_MG_3_FD_193486 | JGI IMG/M metagenome (GOLD analysis project Ga0265298, IMG submission 193486) | Bovine rumen microbial communities from tropical cattle in Woodstock, Queensland, Australia - Gonzalo_01 | ecosystem: Host-associated > Mammals > Digestive system > Stomach > Rumen ... | reverse complement strand
CCGATCCTGACAATCCGCGGCATCTCTGCATCCGCAAGACGGGCGAGTCTCAGTCGAATCGCTATCGAAACGGCTTTCTGTACTCCGGAGAATGGGGCGGCGGACGCGTCACCGTCTTCGACGCGCACGACATGCGCGCATTCCGCGAGATCGGCACGCTTGAGCTCGGCGGCTTCGGAGACGGTCTTGAAATCGACGGTCGCTATCTCTACTGCTCGACGGGACACGATGCGCGCCATCACCGCGCGGCCCAGTTGCGGACAGGGCATCGGGAGAGCAAAATCGACGATCTTGCAGACCCGACCCAAAACAGTGCGGAACTGGTCGGTGCCGGGCGCGGGCTCGACATCTTCGACCTTGCCGATCCCGCGAAACCACGGTACGTCTCCCGCGTCGATTTCCCGGTCTTCAAACCGCGAAACGACGACTATTGGACCGTGCGCGTGGCCGACGGCCTGGCCTTTTGCTGCGACAGCCACAACGGGCTTTTCATCGTCGATGTACATGATCCGGCGCGTCCGAAGGTCGTCGACCGCTTCTGCGTTCCCGAGCCGGGCAAGGACTGGCCGTCGGGTGCGATCAGTTCCGTTGCCGTCGGCGAAGGCTGCATCTACGTAACAAGTTTCCCGGGGGGACTTTGGGTGGTCCCGGTTGCCGGCGTCAAACCGCCGGTCCGCGACAAGGGTGCTCCGCCGGCGAACGCGACTGCGGCCGAGACGTATCCGACGGACAAAGGCAAGTTCCACGTCTATCGTCCGGCTGCGGCGGGACAGGCCCGCACGGCCTGCGTGCGCGGCGACGTGGTCTATGCGGCCTTTGGTGACGCGGGGCTCCATGTTCTCAGGATAAAGCCCGATGGCGGGTTTGAGAAGCTGGGCGAACTGCCGGGCGGCAAGCGCGTAACTGACTGCTGTTTTGTCGGCGACCGGCTGATGACGGCGGAAGGTCTCGACGGCTGGGCCGTTTATGCGCTGGATGGTCCGATCGGATTTCGCGAAGTGGCGCGTCGCCCGACGACGCCTAATGCGACCGTCGCATTCTGGTGTTGGCCGGCCGGGACGAAGCATGCCGTGCTCTCGCCGCGCAACGGGCCGTATTGCGTGGTGGGGCTTGACGATTTCGCGCGTCCTGACCCATTCTGCAAATTGCATGTGACCTGCCTGTGGGACAAGTACCTTCCGGATGCCCTTGTAGGGGACCAGCTTGCGATATTGAACCCCTATTCTGGTCTCGTCTGGTGCGATTTCTCGGGGCTAGTCCCCAAGGCGGGCGCACGGGAAAAACGCAGGGAGCAGCCGGCTGGCGCGCAGGTCAACGGTATCTGTGCGTTTGGCGACCGCTATCTCTATACCGTGGACGACCGTTATCAGTTCGTCATGCCGGACGGCTCCAAGACGGAATTGCGCCCATTGCCGCCTGTTCCGGAGTTCCAGAAGACGAACCGTCCGCGCTTTACCGGCATCCCGCGTTCTGACGGCCGGCTGGTGGCGCTGACGAACCGCAGCGGCGCGCGTTACGCCGTCTATGACTTTGCCGACCCGCAGAATCCGAAGCTCTTGGATGCAGGAGAGCTTTCGGGCCGTCCCGACCTTGCGGCGTTCTGGAACGGCCATGTCATCATTCCGGCAGGCCACCAGGGGTTGCTCCTGACCATACGTCGGTATGTCGGCGGCCTCTGAATCTCCAGAGAATTTTGTGCGCCCCTTCGTCAGGGCTTGCGTCTTGCGCTGAAATAATCTATAATTACAGCGTTTCCGTTTGGGAATAGAGGAATCGTCGCAAAGAAAAGGACAAGGAGAAGATCGATGAAATTGACAAAACCGCTCAGAAATGGGGGGGGGCGTAAGTTAGCATTTGCGTTCGCCTGCGCGCTTGCGGGGCTTGCGCCGTGCGTGGCCGTGGCGGAGGATCTGACGCTCGCGGCGGGAGAGTCGCTGACGATTTCCGACAGCAGGACGTACGACACCATCACGGTCAACGGCGAGCTCACGATCTCCGGTAGCGGGGCATCCGTGACGGCGACGACCGTGCGTGTGGCGGAGGGTGCCAACACGAATGGCGTGCTGACCGTGACGGATGGCGCGTCTTTGACGGTGACGGGGCAACGAAACGGCAGCTACCAGCCGTTCACGGTGGCGCATGCCAGGCCCGGCACGGGGAATGCGATCGGAACGTTGAACGTACTGAACGGCGCAACGGTCACGACGCACGACATGCTGCTCGGAAACATGGCGTCATGCGACAGCAACTATTCCATCGCCACGGTCAACGTCTCCAACGCGACCGTGACAATTCAGGCCTATCTGTATCATACGCGCGACGGCAACTACGGCAACTTCACTTATGGCAACGGTTATCCCGTGACGGTCACGCTCTACGAGGGTGCGCTCCTTGAAACCGCCAGTTTCGTGCGAAACGCCGACGGCAAAGTGCTGTACTCCTTCCGCGGCGGGCGATTGAAGTCCAATAACATCCAGACGATGGACGGTGGAACGCTCGTCTTCTCCGGCGACGACGGACATCCGATCGACGTGGAGTCCAAGGCCACGGGGACTGGGAATGCGCTGGTCTCGCTGACCCGTGGCGCGTCAAACAAGGACGGCCATGCCTTGATGACGGGTACGGGCGGCATGACGATCCGTGGTTCGGTTTGGCTCGATGCCTCCAAATCCGGCGGCGGCAATCCGCATGAATATCTCACGTCAGATTTCTCGGGGCCGCTCACGCTCCTGCTTCCCGGCATCCGTCAGATGGCCAAGGGGCAGCTGGCGTCTGGCAACTGTTCGCTGGTCCTCTCCGACGATGTAGAGAGGAAATATGACCTCAACGGATTCGACGCCGCGTTCACGTCGATCCACGAGGGAATCGGATACGTGCGCAATACGAGCACGAACGTCGCCACGCTCACGATCGGCGGCGACGGGTCGAGCGGCGAGCTGAACAGTCTTTCGGGTCCCATGAGCCTGCGCAAGGAGGGTGGCGGGACATGGGCGGTCAAGACCATCAACCTGACCGATGTCGCGGTGATGGACGGCACGCTCAACCTTTCCGTCGGCTGCCGCTACTGGAAGTTCGCCTCGACGGAAGTGTACGGCCCCAACCATGTCCGCGTCCAGCTTTCAGGCGTGCGTTTTCTGGATGCGGCCGGGGACGAGATCGACCTCTCCAAGCGCGTGTCCACGGGAGGAACCGGAACATCCGTCAATGCCCTGTTTGACAACAATCCCATTTCCGTTACTTACGCCACGAGGCCGGATGGCGCGGACAACGCCACCTACTCCGCGTGGATCTGCTTCAGCAACGCGCAGTACGTCTCGGCCTACACGTGGTCAACCGCGCACGACTACGGACCCGACACGAAATGGGAAGGCCGGACGGATGAAGGCTATCAGAACGACCTGGTTCCGCCCCAATACGACAAGTCGTACTGCCGTGATCCGAGCGCATGGACGCTCGAGGCTTCGACAGACGGAAGCAATTGGACGGTGATCGATTCGCAGAGCGGGTTCAAGGCTATCAACAGGCGGTACACGTACAATGCGACGAACTTCGCCTGCACGGGGTATGTGCTCGTGACGGGCGCGGTGCATGTGGTGAACGGGGCGACGCTGAACGTTGCGCAGCCCGTGACGCTGGCACCGACGTACTGGCAGAACGACGGGACCGTGAACCTGGCGGCGGGCTGCCGTTTCGCCGTTGACGAGACTGCCGCCGCCCGGTTCTACAACGTTCCAGACAATGTTGTCGTCAAGAAGTCGGGCGTGAACGCCGTGACAGTGCAGGGCGGGACGTTCTCCAACTCAGTTCATGTTTCCGGCGGCACGCTGACGCTTTCCGGCAATGACGGCATTTCGTCGAAGTACTGGCGCTGGCGCCTGAAGAAACTGAAGGGATGGTGGGAGGATGCGGTCAATGGCAGAAACCAGGCGTGGACGCCGAACTCGTTCCAGGCGCGCGGACTGGCGCTGTACGACAGGAACGGTGCGCGCGTGAATGCGGTCTCGAACGGCGCGACGGTCGTCTCTGCCACCGACAGCCGCTTCGGGAATCTCCTCAGAAACGACCAATACGCAGTTTTCATCGAGGTCGAGCATAAGGATTGGGAGGGTACCTCTCGAAATACGATCCCCGTGCCAGATCCCGAGAACGAGGAGACGTGGTCGGGCTTCGTGTTCAAGCTGTCTGATTCCGTGCCGTCAGTCTACTCCTACGCATTCGCCACCGGGGGCGACCATACGGACCGCGATGCTGTGTCGTGGGACTTCTCCGTGTCGGACGACGGTACGACGTGGACGGTGATCGAGGACCGCGCGGACGAGGTCGTAGGGATCGCGCGCGCATCATGGATTGCCTACAACGGCGGGTTCCGCTTCCCGTTCGCCTCCACATCGGATGTGTCTGCCTTTGCCGCCGGTACCGAGGTACAGGTTGACGGCGGGGCGACGCTGGCCTTCGCGGGCACTTCCACCGTAATTGACTCGCTGAAGGTGGATGTGGGCGCCGGGTGCGGGACCTTGACGCATTTCAATCCGGCGGCGAACGGCGAACTGCGGCTGGAGAACGTGCCGACGGGCGTGAAGCTCGACACGCTTTCCCTCCTGACGGTGGGCGTTGCCGTCAACGAAGCCAATCTTTCCAGCTGGAAGGTGCTGGTGGGCGAGGCTGCCACGCCTTACAAGCTTGCTCTCCACGACGGCAGGCTGGTCCTGCTGCCGGCCGGGATGATGATCATATTCCGCTAGAGGAGACAGATGAAAAGACTTCTTGCCGTCGCGTACGTCTCCGTTCTCGTGTCTGCGGCGGAGGCCGCACCTGCGGTTATCTGCGAGCCGACGCGGTTCGGGGCGTGCTTCTATCCCGAGGAGGCGCCTTCCGTCAAATACGTGCTGGCGCACAAGGATCGCGTGGTGACGAATCTGGTCTGCACGGTGACGGACTGGCTGGGGCGCGAGGTGTACCGCCGAGCCGTGCCCCCCGCTGGCATCACGGCTGGCACGGTGGCGTTCTCCGCCGCGGATCTTGGCGGCCGGTACGGTGTGTTCAAGGCGGCGTTCGAGGGGACGGGCACCAATGGAACGACAGCGTGCGAGACGTGGTTTCTGCGCCTGACGGGCGCGAATCCCAAGCCCTGCCGCTGGATCGGGACCGGGATGCACGGCCATTTCGGATGGCGGGCCGGCGACCTGCGGCCGCTCGACATCCTGTCCGCCGCCGGCATCGGCACCGTCCGGGACGAGGTCGGCTGGCGGAACTGCGAGACGAAGAAGGGGCGGTATGTGGTGCCGCCGGCGTTCGAGAACTTTGTGGACGGCCTTGTGGCGCACGGAATCTCCCTCAACTTCCTGCTCTCGTACGACAATGCCGTGGCCTATCCCGAAGATCCGATCAATTCCGACGCCTTTGCGCGCTGGGCTGGCTGGATGGCAGGACACTTCAAGGGACGCGTCGACGTGTTCGAGATCTGGAACGAGCCGCAGAACTTCGCGTTCCGCAAATACATTCCGGCTCCGTCGCCCGACAAGGATCCGGGCCATGCGCCGTGGGTGGCGCGGTTCGTTTCGCACACGCGCAAGGCCGCCGCAGCCATCCGCGCGGCGCAGCCGGACGCCACTGTGGCCGTCACGGGCGAGGATCTTTGGGTGTTCCTGAAGTCGATGATCGAGCAGGGGATCGCGGGGCCGGACGATTGCATCGCGTTCCACCCGTACTGCCACCGCCAGCCACGCCCGGAACGCGAGTATTTCTTCAATGACGGCGGGAAGGCGCTGAAGGAGCTGGTGGCGAAGCACGGCGGGGCGAAGCGCTTCCGCATCACGGAGTGCGGGTGGACGACGACATCGCCCACCGGGAATGTGGAGTGCGCGTTCGTCGGCAACTATCCGCGCTCCACATATGTCTCGCAGGCGCAATACCTCGTGCGTGCCGTCGTGCTGGCGCGCCAGTACGGCGTGGAAAGCTTCATCCAGTACGACTTCAGGGACGACGGCGCCGACCGCCACTACACGGAGCACAATTTCGGGCTGGTCCACTGCAACCGCGACTATACGCCGAAGCCGGCCCTGGGCGCGATCGCGTTCCTGACGCGCCTGCTTGGCGATGCCGAGCCGTGCGGCGACCTTTCGGATGATCCGGCGCGTTACCACCTCTGCCGGTTCGCCCGCACGGACGGTCGCATGGTCGTTGTCGCCTGGTCTGTCGAGGGCGACATCGATGTGCCGCTGCCGAAGTCGCTGCCGGCCGTTCTGTCGGTGACGGACTTGCAGGGGAACGCCGTTGCGAAAGAAATCCCGGACCGATGCATCAGGCTTTCTGAGCTGCCGGTTTATCTGGAACGTGGACGCATCCGCGAATCGCGCAACTGCCACTAAAAGTGGAACAGAGGGGACAGGCCCCTTTCAAGGGCGCTTTGCGCCGATTTGTCCCCTAGGCAAGGCCTCCAAGTTTCAATCCATTGATGTGAAGTCCGCCACCCACGTGAAATCTTTTCCGTGCGACTTTTTTGTCCGCAGATAAGGGCATAACTGCTATAATATGAGCCATGGCAAAGTGTGTCTTGTTCGTGGACCAAGAAAAAGCGAAAGGCAACAAGCAGCAATGAATTTTTCACGAAGGGAATTCGTCGGCGGCGCGCTGGCGTTCGGTACGTTGGGAGGGTCGCAGCTTGCTGCGACTGCGGCGGGCGCAATAAATTGCGCCCCTCCCGTTGCGGACGCGCAGGAGCGCGTCCCTCCCGTTACAGGCGCGCAGGAGCGCGTCCCTCCCAAGTTGCGGTTTGGCGTGATGAGCGACGTGCACATCGGCGGGAAGCCGGACGCGGTGGCGACGCTCGAGAAGGCGCTGCGCTGGTTCGCGGCGGAGAACGTGGACGCGGTGCTGTGTCCGGGCGACATCGCGCACTCGGGCCTGATCGACGAGCTGGAGAAGTTCGCCGCCGCCTGGTACAGGGTGTTCCCCGACGGCAAGGCCGCGGACGGACACAAGGTGGAGCTGATGATCGCCACCGGCAACCACGACGTCGACGCGTGGGGCGGTCGCTGGAAAAACTTCTCCGAGGAGCAGCTGCGCGCGCACTGCTTCACCTACAAGGACAACCCGGAGAGGACGTGGCAGCGTCTTTTCGGCCAGAAGTGGGAGGTGATCTGGCGGCGCGAGGTGAAGGGCTACACCTTCATCGGCTCGCAGTGGTCCAGCCTCAATCCTCCCATCGAGGAGTACATGCGGAAGAACGCCGCGACGTTCGATCCCGCCAAGCCGTTCTTCTATTCCCAGCACGCGCATCCGAAGGGGACGTGCCACGGGGCCTACTCGATGGGCGACGACCACGGCGAGTCGGTGCGTGCGCTTTCGCCGTTCCCCAATGCCGTCGCGATCACCGGCCACTCACACTGCGCGATCTCGGACGAACGCACCGTGTGGCAGGGCGCGTTCACGTCCATCGGCGGCGGCTGCCTGCACGAGGGCGCGGGTGGATTCGACTATGACAACGTCACGGCCTTCTGGCATCCGAGCTCCCGCAAGAGGTTGATGGCGTCGCTGGCCGACCCGAAACCGTGGGGCGGCGACACGAAGGGCGGCGGATGCGAGCTGGTGGAGGTGTACGACGGACACCTCGTGGTCCATCGCCAGTCCGTCGTGTTCGGCTGCCCGATCGGTCCGGCGTTCGTCGTGCCGCTGCCGGCGCGGAAGGACGGTCCGCTCGACTTCGCGCGCCGCGCCGCGCACCGGGCGGCGCCGCAGTTCGCGGCCGACGCGGAGATCGCGGCGAAGTTCTGTCCAAACGGCCACGCGCTTGAGATTGCTGCGCGCAAGGGCGAACCGTGTATCTACGTGACGTTCCCGCGCGCGAAGACCGTGAATGGGAGCCGGGTGTTCGACTACACGGTGATGGCGGAGGGGGCGGATGCGCAGGAGCGCGTCCCTCCCATCACGCGCAAGCTTATTGCTGCGGGGTTCGCCTATCCTGAAGAGTACGCCGACATTCCAGGCGAGTGCCTTTTCTCGGCGAAGGAGCTTCCCGTCGGGAAGCCGATTCGCTTCACCGTCACGCCGCGCGACTGCTTCGGCCTAGCCGGGAAGCCGCTTGTGGCCGTACTGTCTTTGTCATAGACGAAAGGATTCGGAACATGAGAACATTGAATGGATTGTTGCTTGGAGCCGCGTTGACGTTTGCAGTGCCGGCGGAGGCATACTATCTGGGCGCGCCGGACGCGGAGCACGCGCACGCGACGCGTCGGCACGAGGGCATCCCCTCGATGGCGCGCGATCCCGCCACGGGACGCCTCTGGGCCTTGTGGTACGGAGGCATCACGCCGTGCGAGGACTCCAACAACTACCTCATGATCGCGACGAGCGACAACGACGGCGACACGTGGAAGGAAGTGCTCGTGTACGATCCCGACGGCAGCGGCCCCGTGCGCGCCTTCGCCCCCGAGATGTGGGTTTCGCCCGACGGCAAGCTGCAGATCACCTGGACCGAGCGCACGGTGCCCGTGGCGGAGACGCCGACTAACGGGAAATGGAACTACGCCCGACTCTCCGGCGCCGACGACCCCGCCCTCGTGTCCAGCGACCGCCTGATGATGCTCACGCTCGACGCGTCGAAGGAGCCGACCGCGCCGTATTCCGCGCCGCGGCAGATCGGCACGGGCGTGATGATGTGCAAGCCCATCGTCGGCCCGAAGGGCGAGTGGATGTTCCCCGTCTCCATCTGGTGGGCGAAGGAGAGCGCCGGCCTGCTCGTCTCCGAGGACGGCGGCAAGACGTTCGCTCGGCGCGGCGGCGCGACCGTCGCGCCCGAGGAGGGACAGACCTTCGACGAGCACAGCATCGTGCTGATGAAGGACGGCTCGATCCACAGCTGGATACGCACGAACAAGGGCGCGAAGGAGTCGTTCTCCACGGACGGTGGCTACACGTGGTCGCCCGTGGTCGCGGGCACGTTCGCGAACACGCCCACGCGTCGCGTGGTGACGCGCCTCGCGAGCGGCAGCCTGCTGCTCATCAAGAACGGGGACCGTCCTGACGCCAACCAGGGACGGAAGAACCTGACGGCGTACGTCTCGGACGACGAGGGCAAGACGTGGAAGGGCGGTCTGCTCCTCGACGCGCGCCCCAGCGCCACGTATCCCGACTTCGCGCTTGCGCAGGACGGCACGATCTACGCCGTGTGGGACTACGACCGCTGCGGCGACCGCGAAATCCTCTTCGGCCGCTTCACCGAGGCGGACGTCCGCGCTGGCAAGCCCGTCTCGCCCCAGACGAAGATCGGAGTGACTGTGACCTCGCGGATCAAGCCGGCAGTCGGCGGGCGCGACTTCCTCGTCACGGCGCCGGCGGACGGCGCGGACGCGACGGCGCGCGTGCAGGCGGCGTTCGACGAATGCTTCAAGGCGGGCGGGGGCACGGTGACGCTGGCGCCGGGCACGTACAACGTCGGGGGCCTGCGCCTCCGTAGCCGCACGACGCTCCACCTGAAGAGCGGGGCCGTGCTGAAGGGCGCGCGCGACTGCGAGCGCTACCGTATCCTCGCGGGCGACAAGCTCGAGCCAGCGCGCGCAAAGGACCTGCAGTATCCGGGCTTCACGAACCAGCAGGTGAAGAAAGACCCCGCGCTGCGCGGCAAGGTGAAGCTCTCCAGAATCTACGGCAGCCGGTGGAGCGACGCGATGATACGCATCTACGACGCGGTGGACGTGGCGATCATCGGCGAGAAGGGGAGCGCGATCGACGGATGCAACAGTTACGACGCGACGAACGAGGAGGGTTACCGCGGCGTGCACGGCATCTCGGTGCACTACGCCACGAACCTCGTGTTCCGCGGGCTCAACATTCGCCATACGGGCAACTGGTCGTTCTGCGCGTACGAGAACGCGAACATCGTCTTCGACGACCTCGACATCATCGCGGGCCACGACGGGCCGCATTTCTCGGTCTGCAACGACGTGGTCGTGAAGAACTGTCGCATCGCGACGGGCGACGACTGCATCGCGGGTTTCGACAACGAGCACGTGCGCGTGCGCAACTGCGACCTCAACACCGCGTGCAGCGCGTTCCGCTTCGGCGGGTACGACGTGCTGGTGGAGAACACGGTCTGCCATGGCCCTGCGAAGTACCTCTTCCGCGGCTCGCTCACGAAGGAGGAGAAGGCGGCCGGCGCGATGGCTGGCGTGCATGAGCGGCGCAACATGCTCTCGCTCCTCACGTACTACGCCGACTTCTCCATCCAGGTGCGCCGCACGCCGGGGAACATCGTGTTCCGCAACGTGACGTGCCGCGACGTGGACCGTTTCCTCCACTACAACTATTC
>Ga0265298_10011579_pt1 | contig 10307 bp, 9 predicted proteins | sample AusTroGonzalo_MG_3_FD_193486 | JGI IMG/M metagenome (GOLD analysis project Ga0265298, IMG submission 193486) | Bovine rumen microbial communities from tropical cattle in Woodstock, Queensland, Australia - Gonzalo_01 | ecosystem: Host-associated > Mammals > Digestive system > Stomach > Rumen ... | reverse complement strand
CACCGCCGCCGCTGTTGCAGCAGCCACCGCCGCCGCTGTTGCAGCAGCCACCGCCGCCGCTGTTGCAGCAGCCACCGCCGCCGCCTCCGAGAAGGAGGCCAACACCATCGAATTGAGCGACCGAGAACGGGCCATAATCGCCGAAATGGACAAGGAGTCCACATACGACGCGGAAGGGCCTCAAATCTAAAGGAAACGGGCTAAAAATGGCAAAGGAAGATCTAATATCACTTGGGGCGCGAACAACAGAAGAACAACAGGAGATCGCCCGCAAAGGTGGCATCGCATCCGGCAAGGCTCGTCTCCGCAAAAAGCGGGGGCGCGAACTTATGCAAGCCATCCTCGCCCTGAAGGAGCAAGACCCCCGACTCATCGAGGAAATGGCGAACTTCTGGGGCATCGACCCGAAGGAGGCCACGAAGGAGGTGGCGATGAACGTCCGCCAGGTGGACAAGGCCATCAAGCGGGCGGACACCAACGCCTTCAAGGCCGTCCACCAAGTCGCGGGCACCCTGGAAGACGATGGCAAGGCCGGGGCGACCATCAACGTGGTGATCACACCGGAAGCCGCAAGGTCCGGCTCCAAGTGGGCAACGAAGAAGGGCGAATGATCTACACCCCCGTATACTACAAGACCCAGGAAGCGATCTACAAGACGGACCGCTTCGTGTCATCGTGCGGGGGAACGCGATCCGGCAAGACCTTCGCCTCCCTGCAATGCCTGTTCGAACTCGCCGTCCAGGACCAGGTGCCGTCCATCACGTCCGTGGTGTCGGAGACCTTCCCACACCTGAAGCGCGGAGCCATCCGCGACTTCCAGGATGCGCTGGGCGACTACTGGGACGAGAAGTGCTGGAGCAAGGGCGAATCCATCTACACCCTGCCGAACGGCTCCATCATCGAGTTCTTCAGCGCGGACAGCCCCGCGAAAGTCCACGGCCCCGCCCGTGACCGCCTGTTCCTGAACGAGGTCCAGTCCATCCCGTACGAAATCGCCCGCCAGTTGTTCGTCCGCACCCGCGGCCTCGTCCTGCTGGACTACAACCCCACCCACTCGTTCTGGGCGAACGAACTCATCGAACTGCGCCCGGAGTGCGTGACCATCCACTCCACCTACAAGGACAATTCGTTCCTGTCCGCGGAGCAGGTGGCCGAGATCGAGGCGAACCGCCGCGACCGCAACTGGTGGCAAGTCTACGGGGAGGGAAGGGTCGGAACCCTGGAAGGCTTGATCTACCAGTTCGAACAAATCGACGAAATGCCGGACGCGGACGGACTGCGCGAGGCGTGGGGCATCGACTTCGGCTTCACGCACGACCCGACCGCCATCGTGCGGGTGCTGGCCGACACGGGGCGCAAGGTCGCGTACGTTGACGAAATCGACTACCGCACCGGGATGGTGAACGGCGACATCGCGGACGTGCTTCGGGGCCAGTCCGTCCCCCGGTGGGTTCACGTCTGGGCGGATGCCGCCGAGCCGAAGTCCATCGCGGAGATCGGCATCGCTTCCGGGTGCAACGTCCTCCCGTGCGACAAGTCCGCGCCGGTCCGCTCCGACCGCCTGAAGTTCCAGATCCTGTGGATGCAGGGGTGGCGGCTGTACGTCACCAAGCGGTCGCTGAACGTCATCCGCGAACTGCGGAATTACACCTGGGAGAAGGACCGGGATGGGCGGCTGACCGACCAGCCCATCGACGTTTTCAACCACGCCCTGGACGCGATGCGCTACGCCCTGTACAGCGAGATCGCGGGCAACGAGGGCGAAGGGAACTACATCATCGGATTCCAAAGAAGACCAAGACGAAATGAAACAGCAAGAAATCATCGATAACTATCGCGACCTTCCCATCGGGAAGTATGAGGAAATCTGCCGCCTGTGCGAGACCCCGATGACCGAGGTGGACCGCAAGGTCGGCATCGTCGCGATACTGACCGGACTGACCGAGGACGAAGTCCTGCACCTGCCCCTGGAGACGTTCACCCTGTACTCCGCGAAGGCGTGTTTCCTGGAAGAGGAATGCCCGGAGAACCTGGTCCCGTCCGTGTCGAAGGTGTACCACGTCGGAGACTTCACACTCGTCCCCACGATGGACATCCGCAAGGTGACCACGGCCCAGTACGTCGATTTCCAGACGTTCGCCCAGGACCGCGACCACCGGCTGGTCGAAATCCTGTCCTGCTTCCTCATCCCGAAGGGGATGGACTACAACGAAGGCTACGACGTGCTGGAAGTCCACAAGGCGATCCGGGAGGAAATGTCGTACGCGGAAGTTCTCGCCCTGACCGCTTTTTTTTTCAGACGGTGGCGCGAATCAATTCAGGCTACCCTAATCTCTTCGATGAGGGAGGTGCGGAAGATCCGGAGCAGGGAGACGCGGGAGAGGGTGTGGAAGAAGATCCTGGAAAGGATGGATTCAATGACAAGTGGGGATGGGTCGCAAACGTCCACGGAGTGAGCGACACGATGCGCCAGCCGTGGGACGCGACGTTCCGGATGCCCGTAATCGAGTTCCTGAACGTCATCGCGTATATGCGCGACCGGGCCGAGGAAGAGAAGCGGCAGATCAAGAAATGGAAGGAGAGAAACTGAAATGGATCAACTGATGGAGTTCCCCGCCACCGCGGAAGTGCTGGCGCAACTGGCGGAAGACGTGAAGGCTGGATACATCGACCAACTGAAGCAGCACGGACACTACACCACCCGCGGGACCGACACGCGGCTCATCGACTCGGTGGAGACGGTGGTCACGGTGGACGGTCACTCGTTCACGGCATCGCTGAAACTGAACGACTACTGGAAGTACGTCGAAGAGGACACGAAGCCGCATTGGCCGCCCCTGGATGCGATCCGCAGGTGGGTGGAGATCAAGCCGGTGATCCCGCGACCGGACGGCAACGGGCGCATCCCCACCCCGCAGCAACTGGCGTTCCTCATCGGTCGCAAGATGGCGGGGCTGTCCCCTTCCGGCGCACCCGGCGGCACCGTGGGCACCCACGACTTGCAGAAGACGAAGGACGCGGTGATCCCCGTCTATATGGAGAAGATACAGGACGCGCTCCGGCTCGACATCGCACGGTACGTCAAAGCCGTTTTCCTTTGGGAATAGCGGCTTCAATTACGCGGGACGGGTGATTCTATATTTCACGGAAAAATACCGCGAAATATGGCAGATATTCCCATTTGGAAAGACCACTTCTCCGACCTCGGCACGACATCGCCGTACTACTTCCGCATACGGTTCAACAGTACGACCATCTACCAGGGCAAGGCGTTCCGTCCGTCCTCGTCCGGCCACCTGTACGTCCGCGTGAACGACATCATCGCGGACTACATCGCCCAGCAGGTCGCGGGCGTTCCCGTGGCCGCCCAGTCCCAGTTCACGTTTCCCGCGTCGTTCACCGTGCAGAAGTCCAGCAACGGATCGTCCTGGACCACGGTGGAGACCCTGACCGTGACGGACGACTGGTCCTATGACACCGGGTTCAGCGGCTCCACGGACGGGATGGCGTTCCCGATCACCGGACGGGTGGACCTCCGCCAGGGAATCTTCCAGACCCGCTACGCGTCCGGATCGGTGACCGCGGCTTGCAAGTACGGAAGCACGTCCCGCAACGTCACCCTGTCGCTCCAGACGGGAAGCGGCACCCCGTCGTACCTGCGTTCCCTTCTCCACGCGGGCGCGGGCTTCGTCAAGTTCGATTGCGCCGCGAACGCCACCTATTCCGGCAAGACCCTCACCGAGGTGACCATCGGCCTGGCGAAGTACACGGTGTCCAAGTCGTGCGCCCGCTATTCGCTGCTGTACAAGAACCCGTACGGCGGCTATGACCAGTTGCTGATCGAAGGGGCGGCGCACCTGAAGCGGTCCGTGGTCCGCGACACCTTCAAGGCCGACTACGACAACACCGAAGCGATGCGCGAGACGTGGGACTTCCAGAACGAGGTGACCCGCACCTACGAAATGAACACGGGACTGCTGACCGAGGACGAATCGTCCCGGATGCCGTTCCTGCTGGACTCCCCGGACGTGTACCTGAACGACCTGACCGCCCCGTCCGTCTTCATCCCCGCGCTCATCGTCACGGACTCCTACGCGTTCCAGGACGTGAACCAGCGGGGCGCGAGGATGCGGAACCATACGTTTGAGATCCAGGTGGCGCAAAACGAGTACAGGCGATGAGGAACAAGGTGCAACTTTACATCGGCGGAGAGCGGGCGGACCTCGACAACGGCTCCTTCCTGCTGCTGAACTACACCCAGGAGGACCTGGAGAACCCCACGGCGGTGAAGAACCTCCGGTCCCGCCAGATCACCCTGAAGGGGACACCCGCGAACGACAAGATCTTCGGGAACATCTACCGGAACGACCGCGTGACGCAGTACGGCGGCAACGAGACCGGCGTGGACTTCGACCCCACGCGGAAGACCTCGTTCGTGATCTACAACGACCGCCTGGAGATCCTGGAATCCGGCTACCTGAAACTGGACAAGATCATCACGAACGGGAAGCGGCGAGACTACGCCGTGACCCTGTACGGCGGCCTCGGCTCGTTCCTGTACGGCCTGTCCTACAAGGCGAACGGCGACCAGATGTCGCTGGCGGATCTTGACTTCGGCGAGACCCTGGACTTCACGATCAACCGCTCCACGGTGTTCGAAGCCTGGACGCGGCTGGGACACGGGACCGGTCCGGCGAAGTGGGACATCCTGAACTTTATGCCCGGCTACTTCGGACTCCCTCCGACACCGTTTGACGCGAACAAGTGCGTGGTGGCCCCCACCGCCGTGGGCCTGAAGTACAGCGAGGACGGGTACCACCCGAACGCGAACGGCTTCACCCTCGTCACCCTGAACGAGAAGGTGACGGGGAACGACGCGAAGGACTACCGGTCCTACCTCCAGAAGCCGGTCATCAAGATGTCGAAGGTGATCCAGGCGATATGCGACCAGTCCAACAACGGCGGCTGGACCGTGAACCTGGACGAGGATTTCTTCGACAACACGAACCCGTACTGGGAGGACGTTTGGATGACTTTGCCGCTGCTGAACGACCTGAACATCAACGAGACCACCGTCACGACAACGCAGACGATGACCGCGCTGGACACCGTCCTCCCCATCGTGGGCGGCGGCTCCGGGAACGTGCAGATCACCGTCAACGCCGACCCGTACGCGTATATGCTCGGACTGCCGAGCCTGAACTACAAGTTATGGTGCCGGAACGCCACGGGGCTGCTGATGAACTACCTGGTCCTGACCGTCACCCTGTACGACTCGTCCAACAACGTCCTCACCACGGCGGTCTACCGCATCGGGACGAGCGGCGCGACCCTTCCGTCGTACTACCAGCAGCCGGACTTCTGGTTCGACCACATCGACGGCTCCGGCTACTTCGTGGACTCCAACGGCGACCCGGTGACGTTTCCCCTGTTCGCGGAAGCGGACGGCGCGGCGTACTACAAGGTGCAGATCGGATCGGAGACCTACTGGAACGGAAGCGCGACACCTCCCGCCGGTTCCTTCGCCTGGACGATGTGGGAGACGGGCGAGACGGTGTTCGCGGACGGGTACACCTGCGACGCGAGGATGAGCGGCTCCACCGTGGACGTGGTGGCGCAGTCCTCCAGCACGGTCCGCACCGGCGCGACCATCACGCAGTCCGCGCTCCTGTCCGGAAGCAAGACCCCGGCGGACTACCTGCTGTCCTTCTGCAAGACGTTCGGGCTGCTGCTGCTGTGCCACAAGGACACGAAGGAGGTGGACATCATCCTCCGGCGGAACTTCTATTCGGGCGGCACGGTCAACATCAACGGGCGCATCGACAGGTCCAGGACCATCGAGAAGGTCCCGTTCGCCTTCGCCGCGAAATGGTACCTGTTCGGGAACGAGGCGAAGGGCGAGTTCGCGGAGTACTACAAGGCGAACCACGGGCGGCCCTTCGGCCAGTACCGCGTAAACACCGGCTACGACTTCGACGCGGAGCAGAAGAATATGACGGAATCCATCGTGTTCTCCAACGCCGTGTCCGTGATGGAAACGTCCAAGTATTTCTGCGACCTCGTCAAGGGCGCGGTCGACATCCCGGCGGTGTTCCTGGCCGGTGGCAAGTACAACCTGTACAACGGAAGCGAGACGAAATCGTTCGACCTTCCGAACCTTTTCGACGCGACGAAGACGTGGACCAACCCGACCCACCCGATGCACGACAACTGGGCGAAGGTCCAGTTCCACGGGAAGGAGAACGCCCACATCGACGAACGGGACACCCTGGTCTTCTTCGGCGGGATGGAGGACACAAGCGCGGAACACCTGTCGCTGACCGACGATTCCGAAAATATGCTGTCCCTGAACGGGAACGTCCCGTGCTGGCTCCCGAACGTGTGCGACCTCGATCCGTCCGTCCACATCACCGAGATGCCACACTTCTCCCGGTACGTCTGGAGCGGTTCCACGATCAACGACCAGTTGGACTGGGGCGACCCCGTGGAACTCCAGATCCCCGGCGTGATTATGGGTGTCAATTCCAACGTCTTCGACCAGTTCTGGAAGAAGTACATCGCGGACCGATACGACGATGACTCCGCCGTGGTGACCTGCTATGTGGACCTCCGGGGGATGCAGGTAAACGAGACCCTTTTCCGCGGGTTCTACGCCTTCGACGGTGCGATCTGGGCGTTGAACCAGATCATCGACCATTCGCTGACCACCTTCGGCCCCACGAAGTGCGAGTTCGTGAAGGTCCAGAACACGACCAACTACACAACCAACCTGTAAGACTATGGCAGAACAAGTAGAAGTCCCCATCATAACCGCCGAGGCCGTCACCAACCTGGCGGAACTGAAGAAGGCCATCACCGACGCGAAGAAGGAACTGGAAGGGATGGAACTCGGCAGCGAAGAGTACCAGAAGCAACTGAAGGAACTCATCGAAATGCAGAACCTGATGCGCGGCGCGATGAACGGCACCACCGCATCGATGGACGACCTGAAGTCGGCGGCGGACGGCACGTCCAAGACCTACAACGGACTCGTCAACCAGATGGCATCGATGAAACGCGAACTGCGGAACATCGACGTGTCCACCGAGGAAGGCGCGAAGGCGTTCAAGGACCTGGCCGGGCAGATCAACGCCGTGAACGACGAACTGAAGGAGATGGACGCGATGAAGGGCGACTTCCAGCGGAACGTCGGTAACTATGCCGGTGCCCTGAAGAGTTGGGCGGGCGGTGCCGATGCGCTGGACAAGGGCCTGAAGGCGGCCACCGGCGGCGTGGGCGGACTGAAGGGAGGGATGGAGGCCCTGGCGGCGAACCCCGCGATGGCATCCATCGGCCTTCTCGTCTCGGTCGCGATGAAACTGGCCGACTCCCTGAAGGACAACAAGACCGCGATGGACGGTGTGCAGAAGGCGATGAACGCGCTGAAGCCGGTGACGGACTTCTTCGCGAACCTCCTGGAGACCGTGGCCGTGTGGCTGGGCGACATCCTGGGCAAGGCCGCGAACTTCCTCGGCTCGTCCGGCATCATCCAGAAGGTGATCCAGGGCGTGGTCGGTGTCGGCAACGCCATCGTGCAGTTCGTCATCGCCCCGTTCAAGGCCGTCATCGAGGCGATCAAGGTGTTCAAGGAGCAGGGCGTGAAGGGCCTGGGCGATGCCGCGAAGGCGTTCGGTCGCGAACTGAAGTCCGGCGTGTCGTTCAAGTCCAACTACGAAGCCGGACAGGCCGTGGCCGACTCGATGCTGTCCGGGATGGCATCGCGCAAGCCGAAGGCGAAGGAGACCGGGAAGGAGATCGGAAAGGAGATGGCGAAGGGTGTCGCCGAAGGTCTCGCGAAGGAGTTGGACGGCATCCTTGACAAGATCAACGCAGCCTGGGACAAGAAACTCCAGGACCGGCAGAAACTCCACGAACAGCGGCAGAAGGAAATAGCCGACTACAACAAGCAATCGATGGCCGCTTTCCTGGAAGAACAGGAGGCCGAGGCGGACGAGGCCGCGGAGTTGTGGCTGGAGTCCTACCACAAACAGGCGGAAGCCGCAGAGGAATCAGCGCAGCGGCGGGTCGCGGCGATGGAGGCGTTCGCAACCGGGACCGCCGAACTGCTGGGAGCCATCGCGGACGCGTATGAGAGCAACGGCGAACTGACCGAGAAGGAAGAGAAGCGGGTGAAGAACCTCCGCATCGCCGCCGCCACCATCAATATGCTCCAGGGAGCCGTGACCGCCTTCGCCACGGCCCAGCAACTCGGCCCGATCGCCGGTCCCATCGTGGGAGCCATCAACGCCGCCGCGGTCATCGCGACGGGCGTGGCGAACATCGCGAAGATCAAGTCCACGAACGTGTCCCGCGACTCCGCGCCCACATCGTCCACGCCCACGGTCGCAGAGGCGCAGGTGTCCGCGCCCGCACTCGCGAACGCCGTGCCCACGACCACGGTGGTGAACGGTGCCAGCACCGAGACCGCCCTGAACAACGCCGCGAGGCCGCAGAAGGTGTACGTCCTCCAGTCCGACATCGAGGCGGCGGGCGACACGAACCGGGTGCAGGTGGCCGAATCCACCTTCTAAATTTACGATTTATCGGTTTGCGATATATCCCCCAAAAGCGAACATCCTATGGTCACTATTGGGGGAATTCCCGTATACGACGCAATCATCGCGGACGAAGAGTCCGGGATGCTGAAGATATCCCTTGTGGACGAACCCGCCGTGATGTCCGACTTCCTGGCGTTCGACGCGACGAAGAAGATGCTGATGTATTCCGTGGCGGACGAGGAACGGCGGCTCGTCTACGGCGTGGTGATGCGGGCCGACTTCCCGATCTACCGCCGCGACGATCGTCTGGGCGAGTACTACATCATCTACAAGGCCGAAACCATCCGCCAGATGGCGGAGAAGTACCTGGCGGAGTCCCGCCAGAACGACGTTTCCACGATGCACACGACCGACGTGGATGAAGTCCGGATGGTGCAGTACTTCATCAAGGACACGGCCCGCGGCGTGTCCCCGGAAGGTTTCGATGACATCGCGGACGGCTCCCTCTTCGCGGAGTTCCACGTCCTGAACGACGAAGTATGGGCGAAGGTCAAGGACGGCACCTACAAGGGTTTTTCCCTGGAAGGGCTGTTCGACCTGTCCCCGGAACGGAACCGCGACGAGGTGCAGGAAATCGTGGACGACCTTGAAGGCCAGTTCCAAGCAATTCTAAAACCATTTATCCATAACCACTCTATGAGCAAGATCAATCGTTTCAAGGCGGCCCTGGCGAAGATGCTCGCCGCCTTCGGCAACGTGTCCACCGACAAGGGAATCCTCGCCTGGGATGGCGACGAAGACCTGAAGGAGGGCGATGCCGTGTACATCGAAGACCAGGACGGCAACCGCACACCCGCCGAGGACGGCGAGTATGTGACCAGCGACGCGAAGACCGTGGTCGTGTCCGAAGGCAAGGTTGCCGAGATCCGCGACCCGGAAGCGGAAGTCGCTCCGGAACCCGAAGCCGCCCCGGAAGCGGAAGCGGCGATGGGCCGCATCGCGACGGACGCGGGCGAACTCGTCTGGGAAGGCGAAGAGGACCTCAAGGCTGGCGACGAAGTGTTCGTCGAAGGCGATGAGGGGCTGAACCCCGCGCCGGACGGCGAGTACAAGACCGAGGACGGCAAGACCATCGTGGTGGTCGAGGGCAAGGTCGCGGAAATCCGCGATCCCGAAGCCGAGGTCGCACCCGAAGAGCCTTCCGCCGATGAGGAACTCCGGAAGGAGAACGAAGAACTCCGCGCCCAGGTGAAGACCCTGACCCGCCGCGTGGAGGAACTGTCCCGCCAGTCCGCGGCGAAGCCCGCGCACGAAGAGGTCAAGACCACCGAGGCCGTCCGCAGGACCGGCATCAAGGGCCTGGACCGTCTCGCCGAACTGATGGGCAAGTAACAAAAAGTTACGGCTTATCGTTCAACGATATTTCCCGCAAAACGAAAACCATTAAAAATCCAAAACTATGGCTGTTACCAACTTCCTCGTCACCGCGCTGGCCGACTATGTGCAGACCAACCGTGACCTCATCATCGCCTCCTTCGGCCTTCCTAACGCCGGAACCCGTGGCCGCATCGGTGTGCAGACCGGCATCAAGAAGGATGCCTACCTGAACTACCTCCATTTGTCCGCCGTCTTCCAGGACGGAAGCGGATGCGGCTTCAACCCGCTGGACGAAATCGCCCTCGGAAACAAGGAGATCAACACCGCCGCCATCAAGGTGGACGGCCAGATCTGCCCGGAGACCCTCCTGGGCAAGTACGCCGAGTACCTGGT
>Ga0265298_10011578_pt1 | contig 10308 bp, 11 predicted proteins | sample AusTroGonzalo_MG_3_FD_193486 | JGI IMG/M metagenome (GOLD analysis project Ga0265298, IMG submission 193486) | Bovine rumen microbial communities from tropical cattle in Woodstock, Queensland, Australia - Gonzalo_01 | ecosystem: Host-associated > Mammals > Digestive system > Stomach > Rumen ... | reverse complement strand
AAATCTAAACACTATGGCAGTAAAAGGAACCATCGTCGTTGACACGGAGAAATGCAAGGGCTGCAATGTCTGCGTGGTCAACTGTCCGTTCGGTGTCATTGCGCTCTCCCACGAGGTGAACAGCAAAGGCTATCATTTCTTAACCATGGTGGAACCTGACAAATGCACCGGCTGCACCAGCTGTGCGACCGTCTGTCCGGATTCCGTCATTACCGTGTATCGTGCAAAAATCTAAACATCCGACAATATGGCAGAAAAAGTATTGATGAAAGGTAACGAAGCCATCGCCCACGCAGCCATCAACTGCGGCGCCGACGGCTATTTCGGCTACCCGATCACTCCCCAGTCAGAAGTGATGGAGACCCTGATGAAGGAGAAGCCCTGGGAGACCACCGGCATGGTCGTTCTTCAGGCAGAAAGTGAAACCGCCTCCATCAACATGGTCTACGGCGGCGCCGGTTCCGGCAAGAAGGTCATGACCTCTTCCTCGAGCCCGGGCATCAGCCTGATGTGCGAAGGCCTCACCTACCTGGCCGGCAGCGAACTCCCCTGCCTCGTGGTCAACGTCATGCGCGGCGGCCCGGGCCTGGGCACCATCCAGCCCAGCCAGGGCGACTATTTCCAGGCCACTAAGGGCGGCGGACACGGCGACTACCGGCTCATCGTGCTGGCGCCGGCCTCCGTGCAGGATATGTACGATTTCGTGGACGAAGCCTTCGAACTGGCGTTCAAATATCGCAACCCGGCCATGATCCTGGCTGACGGCGTGATCGGCCAGATGATGGAGAAAGTGGAGTTCCGTCCCAAAAAGCCGCGCCGTACGGAAGCGGAAGTCCGGGCGCTCTGCGACTCCTGGGCCACCATCGGTAAGCCCAAGACCCGCGAACGCAATGTCATCACCTCGCTGGCCCTCGACCCGGTCGTGATGGAGAACTTCAACATCAAGCTCCAGAAGAAATATGCGGAGATTGAAGAAAAGGAAGTCCGCTATAGCACATACAAGACGGAAGACGCCGAGCATCTGATCGTGGCCTTCGGCTGCATGTCGCGCATCTGCGAGAACGTGGTGGACATGGCCCGCGAAGCCGGCATCAAGCTCGGCCTGCTGCGCCCCATCACCCTCTTCCCCTTCCCGAAGAAACCCATCGACGCCCTCGTGCCGCAGCTTAAGACCATCATGTCGGTCGAGCTCAACGCCGGCCAGATGGTCGAAGACGTGCGGCTCGTGGCCAATGGCCGCGTCCCCGTGGGCTTCTACGGACGCCAGGGCGGCGTAGTCCCCAACCCCGACGAGATCTACGAAGCATTCCTCAAATTCATCAAATAAGCAGGACGACCTATGGACATCAAAGATATCATCAAGCCCGAAAACAAGGTTTACGGCAAATCGTCGGTTCTGACCGACAACATCATGCACTACTGTCCGGGTTGCTCCCACGGCGTGGTCCACAAGCTGGTGGCCCAGGTCATCGAGGAGATGGACATCCAGGACAAGACCATCGGCGTGAGCCCGGTGGGCTGCTCGGTGTTCGCATACAACTATCTCGACATCGACTGGCAGGAAGCCGCCCACGGCCGCGCACCGGCCCTGGCCACGGCCATCAAACGCCTCAACCCCGACAAATACGTGTTCACCTACCAGGGTGACGGCGACCTCGCGTCGATCGGTACCGCCGAGACGATGCACGCCTGCAACCGCGGCGAGAACATCGTCATCATCTTCATCAACAACGCCATCTACGGCATGACCGGCGGCCAGATGGCCCCCACCACCCTGCTCGGGCAGGTGACAGCCACCACGCCGTACGGCCGCAAAGCCGAGCTCAACGGTTATCCCCTCAAGATCACGGAGCTCCTGGCCCAGCTCGAAGGCACCTGCTACGTCACGCGCCAGAGCGTCCAGAACCCGGCCGCCGTCCGCAAGACCAAAGCCGCGATCCGCAAGGCATTCGAGAACTCCATGATGAAGAAAGGCACTTCCTTCGTGGAAGTGGTCGGTACCTGCAACTCCGGCTGGAAAGTCTCCCCCGTGGAGGCCAACAAGTGGATGGAAGAGAACATGTTCCCGTTCTATCCGCTGGGTGACATGAAAGACAGATAAAAACAGCGACAACATGAAAGAAGAAATCATCATAGCCGGATTCGGAGGACAGGGTGTCCTCTCGATGGGCAAGATCCTCGCCTATGGCGGCATCATGCAGGACCAGGAAGTCTCCTGGCTTCCTTCCTACGGCCCGGAGATGCGCGGCGGTACCTGCAACGTCAGCGTCGTCCTGAGCGACAATAAAATCAGCTCCCCGATCCTGAGCAAATTCGACACGGCCATCATCCTCAACCAGCAGTCGATGGACAAATTCGAGAAGCAGGTGAAACCGGGCGGACTGCTCATCTACGACACCAACGGCATCACCCGTCACCCCGAGCGCAAGGACATCCAGATCTGCCGCCTCGACGCAGCGGAAGAAGCCATCAAGATGGGCAACGCCAAGGCCTACAACATGGTGGTCCTGGGCGCCTACCTGAAGATGAAACCGGTGGTTACGATGGAGAACGTGCTTAAAGGACTCAAGAAGTCCCTGCCGCCGCGTCACCACAACCTCATTCCGATGAATGAGCAGGCCATCACGGTCGGCATGAACGCCGTCGAGAAAGTCAACTAGCGCAGGCGGTTAACGCCTTACTCATGTGTTGCGAAGCGTTGGGCTGCCAGCGCTTCGTAACTTGTATTGGGACGGCCGTAATTGGCGTAAGGATAGATGGAGATGCCTCCACGCGGGGTGAAGAGACCCGTCACCTCGATGTACTTGGGATCCATCAGGCGGATCAGGTCGTTCATAATTACATTGACCGTATCTTCGTGAAAGCCGCCGTGGTTGCGGAAGCTGAACAGATAGAGTTTCAGCGACTTGCTCTCCACCATCCGCTGATCGGGAATGTAGGAGATGCGGATCTCCGCGAAGTCGGGCTGGCCGGTGATCGGGCAGAGCGTGGTGAATTCGGGGCAGTTGAAACGCACCCAGTAATCGCGTTCAGGATGCTTGTTGGTGAAGGCTTCCAGCACCTCCGGGGTATAACCGAAGGAGATATCGCTTTTATTACCGAGGGCCTGCAGGCCTTCCTGTTTTCTATCGTCGTTCATATCAGTCCAGTTTGGTAAAGAAGGGGTTGTAGGAAATGTTGTAGTCGTAAGTGTCGATGCCTTCGCTCTTCTTCAAGCGCCGGGCAATGCGGCTCGTCACGGGCAGCATCAGCACTTCGTAAAGGGTCTTGACCGTCACCTGCGTCAGGATGATGGACAGGATGGCGCCCAACGGCATCACGCCGAGGAAAGCCAGCGGGTAAAAGACCAGGGAATCGCAGAGCTCACCGAAGATCGTCGAGACAATGGCGCGCCAGCCGAAACCGCGCCCCTGCTGGAGTACTTTCATCCGGGACATCACGCGCGCATTGACCTGCGAACCCAGCACAAACGAAATCAGCGAAGCGGCTGTCGTGCGCGGGACCAGGCCGAAGAGCCGGTTGAAGCTCGTCGCCACTTCCTGGCTTTCCGGATAGATGGGTGCGGGCAGCCAGGCCACCAGTTGGGCGGCCACGGCCACAAAGGCACTGAGCATAAATCCCATCCAGATGACAAGCATAGCCTTGCGGTAGCCGTAGACTTCCGTCAGGAGGTCGTTGATGATGTACGATACCGGGAAAATGATGACGGCGCCGGAGAGCTGCAGGGGCAGCTTGCCGACTTGCCACAGACGGGGAACAAACAGATTGGAGGTGACCAGGCACACGCAGAACGTGACGGCCAACCAGACGTAAACCAGGGACAGCCCTTGCTGTCCTCCTTTTTGAGAATCAGACACTTTCTTTCTTGTTTTTATAGTGGTACCAAGCACACTTGCCGCGGGACGGGCCCGCAACTCGGCGGCAAAGATATAAAAATTCTCGTAATTGGCTCAGATTAATTATCTTTGTACATTTATGAAAAAGATTTGCCTTCTCTTATTCCTCCTGCTTCCAGCCCTTTCCTGCCTGGCCCAGGAGCCCTATTATAACACGAAAGCAGGGACCGTCTTGCGCTATGAACGCCACAAGGCATCCTCCGGCAAACTGATCCAGACCACCCGAATCGACGTCGATTCCGTCCTCAACACGCCGGACGGTCGACGTGTCTACTACGTCATGCTCATTGAAAAAGGGAACGGACGCGACCTCTACGGCGGCCCGTTGAGCCATTTCGTGGACATCAACCGACAGGGTGACGTCATGACTGACCTGGGTGGTTTCGCGGAACTGGCCATGAAAAATCTCTTCCCCCAGGCCAATGTCCGGTCGGAGGGAACCATGGCCGTCATGCCCTCGCACATAGAACCTGGCGACACCCTCCCCGACGCCCATGCTGAGATTTATGCAGGCATCCTGAAATTCACCCTCGACGTCCGCGAACGCACCGTCCTCCGCTACGAGACCATCACCACGCCGGCAGGAACCTTTGACTGCATCGTCGCACGCGAACACAAGATCGAAAACGGACCCATGCGCCACCACGACAACTGGTCGGACAACTGGTATGTACGCGGCATCGGCTATATCCGCCACGATATCTACGACAAGGACATGAAGCTGGAAGCATCGGAAGTCCTGACCCGCATCGAAACCAAGTAACCATGACGAGTCCCGGGCGGCGCCTTTACTTATTTCTGTGCCTGGCCTTCCTCCTATCGGCCATCTCCCTCGGAGCACAGGAATTGCTGGAAGGAGCCCCGGAACAGGCAGCCCGCATCGGCCGGCTGACCTACTGCGACAGTACGGGTACCCTGCTGCGAATCCGAGAATTCGCCTATGAGCCGGATTCCATCCCGGGCGGCGCCTGGGTTCGGGAGACGGTCAGCGACACGACCGGCCCGGTAGCCATCTTCCTCAACCGCTACGAAGGCGCACAGCTGGTACAGAAAGAAGAATACGACGGAGAGGGTCGCTTGTTGCGAAAGACCCGTTACAACTTCGTTACGTTCGAAGGGACATCGTACCCGACGGAAGAGACCGTCGAGATCTTCCAGCCCACCCCGCACCTTTTTAGCCGCACAATCGCCTATTCCGACCAGGACGGGCATCACTATCCCCTGGAAATCACCCGTTGGAAGAGCGGCGGCCAGGTAGAGCGCACGACCTACACCTATCCCTTCTGTGCTGGTCGAGCCTTCCGGCCGACGGCTGATTCCCTGCTCGCCTGCGCGATGCCCTGGGCCATCCTGTCAATCTCGCACTGGCAGGATACGGTCCGCACCGATTCCACCGTCGTGGTCTATGACCGCTTTCCGGGACCCGACACCAGCTATCTCCGCCCTTCCGCTATCGTCCGTATTTCGGAGAAGGGAAAAATGGATACTTGCATCCGCTACAATGCTTATGACTCCCTGGGACGGCAACCCCTCCAGGTTCACGACCGCCGGGGGCTGCACTTGAGGGCCATGGACCCGCAGCAGCTGACATGGACGGCGCCCGACCCCGCATCGGAACGCCGCGGCGTGCTGCGCGCCTATGACTATTGCGCCGCCGATCCCAACTTGCGCGTCGATCCGGAAGAAGGTGAAAACTACCTTTTTGACGAGACCGGCTTCTTTCTGAGCCGGGTACAGGCGCCCCGCAGCAAACGGCATCTCTTTCTCTGGCAGGGATACGGTACCACGCCCCTGTCAGCCCGCTTCGCCGATCCCGCCCATGATCCCGCCACCATCGGGCTGCACACGCAGGTCCGCCTGGTGACGCAGGAGGAAATCCGGGCCAGCCTGGAGAAGGTCGGCGCCTTCTCACCCGAGCACCGCGGCTTTTTCAAAGGCTCTGCTTACATGTACAGGAACAGCGGCTACGGCGGCCTGCTCGACTTCGCCGTCAACGGGCAGCACGACATCATCGACCAGGTCTTCTACATCACCCAGACTCGCCCGGAGGGCCATGTGGCGCACAACCACTACAACTACGGAAACTTCCTCTGGGGCGCGACAGCCTGCGAGCTGGGCATTCCGCTCTTTTGGGCCCGTCTTGGCGCTCATTTCAACAATTTCTTCCTTTCGCCCGACACCAAGGGAAGCTTTGACGCGATGGATGACCAGTACTCCATCCGGACCGGTTATCACTGGCATTGATGGCGGAAGCGCAGGTATTTCGGCAGAAAAACATTATATTTGTACGAAAACCCGCTATTTACGCTCATGAAAAAGACCCTTCTTCTGGTAAGCGCGCTGTTTTTCTTCCTGCCCACCTTTGCCCAGTCAGAGACGCAGGAACAGCCGGAGAAACCCAATCAGTTCAGCATCAGCACCAAGCACTGGACCCGCGGCGAGTTTCGCGACGGCGGCATGGAGAACAACTCGGGCAAAGATATGGCCATCTTCGTGATGAGCAGCACCCAGCTTTCCTTTAACTACAAATACAAAGGACTGGAAGTCATGTTTGCGCCCAAGCACATCGGCGTTTGGGGAGCCAAGGGCAGCGGCGCCCTCAACCTGGAAGAGGGCTGGTTCTCCCTCACACACAAAAATGGCCTGTTCCTCAAACTGGGTCGGCAGCACTTTGCTTACGACGACGAGCGTATCATCGGAACCGATGACTGGGTGATGACAACCAGTCGGCACGACGCACTCAAGATGGGTCTTGAAATGGGTAAGCACAAGTTGCATCTGCTGTTTGCCTATAACCAGAACGACGAGAACACCGAAGGCGGCACCTATTACATCGACGGAGCTCAGAGTTACAAGACGATGCAGACCGTCTGGTACCATTTCGATCCCTGGCAGCAGTTCGGTGCCTCCCTGCTGTTCATGAACACGGGCATGCAGAGCCTGATGACCAAAGAAGACGTCACCTGCTTCCAACAGTTGTTAGGCGGTTTCCTGGACTGGCATCCCGGTTCTTTCAGCTTCCAGGGTTCCTATTACCGGCAGATGGGTTTCGAAGAGCATGAGCTCCCTATCCATGCCTGGATGATGAGCGCGGAGGCCGCCTGGAAGATCAACCCTAAGCTCCGACTGAACGGCGGTTACTTCCACATGAGCGGCGACCCGTATTTCTTCGTTCCGCCGGAGGGGAGCATCGGTATGATGCAAAAGACCGAAGTCTGCGGTTTCAACCCCATCTTCGGTTCTCACCACCAGTTCTATGGGGCCATGGATTTCTTCTATGTGTCAACCTATTACGGTGGCAACACGCCGGGCCTGCAGGACTGGCACCTTGGCGTAAAGTGGTCGCCCGTCGACCCGTGGGACATCAATGCCTCCTACCACTATCTAGCCACCAGCGTCAAGATTCCAGGAGACTACAAACGGGGGCTGGGACATGAAATTGAACTGTCGACATCTTGGAAGATCATGAAAGATGTATCCTTGTCGGCAGGTTATTCGTTCATGCACGGAACTGAAACCATGAAAATCCTCAAGCGCTCCAGTTCTGACAACAAGAATCGCCTGCACTGGGCCTGGATCATGATCTCCGTCACGCCGGAATTCTTCAAGATCAAGTGGTAGACGATGAAAAATCGTTATCTTTGCGGCGGATTACCTGCGGGTGTGTTGTAATTGGTAGCCAAGCCAGACTTAGGATCTGGTGCCGAAAGGCGTCGGGGTTCGACTCCCCGCACCCGTACTTTATTTTTCTAATACTAGCAAGGCCCAGTCGTCGCGGGTGCGGCGAGAGATTTCCGTGAGGCCGAGAGAAGCAGCTTTTTCCAGTAGAAGCGGAATATCAGCGGTATAGAAACCGCTGAGCAAGATGCGGCCGCCCTGTGGCTTGAGGGAGCGTACATAGGTGTCCATGTCGGCGAGCAGGATGTTCCGGTTGATGTTGGCCAGGATCCAGTCGTACTGCCCCCGGATAAGCACGGACGCATCGCCCAACACCGTGATGACCTTGTGCGGGACACGGTTACGGCGTGCGTTAGCCTTGGCCGACAACACGCAGCGCGGATCAATGTCCACAGCATGGACAGGCACGGCGGCTCCCAGCTTCGCTGCCAGGATGGCCAGGATGCCGGTGCCGGTACCCATGTCCAGCACGGCTTTTCCCTTCAAAGCCTTCCGGTCTTCCAGCAGCTGCTCGATGATCATCGACGTGGTCTGGTGATGTCCGCTGCCGAAACTCATCTGGGGATCGATGACGATGTTGTAGCGGGTCTTGGGCAAATTCTTGTGATACACGGCTTTGACCGTAACTTCCTCTCCCACCGTAACCGGCTCGAAATCACTCTCCCACACGGCGTTCCAGTTCTGTTCCTTCACCAGCTCCACGGTATGGGAAACACGGAACTCCGCCGCGTCAAACGCACTGAGCAGGGTCTTGAGCATGGGTTCGGAGAACTGTTCCTTCGGGATGAAGGCATTCAGAAAAGGCTCCTCTACCGTAAAGCTGTCGAAGCCCAGGTCGGCGATCTCCGCCTCAATGATTTCCGCCCATTCTTCCTGAAAAGGCTCAATTCGGATATGTACGGCGATATAGTCCATGGTTCAAAGCTTAGATCATCGTGGCCAGGTTGGTCGTAAAGAGCTTCACAGCCATGGCCAGCAGGATGATACCGAAAATCTTGCGAAGGATATAGATAACGGTCGGACCGAGCACGCGTTCGACCCAGTCGACGTATTTGAGCACAAAGTAAACCACCACCATATTGAGGGCGATGGCCACGATGATGTTCTGCATGGCATACTCCGCGCGCATGGAGATCAGGGTGGTCAGCACGCCGGCACCGGCAATGAGCGGGAAAATGATCGGCACGACGTTGGCGGCGGAAGCGGGGCCGTCGTTCTTAATGATTTCCCGGCCGAGGATCATCTCCATGCCATAAATGAAGATGATGATGGCACCGGCGACAGCGAAGGAGTTGATCTCCACGCCGAAGAGGGACAGGAGACCTTCTCCGGCGAAGAGGAAGGCCACCAGGATGGCAAAAGAGATGAGTGCCACCTTCATCGGGCCGATCTTGGCGCCGCGGCCCCGCAGGTCGATGATGATGGGCAGGGAGCCGGTGATGTCGATGATGGCGAAGAGCACGATGAACGCGCTGATGATCTCCTTGAAGCTGAAACTCATGACTGTCGGTATTTTCGGCCGCAAAAATACAAAAATTATTGTTCATCGTCCAACGGCTCGCGCTTCCCGGCCTTCCGCACGGCCCATATCAGCGCAGGCACCCACACGAAAAGCAGCAGCACCACGCTGACGACGACGACGGCAGTATCGAAATCCTTCATCATGGCAGGAAATAGGCCTTGTGGGCGGGGATGGTGACGTTTTCTACCCGGTAGAAGCCCACCTCTCCCTTTCCGTTGACGGTGAGAACGCAGGCTGTGTCCACAGGGGTGTCCGTGTCTACGCCTCTGAGGGGTCTGTCGTTATAGGGGGAGTAATCGTATGCAGACTCTTTATCGGCAGGAATGGCAGACACATTCGGGACGGTGCTGATGATAACCACCGGCTTGTCTTTGGGAATGAAGTGGCCGTCGTCCCCCAGACGATAGAGATGATGGTCGTAACCCATTGAATAGGCCACGGCACCGTCGCTCAGCGTGTAGGCGGTCGTACTGTCGTAGAATGTGCCCCACCAGGCGGTGACGCCGTCCTTGGTACCCTGCACCAGCGTGAGGGTTACGGCGGTCACGTTTACGCGGTTCTTGGCCATATAATACACACCCTTGTAGGCAAGGCCGTGCTCATAGACTGTCACGCCGCCGGGATAGGAAGCTATCTGTGCGCCCATCGCAAGCGGCTTGGTGGGGAAAGCAACGGCTTCGACGGCACCCTCTTTATCTGTAATATCGTAAGTATTACTTTTATTCGAACCGAAACCTATATTCTCTGTTTTAGATGACACAGTGCAATGGTAATAGTAGTTTCGGGAAAGATGGGTTGTACCAGTACCGCCTGCTATACTGCCCTTATAATCACGTGCGGATATGGATGCATCTAAGGCAAGGCAATACTCAACGGTGCTGGAAAGTATATCTCCGGCTATACCACCGAAATTATTACATAAGCCCTTGTTCGAAATCTTGGCTGAACTGACACAAGCCCGAATGATACCGCTATCCTGTCTGCCTGCGATTCCGCCGAGCTTGTTTTTATCTGCAACGGATGCCTTGATATAAACAGTGCTGTCAACAATACAATTGCAGACAAGTTCGTTGCCGGCCACTTGATAATAGCCTAATTGGCCTACGATGCCGCCGGTTTCACCGGCGCCGCTGATGACGGCGTCGGCAAGGGTGACATTCTGGACGCTTCCATTACCCATGACACAGCCGAACAGGCCCTGGTGATTATGGT
>Ga0265298_10011577_pt1 | contig 10309 bp, 8 predicted proteins | sample AusTroGonzalo_MG_3_FD_193486 | JGI IMG/M metagenome (GOLD analysis project Ga0265298, IMG submission 193486) | Bovine rumen microbial communities from tropical cattle in Woodstock, Queensland, Australia - Gonzalo_01 | ecosystem: Host-associated > Mammals > Digestive system > Stomach > Rumen ... | reverse complement strand
AAGCCGTTCCGTATTCACCGACTCCGCCAGCGCCGTCAGCGTTTCCCCGTCCGGCATCTTTGGAATCTCCATCTCCAGGTCGAATAAAATCCCCCGCAGCAGTTTCGGAACCATCTGCGGATCCCCGAGCCGCATTTTCGCGCTCAGGTCCCGCAGCACGTCCTTCATGTCTTCCCGGTCCTGCATCATTTCCCAAAGCACCGGCAGCGTCAGCATGCAGGCATGCCCGTGGGCCAGTCCCATCGTTTTCGTCAGCTGATAGCTCATCGCGTGGGCCGCGGTGGTCCGGGTAACCTGGATCGCCTTTCCGCTCTGGAAGGCGGCGTCCAGCATTTCTTCCGCCGCATGGGGATCCCCGGCCAGATAGGCCTTCAGATTGTCCAGAACCCCGAGAATTGCCAGATAGGCATGCACCCGGCTGTCCTCCGTCGCCGCCTTGCACCAGTAGCTTTCAATCCCCTGGCTCAGCGCGTCCAGCGCCGCCGACTTTTTGTGATATTCCGGCAGCGTGTCCAGCAGGTCCGCATCCAGGATCACGCCGTCCGGCCGCAGCGCGGGATGGCTCAGGGACTGCTTCCGGTTTTCGACGTAGATAACAGCGTTCTGCGTGGCTTCCGCGCCGGTTCCCGCCGTTCCCGGAATCGCGATCAAAGGTGTCCCCATTTTTTCCGGAAAACGTCCCGCAAGGGCGTTCTCCGCACTCCCGGCGTGAAGAATGGCCTTCACGGCTTTCGCCGTGTCCAAAGCGGATCCTCCGCCGATGGCAATCATCCCGTCGCACAATCCCTTCCGGAACGTCTCCGCCCCCGGAACCGCGTCCGAAAGCTCCGGATTCGGGTGATAGCCGTCAAAAACCGGCGCGGAAAGCAGCGCAGGCGCTTTCCGGAGCAAAGTCCCCGTAAGGTGCCGCGATCCGACAATCAAAGGCCGCGAAATTCCAAGTTTCTCCATAACCTCCGGAACCTTGGAAAGGCTGCCCCGTCCCCGCCGGACAATCTGATATTTCTCCATAAAAAGCCACTCCTAAAACCTATAACCTGAATGAAACCTCATTTCCCGACGCAGAACTCCGAAAACACCCGGTCCAGCAGCTTTTCATCCGCCCGGTCTCCGGTGATTTCGCTCAGCGCGTTCTGCGCCGCCTGCAGATCCGTGGCTGCCATGTCCGGCGTCCAGGTTTCCAGGGTCCGCATCGCGTCTTCCAGGTGCCCGACCGCCCGTTTCACCGCTTCCAGGTGCCGTGGCTGGGTCACGGCCAGCTGATCCCGGATCTCCGCGCTCTTCCGCAAAAAATCGCGGATCGGCCGCAGGCTTCTCTCGTCCAGCGCCGAAACCTTCATGCACCGGATGTCCGGCCGGATTCCGGCGACTGTTTCCTCCGTAATTGCCGGGGGCAGGTCGCTTTTGTTAAGGATCACCGCGTCGCTTTCCTTCAGCTGCCGGATCCATTCCCGTTCCTCTTCGCGGATTTCCCGCCCGCTATCAAGAATCAGCATCGTGATGTCCGCGTTCTGCCGGGCCCGCTCCGAGCGTTCGACGCCGATGCGTTCAATCGGATCCTCCGTGTCGCGCATCCCGGCCGTGTCCGTCAGGTGTACCCGGATCCCGTCCAGCGTCATCTCACCCTCGACGGTGTCCCGCGTCGTCCCCGGAATCTCGGTCACGATCGCCTTCTCCTGGCCGATCAACGCATTCAGCAGGCTGCTTTTCCCCGCGTTCGGAATGCCGAACAGCGTCACCTGCATTCCGTCGTGAATCAGCCTTGCGCTGCGTTCGTCGATGGCGCTCTTCAGCGTCTCTGTAAGCCGCATAAGCCCTTCCCGAAGCGTTCCCGCGCCTTCCTCGTCGCTGATCTCCTCCGGATAGTCGATGCAGGCCGCAAGTCCCGCCTGCAGGGAGTAAAGCTCGTCCGAAGCCTTGCGGATGAAGTCTGCGGTCCCGCCGCTCATCTGCCGAACGGCCGCCCGGCGTTCCTGCTCTCCCCCGGCCCGGATCAGCCGCATCACCGCTTCCGCCCGGCTCAGGTCAATCCGGCCGTTCAGAAATGCCCGCCGGGTGAATTCCCCGGCTTCCGCGATCCGTGCTCCGCGGCCCGTAACCGCCCCGAGGATCCGCTGAAGCACCTGCGTTCCCCCGTGGCTCTGAATCTCGGCAACGTCTTCCCGGGTATAGCTTTTCGGTCCCCGCATGACAACCGCCATGCATTCGTCGAGCGTTTCCTCTCCGTCCAAAATCTGCCCGAACATCATCCGGTGGCTTTCCCACGGCGCCTCCGCTGAAATCCCCGCCGGCCGGAAAATTTCCCGAAGGATTCTTTCCGCCTCCGGTCCGCTGATCCGGATAATTCCGATGCCGCCCATGCCCGGCGCCGTGGCAATAGCCGCAATAGTATCGTCCCGCATAAACTTGTTCAAACCTCAAACACCAAAGTCCCTGAAACCTGTAAACTGGAAATCTCTCTGACCTCTGGGCACTGTCCACTATACATATCAAAGCTATACTTATTAACGATAAACCATGCCATTCGTGTCATCCTGAGCGCAGCGAAGGATCCTTCAGCCACTCGCTGCAGTTGTCATAATAATACGTTAGCAAGAATAATCACTATATAAGGTGCAGCTCCGAAATCGCCGCGCTCATATCCTCCCGGTGAAACAGTGCCGTTCCCATAACGGCCACCGACAGTCCGTTTTCCGCCAGCTGCCGGATATTATCCATGCAGATTCCGCCGTCGGCTTCGATCTCTCCCCGGTATCCCGTCTCCCGCAGTTCCCGGATCTTCCGGATCACGTGCTCGTCAAGCTTCTGTCCGCCGAATCCCGGTTCGACCGTCATGCAGAGAATCAGATCCGCGTCCTCAAGGCAGGGATGAACCGTCTCCGCCGGGGTTCCGGGCTTCAGAGCGACGCCCGCTGTCGCGCCTTTTTCATGGATTCTCCGGATCAGCCCGCTGACGTCGCCGATCTCCGCGTGAACCGTCACGTTCGAAGCCCCGGCCTCAAGAAAAGCGTCCAGCATCGTCTCCGGCCGGTCCATCATCAGGTGGACGTCCAGCGGAACTGCGCAGACTTCCTTCAGCCGCCGCACCGTGTCCGGGGAATACGCAAGGTTCGGCACGAAGTGCGCATCCATGATGTCAACGTGGATCCAGTCGCATCCCGCCTCGACGGCGCGCAGCACATCCCTTTCAAGGTTGATCGGATCCGCCGCCAGGATGCTCGGTGCAATCTTAATCATACCGTTCTCTCCATTCTTCCCTTGTCTCCTGAAGCAGCACACGGTATCTCCGCAGCCGTTCCGGGTGAATGATTCCCTCGTCTGCCGCCGCCTGCACGGCGCATCCGGGTTCCCGGTCGTGAAGGCATTCCCGAAACCGGCATTTACCCTCGAATTCCCTGAATTCCGGATACCGCTCCCGAAGCCTTTCCGGTTCCAGCCTTTTTTCCGGCTCCAGCAGGTTGAATCCCGCCGTGTCGATGACCCGCAGCCCGTCTTTCTCAATCAGCTCCGCCTGGCGCGTGGTGTTCTTTCCCCGCTGAATCTTCCGGCTGATGTCTCCCGTTTCAAGTTCAAGGCCAAGCAGCGCGTTCAGCAGCGTGCTTTTCCCCGCGCCGCTCTGCCCCGTGAAGCAGCAGAGCGCGCCTTTCATGGCCTCCCGAAGCGATTCGAGGCCTTCCCCGGTTTTTGCGCTGACCCGAAAAACCGGAATCCCGGCCGGCCTGTATTCCTCCGCCGTTTCCTCCGCAAGCCGCCCGCCGTCCAGGTCCGCTTTGTTGGCCGCGATCAGAATATCGATTCCCTGGGCCCCTGCCCTGCTGATGATCCGGTCGCAAAGCACCATGTCCGGTTCCGGAACCACCGCCAGCACGATAACCAGCCGGCTGACGTTCGCCACCGGCGGCCGCAGGCAAACCGTCTTCCGGGGCAGTATTTCCTCAATCCATCCGTGCTCCTCCCCCTCTCCCGGGGTGAACAGCACTTCGTCCCCGACAAGGGGGCTGATCCCCTGCCGCCTGAACTTCTTTTTGCACCGGAGGGTATAGCAAGCCCCGCCGGGATCCCTGGCGGTGTAATAGCTCCCGATCCCCCGGATCAAGGTTCCTCGTAAAAAAACTGTCTTTTCCAGTTCCATCCGTTACTCCGCCGTCAGCGTCTTCTGTTCCGTCTGTGTGTCGCCGTCGTAAACCGTGTAGGTATATGTCCTCCGGTCCGGAAGATAAATCGTTTCCTCAATCTGCCGGGCGTCGTGGGGATCGAAGGTATAGGTTCTCGTTTCAATCACCGTGTTGGACCCTTCGGCCTGAACTGTGATGCGGACCTTTGTCTGCTGGTCGCTGGATTTCAGCCGCACGTTCAGGTTGGCCACCGTTGCCGCCACCGGGTGCCGCCAGATCGTAAGCTGTACCGGCGTTTCCTCCGCAACCCGGTTTTCCGCTTCCGGAAGCGAGGAGGCGATCAGCCCGTGCTTTTCGTATTCTTCCGTGGTCTGATATTTGAGTCCCGGCTGAAGCGTCAGATTCTGTTTGGCCAGCAGTTCTTCCGCTTCCTCAAGGGTTTTGTCCGCCAGCGCCGGAACGGTGGTGCTTCCGCCGCTGACCGTCAGCGTGACCGGATCGTCCCGGGTCACCATGTCTCCCGCCGCCGGAATCTGGCTGATGACCTTTCCCTTCTCGACCTCGCTGCTCGCGGCCCGGTCCCGGGTGATGTTCATTTTTTTCTCCGAAAGCAGCTTCGTCGCTTCATCCGCCGTTTTTCCCGTAACGTCCGGCATCTCAAAGGGCACCGGTCCGCTGGAAACCAGCAGGATCACCGTATCGCCCTTGTGGGCGTCCATGTTCCCTTCCGGATTCTGCTTGAAAACGATGTTCTGCTCGGCCTCGTCGTTGGCCATGAATTTGTGGGTTTCCTTGAGGCCCGCCTGTTTCAGAACCTTGACAGCCTCGTCGATGTTCATCCCCATGATGTCCGGAACGGTAACCTTCGAAATCGTCCTTTCGATAATGGCCTTTCCGCCGAAGAACAGTCCCGTCAACACGGCAACGGCAATCAGGATGTCCGCCAGGATCCGCATGCGCCTGCGGTGATCCCTGTTCTGAACCTTTTTCCGCGATCCCGTGTTGCCCGACCGTTCTCCTGTAACCTGGGGCTTCGGCTGGCGGACGTCGAGTTCGCTTTCCGACGCCTGGGGCGATTCCGCTCCCCGCTCTTCCAGCGCGACGCGCAGGTCCGCCGCCATCTCCCTGGCCGTCTGGTATCGTGCGGCCGGGTTTTTCTCCATGGCTTTCATGCAAACCCGCACAATCGACGGCGGAACGTCGGGAGAAATGCTTTGAATCGGTGCCGGCGCCGCGTGAAGATGCTGCATGGCCACCGCCACGGGGTTGTCCCCGTCAAAGGGCACCCGTCCCGTCAGCATTTCATAAAGCACGATGCCCGTCGAATAAATATCGCTGGCGGCCGTGGCGCCTTCGCCCCGGGCCTGCTCCGGCGAAAAATAGTGAACCGAGCCCATGACGTTGTCGCCGTGGGTCAGTGTCGCGCTGTCGGCGATCCGGGCGATACCGAAGTCGGCGACCTTGATGTGCCCGTCCTCGTGAACGAGGATGTTCTGGGGCTTGATGTCCCGGTGGACGATGCCGTTCCGGTGCGCGTGCTCCAGGGCGCTCAGGATCCGGATCGCGATCTGGCTGGCCAGCGGCGCGCTCAGTTTCCCCCGTTCCTGGATGACCGCCTTCAGCGTCTTCCCCTGAACATATTCCATGACCAGGTACCGGTTTTCCCCGTCCATGCCGACGTCCAGCAGGTTCACAATGTTGTGGTGGGTCATCTTGCTGGCCGCTTCCGCTTCCCGCTGGAAGCGGCTGATGAATTCCCGGTCCTCGTTGTATTCCGGCCGAAGAACCTTGACCGCGACGTTGTGTCCGGTTCGCAGGTCCACCGCCTTGTAAACGATGGCCATGCCGCCCATGCCGATCTGTTCGGTCAGCCGGTAGCGGTTGGCGAGGATTTTCTCCGTCATGCTTCCGCCTCCCCGGCCTTCTCTTCGTCGGAAGGCTCTTCGGCTTCAGGCTCGGTTTCGTCTGTCATCAGAATGAGGGTAATGTTGTCTTTTCCGCCGCCTTCAAGCGCGGCCTGAAGCAGTTTGTCCGCCGCTTCCTCGGCGTCCTCCGTCTGCGCCGCCTCTTCCAGCGCCGCTTTGGTCATCTGGCTGTAAAGCCCGTCCGAGCAGATCAGCCAGCGGTCTCCCTTTTGGCGTTCCTCGGTGAAAAGGTCGACTTCGATGGTGTCCTCGGTCCCGACGGCCCGGGTGATGTAGTTCCGCATCGGATGGCAGGCCGCCTGCTCTTCCGTCAGCACGCCGCGGCGGACCATATCCCCGACCAGGGAATGGTCCTGCGTGATCTGGCGCATCTTTCCGTCCCGGATCAGGTAGGCCCGGCTGTCGCCGACCTGGGCAATCAGCATCTCTTTTTCCCCGGGCCAGAGCAGCGTCAGTGTCGTGCCCATGCCCGTCAGCGCCGCGTCCTTTTCCTGCCGCTCCCAGATCTCGAGGTTGACCTTCCGGACGGCTTCCTCCAGCATCTGCCGGTCCGGGGTTTTCCCCTTCAGCTCCCGCAGCATGCCGTCCCGCGTCTCGCCGCTGGCAATTTCCCCGCCGTTGTGGCCGCCCATGCCGTCCGCAACGCCCGCAATGCCTTCGCCGATGATCAGCGCGTCCTGGTTGCTCTTGCGAATCCGGCCCACGTCCGTCCGGCTCACAACCGAAAATCCGGCCACCGGGCTTTCCGCCTGTTCCGTTTCCGGTTCCGCTGCCGGTTTTTCTGCCTCCGGATTCATCATCCGCTCCACCGCCTTGTCCTTCAGGTTAAACTTTCTCATCTTCCCTCATTCTCCCATATTAACGATAAACGATGCCAAAAACCTAAAACCTAAACCCTGCGCCGCCTGAACCGGCAAACATAAAACCCTTCCACCCCGTCGCGGTATTCAAGCAGCTGCAGTCCGGTTTTCCGGTACTGCGTATATCTTTCCGGAATCGTCTCCGGCAGCAAGGCCGCCTCGAATTCCGGGTGCCGCTGCAGAAAATCTTCCGCCTGCTTTTCGTTTTCCTCCGGCAGAATGCTGCACGTGGAATAGACCAGCGTCCCGCCCTCTTTGACGTATTCGCAAACCGTGTCCAGCAGCTTCCGCTGAATCTCTGTCAGTTCCCGCAGGCTGTCTTCCGTAACGCGCAGTTTGATGTCCGGTTTTTCCGCCAGCATCCCAAGCCCTGTGCACGGGGCGTCCAGCAGCACGCCGTCCATGGTCTGCCGAAGGTCTTCCCGCGCTTTCAGCGCGTCCCGCACCATCGGCCGGATGTTTTCAAGCCCGAGCCGCTTTGCCTGGGCTTCGATCAGGGCCGTCCGGTGCTCGTGAACGTCCCACGCCTGGACCCGTCCCGTTCCGCCCATGATTTCCGCCAGATAGCAGGTCTTTCCCCCCGGCGCCGCGCAGCAGTCGAGAATCTGTTTCCCCCGCCGGACGTCCATCGCAAGGCAGGCGATCATGCTTCCGCCGGTCATGATGGAGAAGTTCCCGCTTGTAAAGTCTGCGTCCCGGGCGATGTTCATCGCCCCGCGAATCCGCCAGGCATGGGGCAGATCCGTTTTCTCCTTTTCCCATACCTTTTTCTCAAGCAGCTCTTCGAACTCTTTGTCCGAAAGCTTCGTCAGGTTCGGCCGCACGGTCCAGCTTTCCGTTCCCTGACGCACGTCCAGGATCTTCACCGCTTCCTCCCGGCCATAGGCTTCCCGAAGCCGGATCCAGAGCCATTCCGGAATGCTGAACCGAATAGCGTCCGCCTTGTCCGGTTCCGTTTCCGGATCCGGGAAGACCAGTTCGTCTTTCTTCCGGACCAGGTTCCGCAAAATCCCGTTGCAAACGCCTTTGAGCCCTTCCATCCCGTTTTCGACGCAAAGCTGGACGCAGGTGTTGGTCGCCGCGCTTTCCGGAATCCGGTCCTCCAGCAGGATCTGGCAGGCGCCCAGCCGCAGGATGTTCCGCAGCTTGATGTCCGTGTCCTCCCGGGCCATAACCTGTCCGAGACACCAGTCCAGATAAATCAGGTGGTCCAGCGTGTCATAAACCAGCCGGCTCACCAGCCGCCGGTCCGCGGAAATCAGTCCGCAGTCCTCCAGCGCCTTGTCCAGGCAGAGGGAAGCAAAAGCCCCCTGCTCCGTCACCTGCCGGATCACCCGTAAAGCAATCCGCCGCGGAGCCATGCCCTCGACTTCCGGTTTCCGCTCCGGCTGTCTGGAAGCTCCCGGCCGCCCGTTCAGGGACCGCACAGGCCGTCCGCTGTTTCCGGGCCGTTTGTTGCCGAACTGTGCCTGTCCGTCTTTCCGGAATCCCTGTCCTGATCGGCTGCCCGCAGGCTTCCCGCCGTTTCCGGATCGCACAGCCCGTCCGCCTGAGGGCTTCCCGCCTGAAGGCTGTCCGTTCCCGGACCGCAAAGGCCGCCCGGAGGAAGGCCGCTTCCCCTGAAAATTCGTATTTCTCTTCTCGTCCAAGGTATCCTCTCCCCTGCTATCTAAAACCTTGAGAAAAATCCTAAATCTTATGCCCCAGCAGATACTCCTCCGGCCGCATCCGTTTTCCGCCGGGCGCCTGCAGCTCCAGAATCCGAACCGCCCCCGTCCCGCAGGCAATGACAAGCCCTTCCTTCGGGCCGGCGCAGAGGATGCTCCCGGGCGCCCCGCTGCCGTCGGCGCAAACCGCCCGCAGCAGCTTCATCCGCCCCTCCCCGCAGGGAATGCTGACGCATGGCCAGGGATTCAGCCCGTTGATCAACCCCTTAACTTCATCTGCCGTGCCGCCGAAGTCCGTGAGGCCCATTTCCTTTTTCAGCATCGGGTCATAGGTCATCTCGTCGTTGTTCTGGGGAACCCGCTGAAGCGTTCCCGCGACGAGTTTCTCAAGCGTTTTCCGCAGGGTTTCCGCGCCGATCCGGCTCAGTCGCTCCGTCAGTTCCGCGCAGGTTTCGCTTTCGCCGATTTCCGTCTCGTCCCGAAGCAGCATATCCCCCGTGTCGATTCCCTCGTCCATCATCATCGTGGTGACGCCGGCTTTCCGGTCGCCCGTCATGATGGCCCAGGCAATCGGCGCGCTGCCCCTGTGCTTCGGAAGCAGCGAAGCGTGTACGTTGATGTTCCCCATCGGGGGGATGTCCAGCACCTCTTTGCTCAGAATCTGCCCGAAGGCCGCCGTAACGCAAAGGTCGGGCCGCAGCGCCCGCAAATCTTCGACGCCGTCCCGCCGGATCCTTTCCGGCTGAAAAACCGGTATCCCGTGTGCCGCCGCCGTAACCTTGACCGGGCTCGGCGTCAGTTTGTTTCCCCGTCCCTTCGGCCGGTCCGGCTGCGTGAATACGCCCACGACCTCCGCCCCCGGAAATCCGATCACGGTCTCAAGGCTCGGAACGGCGAACTCCGGCGTTCCCATAAATACGATTCTCATTGCGCGTCATCCTCCGGAATATGTCCCTGTATTTCTTCCTCGGTCAGCTCCCGATCCATCATGTCGATGTAAAGCTTCCCGTTCAGGTGATCCACCTCGTGGCAGATCGCCCGTGCCTCAAAGCCTTCCGTTTCAATCTCCATCCAGTCGCCCTTACGGGTCTGATACCGGGCGGTGATCTTCATCGGCCGGGTCACGACGCCCTGCCGTCCCGGCACGCTCAGGCAGCCTTCCCGCCCGGTCTGTGTCCCTTCCCGTTTGACAATTTCCGGGTTCACCAGTTCCAGCAGCCCGCTGTGATCTTCCGTCACATCGACGACGCACACCCGCCGCAGAATCCCGACCTGGGGGGCCGCCAGTCCGACGCCCTCCGCCTTGTACATGGTGTCCGCCATGTCCTTGAGCAGAATCGCCAGCCGCAGGTCAAACTTTTCCTGCCGCTTGCATTCCTTCCGCAAAGTCTCGTCCCCGACCGTAACAATCTTCCGAGTACCCATAAAATTCCTCCAAACCTTAACCGATAACCGCGCGCCGCAGCTGCCCGCAGGCGCCCTCAATATCGTCTCCCATTTCTCTGCGCCGCGTGACGGAAATATGCCTGTCCTCAAGCACCTGCATAAACGCCCGCACGGTGTCCTCGCTGACGCCCTTCAGGTTTCTTTCCTTCACCTCGTTGAGGGGAATCAGGTTCACGTGGCATTGCATTCCCCGAAGCCTCCCGGCCAGTTCCTCTGCGTGTTCCCTTCCGGCGTTGACCCCGTCCACCAGCGCGTATTCGAAGATCACCCGCCGCCCCGTTTCCCGGCTATAGTTC
>Ga0265298_10011576_pt1 | contig 10309 bp, 9 predicted proteins | sample AusTroGonzalo_MG_3_FD_193486 | JGI IMG/M metagenome (GOLD analysis project Ga0265298, IMG submission 193486) | Bovine rumen microbial communities from tropical cattle in Woodstock, Queensland, Australia - Gonzalo_01 | ecosystem: Host-associated > Mammals > Digestive system > Stomach > Rumen ... | reverse complement strand
CGCCGGGCGGCTCGTCTCGGTGACGGACGCACTTGGGAGGACTACGTCGGTAACCTGGACGCCTTCCGGCAAACCTGCGTCAACGGTTTGCCCGGACGGAGGCATTACGACGAACGTGTATGACTCGAGCGACCGCCTGATTGCGTCAACGGACGAACGTGGGACTACAGCTTATTTTGAATATGATGCTGCCGGGAGAGTCGTCAGAAGAACCGATCCTGCGGGTATGACCTCATTTGTCTACAACCTTGCCGGACTTGAGAGCGCAGAAACGAACGCTTTAGGAGGCGTCACGTTCGCGGACTACGACTTTGCCTGCAATCCCGTCGTATCCTCCAATGCAAGCGGGCGCGCGCATTGGTTCGCATACGATGGTGTCGATCGTATTGTGGCGACATCAAACTCCATCGGGAGGGTGCGGCGCCTTGCCTATGATGCGGTGGATCGGTTGGCTTCCACTGCCCGTCCATCGGATGCGCAGGATGCCTTTGGATATGATCCATTTGGGAACTGCACGGTGTTCACGAATGCGGAGGGGCATATCTACAGGATGTCCTACGATGCGCTCGGGCGGATGATCTCCGCGACGAACGCGCTTGGGGAATGTGTCTTTTCGGCAAGCTATGACGGCGCTGGCAACCTTCTCTCGCGAACAGACGGTGAGGGGAACGCGACGATGTTCGACTACGATCCGCGCAATCGCCTTTCGTCAAGGGCGAGCGCAGATGGGGTGGACGCTTTCTCTTACGATCTTGTCGGGAATCTCCTTTCGGCATCCAACTCCGTCGCTGTAGAGACGTTCGCCTACGATATGAGCGACCGGTTGACGAATGCGGTGACACGGATAGGAGCTAACGAATGGACGACTTCGTGGGTCAGGGACGCGGGTGGGCTCGCAACGAACATCGTGTATGCCGTCGGCAAGAGCGTCGTTCGCGAATACGATGCCATGGGGCGGATCGTTTCTGTGAGGGACTGGCTGGGGAACGAGTGGACGTTTTCGTGGAACGCGTTAGGGCGGCAGACGGGAGGAACGTCGCCCGACGGCAGGCAACACTTGTTCGCATACGATTCGTACGGCGAGCTTACGGCATGGAGCGTGAGCGGAATCGCAGGGCGGACGATAGAGCGCGACGTCGAAGGTAGAAGGATCAAGGACACTGTGGCCGCCGGTCCTGTTCCTGCGGCGACATTTAAGCGGAACGCCCAGAACACGTTCGATGCGGCGGACAGGCTTGTCGCGGCTACGGCAGCATACGAAGGCTCGCACATTCCCGTGGACGAGACTTTCCTGTATAACGGCAATGGAGCGTTGACGAACGCAACGAGCTCTGGCGAAGTCGTGTTCGGCGCGGCGTACGATGCGCAAGGTCGGCTTGCGTCGCTGGGGTCGAATGCGTTCGCGTACGATGCGCTTGGCAATCGAGTCTTGTCTAGCGGACATATTTTCATTCCTGACCATTCAGATCCCCTCAAGCGTCCACTTGTCGAGTGTGATGCGAACGGCGAACTGGTGCGTTGGTACATCTGGGGTCCAGGACGTCTTCTAGGCTTCATAGACGCGGACGGAAATCTTACCGTCGCCCATTCCGACGAGCAGGGGAGCGTCATAGCGCTTACGGACATAAGCGGCGCAATACTCTTCCGGGCAAGTTACAGTCCGTACGGCGAGGATTGGGGTTCTTCAGGGACTAATGCGACGCCTTTCGCGTGGCTTGGCGGCTGCGGAGTGAAGCGAGTCGGCGGCGAGGCGACTGTTCCGTCCGCATTCGGGCAGCTGTATCTTACGCGCCATCGCCTGTATTCGCCAGTCCTGCGCCGGTTCCTATCGGCAGATCCGATGGGCATCGACGGTGGCCTCAACCTCTACATGTACGCAAACGGCAATCCCCTCGCCTGCATAGACCCTCTTGGGCTATGTGTTTCGGATGGTGATTTCTGGACTCGCGTTGGAGGCTTCTTCCAGATGATCGGTGGAGCCTCAGAGGCTGCGCTCGGGTACGGATTTGCCGTCCTTAGTGCAGAAACGGGTGTTGGTGTCGCTGCTGGTGTTGCTGTTGGCTTGCATGGAACGGATGTTACGTATGCAGGTTACTACAAGATGACCTACGGCAAGGCGCAAGATACTTTAACTTCTCAGGGACTTCAAGCTCTTGGCGTTTCGCAAGATTGGGCCAATGGCATTGATGCCGGGATATCCATGGTAGGCTCTATGGGTGCAGGTGCAATGATAAAAGCGACTGCCGGTGGCCCAACAGCTGGTGTTGACGATTTACTTTCGGCATCTGGTCGGTCTGCAGGTAATGCAAGCTCTGTGTCAATTCAATTCGGGGGTAATGAAAATCAGCTCTATCATACTTTCCGTCATTCTGACAAAATGGGATTAGATAGGAAGATTGTGGAGCAAGCGATTAGAAACGACATAAGTTCTGCGTCGAGTCTAATTGTGCCAGGAAAGCCATTTATACAGGTTATTACGGTAGATGGGCAGAAATTGCAATACAACGCTTACATGTTGCCAAATGGGACCATAAATGTCGGGAGGATCAATGGTGTGCCGTAATTTTACTAAAGAAGAAACTGTAATTGTTTCATTTTTGTTACGCGCGACAAAGAAGGACGATGTCTACATATCTAACTTCTTTTCGGAAACGCAGTGTTCTGTCATGAATGACGGGGGAATGGGGAGTCTTCATTTTATGCCACGCGGTCAAATGATTGCCAATGATGATAGAGCGTTTGGCTATGAGATGAGCGCATGTCATTTTACAGATGAAGATGGTGTCTTGGTCTGTGTTGCGTTATATGCTGATTCCGTTGGGCTTCCTTTTGAATTGGATGTGTGGAAAGTTGATTTCAGCCCGCTTATACGTATGCCGAACGAAGAGAGCGAATTAATCCTAGATACTGCTCTGGATTTATCTGTGAGGTGAATGTTTTGAGAACTATATATAACACGTTACGAGATATATTACCGCCATCGTTCATTCCCTCATATGACGAATTGAAGGGAATTGTGATGTTGTCATGGCCTTTCATCGAGTATGGGCTTGTACATGGGTTTATAGGGACTGAGGTTGCGGTTTGCTTTTGCATGGATGAAGTGTCCCGAGAAGGGGCGAGCGACGAGCTAGATGTATCATTGCTTTGTGCAACGAATGAAGATGAGTTATTAGATATTGTCATACAGCGAGTTTCTGACAATGAACGCAATAATGGAAATATCCCGTGTCAATGGATGCATGTGTTGCTTTGGATGTGTTGCTTGCGCGAGGATGATACCGATGAACTGCTTGATTGGGTAGATATCATTTATGCTGAATTTGGTTATCTAAAGGAAATTGCGCCATTTGTTCGATACATGCCAGCCAAGGGGAGACCTAAAACGCCAGATGAGTTGGTGAAATCATTGCGAAATTACCTAGATAAGTGGAAAGCGGATGTTTCCAGTCAAAGCCAAGAATATAAAAAGAGTACAGAGGGAGAGTGTATATGACTGACTTGTGGCAATTTATAGGCTTAGTTGGCGCGACGGTGATATACGCCGTTATGCTGGTTGTAGCTCTCCACTCAATGGGCATATATCCATTTGTGCCCGTTTTCGCGCGCCTGAAGAAGCGCCATGCGGAGGATGTGTTGCTTGTCATATTCGTGTTTGGCGCCATCTGCGCTGGTGGATCCAAAGGTACGAATGGGAACAACCGTGCGAGCCATGATGTATCTACTGTGTTGCGTCATCCTGAGTCTGGCTTGGTGTTGCGCGATGGTGCTAAACGTGATGCAACCCAAACATCAGAGGAATTGCGCTTTACCTCATTTGCAGTCGATACCAACGCTGTACACTTTGCTGTTTCTCTGCCATCAGGTGGGAGCCTTCCGGAGAGCAAGCTAGATCTTTTCGCAACGCACGACGTTGATACAAATATCTGGGAGTTTATTGGATGCTACGATATTGCTGTTAACGATACAAACTTAGTGGACAGCGTTGCCTTGTACATATTCCCGTTTCCTGTCATGGATCGACTGTTCCTGACCCTTGGCTCTCGTGCAGACCTCGACAGCGACGGGTTGTACGATGCTCGCGAAAAGCTCATGTTCGGCACAAGCCCCGCTCTTTCGGATACGGATGGCGACGGACTCCTAGACGGTTACGAGCTGGCCCATGTCCCAGCACTTGATCCACTCTCTGCCGACACAGACAATGATGGTTACATTGATGGTGAAGAGATCATGGCCGGCACTTCTCCACTTTCGTATGACAGTGGAGCTGGTGCGACCATCCGTTATTGCTATGACGATGATGATCGGCTAGTTGGTGCATATTCAGGTATCGCTCAGGCAGCATCCTCATCATCGCTTACCCCTGCAGGGAATCTCTTGCGCCAAGTGTCGCAATGATGCTTGAGAAATTTCCGCAGTAAGTTCTCATTGTAGCAGTTGGAGGTTAGAGTTGGAGAGAGGCGTTGTTAGCCTTTAGTATTTAACCACGGAATAAACGGAATATTTTGGGGTGAGGGATGAGAAAGTGCGGGGCGGGGGACCCGAAGGGCTCGCCGACGGAGTCCGGGAGGCACCTCGGCGACGTGATGAAGCGACCTAAGCGCGTCTCGCCATGAAGTGTATCATGTCCAGTGTCGCGAATCCCGAGCGGCGAGGGCCCTTTAGGGCCGAGTCGACGCGTTCGCCCGAGGCGCCTGCCCGGACGCAGTCGGCAATCAAAAGAGGGCGGTACCGGACTTCGACGACAGCATACTCGCCAGAGGTTCGGTTTGCGGGGATGAAGAGAAATTTAGTATAATACCGCCAAAGCTTTGAAACAAAAATGAAGGAGAGAAAATGAGACCCGGAATATGGCAAGTCGTAATCGTCCTTATTGTTCTCGTGGTGCTTTTCGGCGCGAAGAAGGTGCCTGAACTCGCGCGCGCGCTTGGAAAGGCCAAGGGCGAATTCAAGAAGGGCCTTGCCGAGGGCGAGAAGCTTGAGGCCGAGGCCGAGGACGCCAAGACCGGCGAGAAGCCCAGGGAGATTCCGGAGGCGAAATGACAGAGCTCGTTCGAGAGCGGCTGAAGTCCGTTCCGAACCGCCCCGGCTGCTATCTCATGAGAGATCGCCGGGGCGTCATCATCTACGTAGGCAAGGCGAAGAACCTGCGCCGCCGCGTGCTGAGCTATTTCCGCCCGGGCGCGAAGCACGCGCCGAAGGTCCGCTCGATGGTCGAGACGGTCTACGACTTCGAGTTCATGACGGTCAGGAACGAGGCGGAGGCGCTCCTTACGGAGGCTTCGCTCATCAAGAAGCACAAGCCCCACTTCAACATCCTGATGCGCGACGACAAGCGCTACCTCGCGCTCAGGGCCGACCCCGCCGCGCGCTGGCCGCGCTTCACGTGCGTGAGGATCGTAAGGGACGACGGCGCCAGGTACTTCGGTCCGTTCCCGTCAAGCCCAGTCGTCCGCGCCGCGAAGGATTTCGCGGAGAAGCGCTACGGCATACGCGAGTGCGACGCGATCGAGCCGGACGCCGAATGCCACCGCCACTGCCTCGCGGACGTAATACGCACATGCTCCGCCCCGTGCCTCGGCCGCATATCGGACGACGCCTACCGCGCGCGCTTCGAGGAGGCCTGCGCGTTCCTGGAGGGAAAGCGGCCCGAGGTGTTCGGCGAGATCGAATCGAAGATGTCCGAGGCCGCGGCGAAGCATGACTTCGAGACCGCCGCGCGCTGGCGCGACACGTTCTTCGCCCTGAAGGAGATGACGAAGGCGCACTTCGTGAGGAAGACTCCCGAGATGCGTCGCGCCGACGCGGCGGCCGGTCTCGCCGGGCTTGCCGAGGCGATAGGCCTTAAGTCGCCGCCGCGCATCATCGAGTGCGCGGACATATCGAACCTTTTCGGCGAGCACTCGGTCGCTTCGCTCGTCGTCGCGCGCGACGGGCTGCCCGACCGCCGCTACTACAGGCACTTCAGGATCAGGACGGTCGAGGGCGCCGACGATCCACGCTCGATGGCCGAGGTCGTGAGGCGAAGGTACGGTCCCGGCTCCACGCTTCTCGAAACCTCGCCGAAGGCCGACCTCTTCATCTGCGACGGCGGCATAACGCAGCTGCGCGCCGCGCGCGCCGCGTTCGCGGAGATAGGGGTGACCGACATCCCGACCGTCGGGCTCGCCGAGAGGCAGGAGGAGATCGTCCTCGATGACGGCCGCGAGAATCTCATGCTCCCGCGCGACTCGCAGGCGCTCTTCGTGTGCACGCGCCTCCGGGACGAGGCTCACCGCTTTGCGATCACATACCACCGCAACCTGAGGGAGCGGTCGATACGCGAGTCCGTGCTGGACGACGTTCCGGGGATAGGCGAGGCGAAGAAGGTGAAGCTCCTCAAGGCGTTCAGGTCGATATACGGCATCGCCCGCCAGTCGCCCGGGGACATCGCCCGCGTCGCCGGAGTCAGCGCCTCCGTCGCCGCCGAGGTCCTCAAGGCCGCCCGCTCGGCTTCGGGCGAGAAGAGTCCGTCCTGACGTCGCCCCTGACCTCCCTGCGGCTCCAGATGCTCGCGAGGACCGAGCCGGAGAAGTCCATCCATATCGAAAAGACGTTCGCCGGGAGCGCGGCGATCGCGCTGTCGAGAACGCTTATCGAAAGCGCAGCCGCCATGCCGCTGTTCTGCATGCCGACCTCTATCGCGACCGTTCGCGCCTCGCTTTCGCCGAACGGCAGGACGCGCCCGAGCAGACGCGTAAGCCAGTACCCGAGAGTGTAGCCGGTGATGTTGTGCAGAACGGCCGCCGCGACTATCAGGAAGCCAGCCTTGCGGAACGTGTCGTGCCCTGCGGCCGTGAGCGCAAGTATCGTCCAGCAGATTGCCGCCATGGAGAATGCCGTGAGGAATCTTTCGCATGTCCTGCCGTGGGTCTCGAAGAGCCGCCTGAATGCGCAGCGCACGATTCCTCCGGCGATCACCGGAACGAGCACGATCTTGACCGACTCCATCATCAGCATCATGGCATCTACCTCGATGAAGCGCCCTGCGAAGAGCTTCATGAGGATCGGCGTCACGAACGGCGACAGCATTGTCGAGCAGCATGTCATCGTTACCGAGAGCGCGACGTTCGCCTTCGCGAGGTATGCGACGACGTTCGATGCCGTTCCGCCGGCGACGGATCCGACCAGGACGCATCCTGCGGCAAGCTCGCCGGAGAAGCCGAACGCGGTCGCGAGCAGCCAGCCGACGAACGGCATCACCATGAACTGGAGAACGACGCCGACCGCTACGGCCCAAGGAGTCCGTACGACGGCGAGAAAGTCGTTGAGGGAAAGGGTCGTTCCCATTCCGAACATTATGAGCTGGATCGCGGGTACTATGAGCCTGACGAGCCTGACCCCTCCCCATGAGGTGAACGCACCCGGCCACGCCAGCGCGGCCGACGCGCAGGCCAGTATCGCAATCCCGAACGCCTGCCTTTTCAGCCGGGAAACCATTCTCTGCATTTTCATTCTGGGAGCAGATTATATCATATGCCGCGCATGTGTGTTTTATCCGGCCTTTCTTCTCCCTCTTGCGCGGCGGCACGTATTGTGGTATCATATGCGGCGTTGAAGGCAAAAGAAAGATGAACTTCGTCAAGAACAACAACTGGTGGTGGTGCCTGGCTCTCGGAGCGAGGTACTCTAGGCCGTTGTGTTGACGAACGATTTCACGGCAGTAGGAAGGGCCCCGCTTCGAGAGAAGCGAGGCTCTTTTTGCATGATGACACAAAACACCAACCACTGACTACCGAAAACCATGATGATAAAACTGAGCGAGACGGAATTCACGGAGCGCACCAAAGGCGGTGCGCGCACTCCCGTGTTCCGCGAATTCCTGGCGGACCGCGAAACTCCCGTCTCCGTGCTGACGCGCGCGGAGGACGACGAAGCGGTCTTTCTTCTTGAGAGCGTCGCCGGCGGCGAGACCCGCGGACGCTACTCCTACCTGGGCATCGACCCTTACGCGACCTATTTCGAGGACGCAGGGGAGAATCCGCTGCCTGAGCTGAGGCGGCTTGTCGCTTCGCGCCCGTTCGTTCCCGCGCCGGAGCTGCCGTCGCTGCAGGGGGGCGCGATCGGCTACTTCGCCTACGACGCCGTGAGGTCGTTCGTGCCGCGCGTAGGGCTCCGCCGCGAGGAGGGCGTTCCCACGGCGGCGTTTCTCGCGACCGACACGATCGTCATGTTCGACGGGGTCCGCCAGACGGTCATCATCTCGAAGGTGACGGGCGTCGAGGGCGATGCCGATCCGCATGGGGCGTACGAGGCGGCCATGGCGGACATCGAGAGGATATACGACCGGCTCCTCTCCGCCGATTCGATAGCACGCTACATCGAAAGGCGCGCGAACGGGCCGGCCCGCAAGGTGGGGGACTTCGTTCCCGAGATGACAAGGGAGGAGTTCGAGGCGATTGTCGTCAAGTGCAAGGATGCCATCAAGGCGGGCGAGGTCATACAGATCGTGCCCTCGCAGAAGTTCACCGCCGAGACCGACATCTCCGCGCTCTCCCTGTACCGCGCGCTCAGGGTCGTGAACCCTTCGCCATACAACTTCTTCCTCAAGATAGGCGGCCGCACCCTCGTAGGCTCCTCCCCGGAGGAGCTCGTGAAGCTTTCCGGCGGGGTCGCGTCGACCTGCCCGATAGCCGGAACGCGCAGGCGCGGCAGGACGAGGGATGAGGACCTCGCCCTCGAGCGCGAACTTCTGGCCGATCCCAAGGAGCGCGCCGAGCATGTGATGCTCGTCGACCTCGGGCGCAACGACCTGGGGCGCGTCTGCGAGATCGGCTCCGTCGCCGTGGAGAAGTACGCCCATGTCGAGCGCTACTCCCACGTGATGCACCTCGTCTCGAACGTCAGCGGAAAGCTCGCCGCGGATCGCGACGCCTTCGATCTTCTTGAGGCGACGTTTCCGGCGGGAACGCTGACTGGTGCTCCCAAGGTGAGGGCGATGGAGCTCCTCGCCGAGTTCGAGAAGTCTCCGCGCGGCGCGTACGGCGGAGCCGCCGGGTACTTCAGCTACACGGGCGACATGGACTTCGCGATCGTCATCCGCACCATGGTCCTCGGCGGAGGCAGGCTCGTCATGCGCGCAGGCGCCGGGATAGTCGCCGACTCCGACCCCGCTAAGGAGTACGACGAGACGCTTAACAAGTCGAAGGCGATCTTCTCCGCGGCGAAATTCGCGGCGAGCATATGAAAGTCCCGAAACGAGGTGAAGCATGATACTCATCATAGACAATTACGATTCGTTCACGTACAATCTCGTGCAGGAGCTAGGCGCTCTCGGCGCCGACGTGAAGGTGGTCAGGAACGACGAGACCGATCTCGCGGGAATCGCCGCGATGGCCCCTGCGGCGATAGTGTTCTCGCCGGGTCCCGGGAATCCCGACTCCGCCGGCATCACGCTTGCCGCCGTCAGGGAGTTCGCCGGCAAGGTGCCGCTCTTCGGCGTATGTCTCGGCCACCAGGCGATCGCCCAGGCGTTTGGAGCGAAGATCGTCCCGGCGAAGCGCTTGATGCACGGAAAGACGAGCAGGCTCAGGCATGACGGACGCGGGCTCTTCTCCGGGCTCGACCAGGGCTTCGAGGCGATGCGCTACCACTCGCTCGCCGTCGAGCGCGAGACTCTTCCCGACTGCTTCGAGATATCGGCAGAGAGCGAGGATGGCGAGATCATGGGCATCCGACACAAGACGCTCCCGATAGAGAGCGTCCAGTACCATCCGGAGTCTGTCGGAACCCCTCTAGGCATGCGCCAGCTCGCAAACCTCTTCGAGCTTGCCACGGGGCGCCGCCTCAGGAAGTCCGCGACGCCGTCACTCAGAAAGGCGATCCTCGCCCGCGCGCTCGAGGGGGCGACGCCGAGCGAGGACGAGGCGGAAGGATTCTTCTCGGCGGTCATGGCCGGGGAAGTCGGCGAGGTCGAGCTCGCGGCGTTCCTGACTTCGCTCGCGAAGATTCCCGTCACCGCGGCGGAGCTTACGGGCGCCGCGCGCGCGATGAAGGACGCGGGCGTCAAGGTCGATCTCGGCGGAATCGACGCTGTCGACATCGTCGGGACCGGCGGCGACGGCGCCGGCACCTTCAACGTGTCCACGACGGCGGCGTTCATCGCCGCAGGCGCGGGCGTCACGATCGCGAAGCACGGCAACGTCGCCTCGACTTCGGCGTGCGGGTCCGCCGACGTGCTCGGCGCGCTCGGCTACAACCTGATGTCGGACGTCGACAAGGTGAGCCGCTCGATACGCGAGGTCGGCATAGGGTTGTAGCCGAGCGCGCC